>Ga0114922_10003018_pt1 | contig 15728 bp, 18 predicted proteins | sample AartaG_FD_100975 | JGI IMG/M metagenome (GOLD analysis project Ga0114922, IMG submission 100975) | Deep subsurface microbial communities from Aarhus Bay to uncover new lineages of life (NeLLi) - Aarhus_00045 metaG | ecosystem: Environmental > Aquatic > Marine > Oceanic > Sediment | place...
CCATTCGGGGACTATGAGCGATACTTCCTCAATCTCTGGTCAGCAGGAACCCAGAGAGTATTCTCGGAGGAGATGGTGGAGATGACGAAGTACTTGGGGATGGACAGTCAACTCCTCAACACCTCAACGATGCTGAAGGAATTGGAGCAAAAGAACCACCTGATCGAAGTAATGACAGATGTAAAGGGAAAGGGATTTGCGGATGCTGGTACGGAGACGGCGGGAAAAATTGACGACATATACCGGCGGATGGCGCCCGTATCGGGCACATACAAACTTGCGGACAGGTATGGGCAGTCTAAGACCGCAACGATGGATGACTTATTCGCTCTATCCAATATGTTTGATACTGATTGGGTACTAACAGCTGGGAGCGATTACGGCGACCCTTATGCAGTTCGGGGCCTGGCGAGAACCATCACCATCGTGATTGCGAAAGGGTTACCAGGGAGCCGAAGTAGACCCCTTGAGGCACTCCTCACACCTGACGTAGCACCCAAATGGATATATGTTGCTCTGATGGTCAGGAGCATAGAAGACCACAGCGGTGACGTAGTTAAAGCACTATATGACGAGGCGCATGAGGAGTTCGGGGGATTGGACGTAATGTGTTCAGAGCGGTATGGTGCGTGGGATATGGAGAAGTGGTGTGAGGATAGGGACATTGAGTTTCAACCTATCTTCCCTACCTATGACAGACAGAGGGACGCATTTAAGCAGGTGCTTGAGGCAACCAGAGAGGGCCGCTTTAAGTGTCCTGAGTTAGCAGTCGCTGGGAGTAAGAAAGAGGATATCAGGGACGAGGAAATGGAAGCCTTTGACCATGACTCTGAAAAACGATGGTTCGGGAGTATCGAGAAGTTTGAGAAATATGGCATCCAGGATGACTTCATGTTCGCTTTGGGGTGGTCATTCTACGGAGCCAGACTCAAGGGAATCGATGACTTTCGGATCCGCAAGCAAATTTCTAATTTCGGTATGTTCCTCAGGAACCCCGAATTAGTAGGATCGTATGCCTGATTGAAAAATAAATGATTGACAATGTACACCTAGGTATGATAAATCCATAATAATTGCCCTTTTTTTAAATTAAGGAGCCCAAAATGTTAGAGAAGGCAAATCCCCTACTGTTAGAACATGACAAGTTTGTTTCAGAGTTGGCGAAGGTACCAGATGAGGTTCTCCAGAGAATCTCTTTCTCCATGCCCTGGCAATATAGTGAATACGGGGAAGGGAGTCGCCACCAGGATGAAGATGGGTTTCCTCTGACTACAGGGGGACCTAAGGACGACACCACATTGTCCAGAGAGGCTCTGCAACAAGAATGTTTCCTCAAGTTCCACCGCAATCCCCATGTCAACACTTCAATCAGAGGTTTAGTCGGCAGGCTCACAGGTTTAGGCTTCGAGACCTCCTCAGAGATATGGGATATTCAACTTGCGATTGAGGACATTGAACAGGATCAACGTAATCGATTATATAACTTCTGGCCCAAGTGGGTTGGTCGTCACCACATAGAAGGAGAACTGTTTTTATCCTTCACCCCGCATCCAGACGGCTTTGTCGAGACTGACTTCATTGACCCAAGTGTCATAAACTTCGGCGGAGATGATGATACTGGCATCATATATCACTCTTCCAAGTCATGGATGCCACTTTTTTACAACATAAGCATAAATGGAAGCACAAAATGGCAAATTCCGTCGATTTATGTCGCCAGATACCCGGATTTAGTCAATGATGCTCGGAAAAGCAGGTGGTTTAAGCCCGAATTTCAGCAAATTGCTCGGTCTCGGAAGCATATCTATCGAAAATTCGGCGGATACAGCAAGTTTATTGTCGGATGGGACAGGGGTTTTATGTCCAGAAGGGCTATCTCATATCTCCGAACTGTGCTTGAATGGCTCAACCATTACGAGAACCTCAAGAAATACGAGATTGACCACAAGAAATCGTCCGGAGCGTATGTCTGGGTTTTCTCATTTGAGGACATGAAAGCGTTTCGCCAGTGGCTTGCATTGTCGGATGAAGAGAAAAGAAGGACAGCAGTAGGCTCAAAATTGACACCAGGCGGACGTTTGATACTCCCTCCCGGTATGTCCGTTCAAGCTGTCAATCCCAGTTTAACTCCCCTAAAAGATCAAGATACCGACATTATGCAGATGATAGCGTCAGGGCTCAATGAACCCGAAGATATCCTGCAGGGGACGGCAAATGGGCCATATGCCAGTGTTAAAGCATCGAGAGGGCCGTTCAGCGACCGAAACTCCGATGAAATTGCTTATTTTGAACGGTTCCTGAGATATGACTTCTGGGGCAATCTATTCTGGCTCAAGGCGAAAATGACTGATTTTCCAGAGACCTTTAAGATCAAAATGGCGGTTGATTGGAAGAATCAGGAGCCTGTATTTAAGAATGTACCCCGCAGACCCGAGCAATTAATAGATATATCGTTTCCTGTCAGTGAAGTTCTTGATCTGGAAAGCAGGACGAAATCAATGCTTGGTGTCAAACACGGACCCATTAGTCAGCAACTCGGTATCCCAAATAGAGATGTTGCGAACTATCTGGGCATTGGTGGTTACGGCAGAGCAAGACTCAGGAAAGCAACAGAGGACGACAGGTACCCAGAACTCGAATATGAGGCAGGCGTGGATGCCGAGAGCGCACAAGAGGTCGCAAGTGGTGAACCAGGGAAAGCATCAACCCCATCTGCCGCACAGTCAAAGAAAGCGTCGGTAAAGAAGCCGACTTTAAATAGGCGAGCCAAATAATAACTAACAAAGTGAGGGAACTATGAACGAGCAAAAGTTACCGAAAGGAGCACTAAGGTTTGTAGAAGCAGGTTGCCACGCTCATGTCGAGATGGCGGACATCGATGGAAAGGGCGCCCCTAAACTCAAGATGGTTGCGTACAGCGGAGGAGTGATCAAGGACCACTGGTACTGGGACAACCTTGCGATTGATCTTGACGGCATGAAGTTCAGCGGAGGCAAATTTCCTGTCCTCGAAAACCATTCAACAGATCGCAAAATTGCGGTTATCGGTAAGCCATTGATTGAAGATGGGAAACTGATGGCTCCGGAAAATGCGAAATTCATGCCGACTGAGGCAGCCGAGGAGTTCATCAAGCTGTCACAGGAAGGCTTCCCTTATCAATCAAGCATCTATGCGAAGCCTTCAAACGTGGAGCGTATTGCTGAAGGCTCCTCTGCCCAAGTAAATGGTTTCACATTGAAAGGTCCTGCGTCCATCTGGCGCCAATGTGAGTTTAGAGAGATGTCCGTGTGCGTCTTCGGGTGGGACTCCAAGACGCAAGCCTCTGCCTTCTCAAAGGACGAGTTTGAATTATTGTCCTACGAGGAGACAGAGGCAGAAGTCGATGGTAATGATGCCGGAGACAAACGACCCAAACTCAACCGAAGAAAGGAGGTGAAAACGACTATGAACGAAAAAGAACTCAGGGAAACTCATCCGGAACTGGTGAAGACCATTGTCGATGCCGCAGTTGCAACGGCAGTGTCCGCAGCCGAAACCAAGTTCAGCACCGAAAAAGATGAATTGTCTACTCAGGTAACCACCTTGCAGGATAGCAATACCAAGCTGTCCGATAAGGTTCTGGACCTCGAGAAGAAAGATGTCATCCGATCGGAGTCAGAACTGAAGGTTCAAGGCAAGGCTGTCTGGACCCAGAAACTCGGTGAGTCTGCCATTCCCGAGCATGTGTGGGAGAAGGTCAGTCAACACGTTTCCCATGCGAAGTTCGTCACCGATGGAGTCCTCGATACTGTGAAGTTCGGGGAAGCCATTGACGCGGAAATCAAGGACTGGGAGGGTAAAGGTGTTACCAGTTCGGTTCTCGGCGCCGGCTTCTCGACCAAAGAGCCCGAAGACGAGAACAAACAAACCCAGGAAGCGGCAAGCGTTGATGCCGACGTTGCCAGGCTCGCTAACTTAGCGGGTGTTAAAACTTCCAAAGAATAAAAATAAAAATGAATAGGAGGTGAGACTCTATGCCAAATTTTGGAAATCAAAGTCTGGACATTCCCCAGATACAAAGAGGCGTCCAAACCGACTACAAGCGTTTGTATTACTCCAACCCGGAGGCGGCGCTTAAAGTTCCCATCACCCTGCAGGCAGGCTACGGTCATATCCCACAGGGTGCGGCGATCTCGAAGAACCTGTCCGCAGGTGGCAATGCAGGTCTGTTGCTACCGTACAATGCGACATCGTTTGACGGATCGGAAACCTCTCCAGGTCGGGCTTATCTTGTAGCCGACACTCATGCGACAACTCCTGATTTTTATGTTTCACAGGATGATTCGTATAAGTTCAAAATTGGGGATGACCTAATTGTCAATGACGATACCACCGCAGCCGAAAATGTTGGTGCCATTACCGCGATTGATCGTGACACAGATCGCACCAGGGCCAAGATCACGGCGACCACGAACATCGGTGGTACCGCTTTCACCGCCGCACGGAAGGCCCATGTCTTTGTTGAAGCCGGAACATCAGGCAACAACTACTCTGACTGTGTGGGCATTTTGGAAAAAGCCGTGCATACAGGGACCGGTGTGAGAGCGGCAGGAGCGGTCGCAACATTAATCCTGGGCAATGCCGTGCTGTATGACGGTCTGCTCGAAAACTTTGACTCGGCGGCGAAAACGGATCTTTCGGCTTCGTCCTTCGGTCAATATGTATATATGAAATAGAAAGGAGGTGAGACTCTTATGCCAAGAGGTGCAAGCGATATACCGATCTTAAGGCTGGAAGTGTTGCAGGGCTTGATGACAACGTTCATGTCCGCGCCACGCTTCTTTATGATGAACCTTTTTCCCTCATCCAATTCGCCCTCATCCACGATTAAGTGGGAGAGTCAGCGAGGCGGTAGAGCGATGGCGCCGTTTCTTCCCCCGGGTGCCCCTGCTCATGTAACTGCTCCGCATGGTATCGCGGAACATTACGCTGAGGCTGCTTACTGGAAGGAAAAAATGCCCTTTGACGAGGAGTTCCTAAATAATCTTCGGAAACCGGGCACCACGGCAGACTATCAAACTGCCGAGCAAAAAGTGGCGAGAGAACTTGCCTCCCTTTCCTGGCGGTCCGATCGCAGGAAAGAATGGATGTGGACCCAAATGCTGTTTAACAATGGGTTTACATACCACGTGAAAGGCGGGTACCGTGTCACCATCGACTACGGAATCCCCTCCGATCACAACGTCACGCTGGCGTCTGCCTATAACTGGAACGACGGCGGGTCCAAAAACATTCTGAGTGACATCCAGGATGCAAAGATCAAAATTCGGAACGACTGCGGCGGCATGATTAATGTTGCGGTCTGCAATTCCGAGGTCCTTAAGCTGTTGGCGAACGATACTGCAATTCGTCAAATCCTGCGCAGGACAGACTTTATGCGTGGGGCAGGCGGGGGAGACGGTGGAAACCTCTACTCTGGGAACCTACATGATCTTATTGGTGTCAATCCTAAAGTCATCGGCTCGTTGCTGGACATTGACCAGTTCTGGGTCTATGATGAAATGTATGAGGTTCGTGGATGGCTGACTGCCGGCGTCACAGGCGGATCCACAACGTGGATTAACGTTGATGAAACGACCGACTTTGAAGCCAACCAAACTCTGCGTTTCTGGGATGCCAGTGCAGGTACCTACGAGGATGTTTACATTCTCGCAGTCAATCAGGAAGCCGGGACGATCCAGATTAGCAAACCCCCGGTCAATTCCTATCGGGCCTCCGAAGACTATGTGACCATGCAGAAGTACTATGTCCCCTCGGACAAGTTTCTGATGATGGCTACTTCGGTCGACGGGCAACCGATCGCCGAGTACAAACAAGCTCCCTTCGGTCTGGGTCGTCATTACGGTCAATACACCGATCGACATGACAACTGGGATCCTGAGGTTACGTGGATCCGCTGTCAGGACAAAGGGCTTCCCATTCTTTATAACCGGGACGCCGTTTACATTCTGACCGTGCAAACCACGGCAGCAGGTGCCGCAACCAGCACCACCACAACTTCTTCATCCTCGACTACGACCACCACGGCGTAATCGACTTAAAGGAGGCAATCGATATGTCAATCGAAAAGGTATTGTTAAAAGTAACCCTCAAAGCAGGGAAGGATGTCTGGGAGGAAGGGGCGGTCTTAACGGCACCCCTTCCCCCCGCCATCCTCGATGAACTTTATCGACAGACTGGAACCGTCGCCGTAATTGAAGGTGACCAAATGAATCAAACCAAATTGACTTTTGTTGCTCAGAGGGTGGTGGAAACGGCAAGTTCAATGACTACAATGCAACCTCCCCCACCTGAGTCGAGCAAACCCAAACCAAAGCTGAACAGAAGGAGAGTGTGATGTCACTATCAAAACAGGCAATGGTTACTTTGATAGAACAGGAAGTCAAAGGTCTCACCAGTTATCTTGACTCCACCGATTACAACAATGCCTGTGACGATGCCTCCAGAGAGACTGGCTTTTCATACCCTGTTGCCGATGGTTTCGCAACGTACTGGGTTAAGACCAGAGCCAAGAGGCATATCTTCTTCTATCTTATGACCGAATCCGCTCATAAATTCAAATACGAGCAGATTAACCTCCAGCACCGTTTCGAGCATTACAGAGAGATCATCAAGTACATGGACCAGCAATGGACAGACGCTCAGGAAGAGTTTGCCACAGAGTTAGCGGGTGTGTCTGCTATTAATGCTTTGGGTTCCAAGATCGATGCTGGATTTGCTTATGAGTCACAGACTGGCAGAGACATGACCTACCGGGATGATAATGTTTCCATCATATCCCCTACGGAGAATGACTAATGACCATCGGGCCAGACATCAAGGAAGCTATTGTTGAAGTTGGGATAAGCTACACCATCATTCGAGATGCCGGTAACATTGAAGATAACTGGATGACGGTTAAGCAGAATGAACAGGTTACCAAGCCCTTCATTAGAGAATACTTCCTTGAGGCTCAACTTACCTACGATACTGGAACCTTAGCAGGCGATATAATCCAATTCGACACCACAGGCGACAGGTACATCGTAATGCACTTTACACCGACCTTATTCGAGAATACGGTAATTCGGTATGAGTCGGTTTTGTATAAGACCAATGTCAAAGTCTCTATTCTGCGACCAGGAGAGCGACGGAATCCCAATACATTAGTAATGGAAACGTATTGGGATGTTATAGCAGAGGACGCTGATCTGCTCCTTACAACTCCATTGTTTGGGCAGGATTTAGAGACTGAATTGCAGTTGGGGCAAATTGGGATTGAAACACATGAGATTTGGTGCCCCAGCAGATATGATTTCCAACTCCTTGATCGTGTTAGAGTCACAGCCGGTGTAGGAAGTGGAGATTACTGGAGAGCCGAGTCACTCAGGAAGTACAGGTTCCCAGAATGTGATGTTGTGAAGGTGCGAGAGGATACCAGACCGACTACGACCAGTTCAACGACAACGACCACAACATCCAGTACCACGACAACAACGACCGCATAAAGAGTATGTGGTTGCCTTATAAGTCTGTGCAAGAGGTACAGACTATTTAGCAGGCGTAGGAGGTTACGCATGCCATACCCAGAAGGCGATAAAATCACTTGCAGAGAATGTGGCGCAGAGATGCTTATTTCCAATTCAGCAAAGGAAGAGAAGTATGTCTGCCAAGAATGTAATGCAATCATCCTGGTCTTCATAAGATCAGAGGGTGAACAGATCGATCCGAGGTACACATGCTAACTTTATTCGTAATCCCTTCGGGGAAACCCAACGCTGATTATAATAAGACCGTAGAATCATTCAAGAAATGTCAGGTCAAAGTCAAGGCAGTACTCGCTAAGACCTGGAGAGATGTGAATGAATACAGATATAAGGACGTATGGTATGCGGTCTTTTGGGATAATGAGGGCATAGATGTAGCCCTGCAACAGGTCCTTCACTTGCATTTAGCCAATAGAAACCCTGACTGTATGATCCTGTATAAGCGGGTCGGGGAGAAAGAGGCAGAGTTTAGGATGAGATTTATGAGGCGGACGGTATGGCTAACCGAAGACTATGCCCCGCTTGAACAATGGGTGAAACCCGAAACGATATTGGATGGTTGGGTAATCGATCATGGCGTCCCTGATACAAATTAGAATGGTAGGGTTCCAATTGAAACGGTGGTTCAGAGCCTGCGACCGGGAACTTGCTGTGGCGATTCAAGAAACGGATCGTTTGCCCTATCGTCAAGCAGTTGGATACGCTGATAAAATCAGGGAGAACATACAAAGCGGCAAATTCGATGCCTCATATCAACCCTATAACATGAGGTACTTCGATTGGAAGTATTTCACTTTTGGTTCAAACTATGGGTTTTGGAGACTCAGGGGCGAACTGTTCAGATCCATCTCCGTGTTCAAAGAGAGAGATGGTAAGTTGAAAGGATGGATGGGTGGTATCCCATCAGGTGAAAGAGATTCGGGTAATGTCTCATGGTTCGGTCAAGGAGACAAGGGACGAAGCCTTCCTATAGCCCTATATGCAAGATGGATGGAGTTCGGTCGTAGAGGACAGCCTGAGAGACCTCTTTTTCAACCCACTCTTGTTCAATACCATATGGGAGGCGCAGTACAGCAGATGAAACTAACCTTTGCGAAGATCAGAGGAGCGTGGCGATGACTATTCAGGAAACAACCGTAGAGGAGTTCATTGACCTCATTCATACTCAATTCAAAGAGTATTGTGGTAAGGTCAGTAGGACCAGTCTCGAATGGGGACAATGGTCGGTGATAATGAATAAAGAGATCAGGAGAAGGATCAAGGAAAAAACTCCTGATTCAGCGGACATATCGATTGTCTATAACTATTGGGTGGTTATGTCACAACTCCTGGAACTGAAATTCAAATACAGGGGAAAGTTCTTTGGGAAGAATAAGATCAAGCAGAAGATCAGGGAAGCCCAAAGAATAATGGAGACCTTAGAATTATGAAAATCTTGGATGTCCAGCCAAAAGAGGTCCATGTGACCTTTGAATTATCGATGCAGGAGATTGCTCATGTCCTCACGTTCTATGATTCAGCAAGGCCTTTGTATGATAAAGTGTTCGCTGATCAAAGGAGCGAAGAAGGAGAATACATGACCAACGAGTATATAGCAAAGTTGAGACTGATATTTGAAGATGTCAGGAAAGGAGTCACTCATGGTGCTTGATGCAACAGCCAGAGAAGCAAATATCTGGGATTCCATCAAGAAGTTTTTTATTGACAATATGACCACTTATGCTCTCACCTTTGATAAGACACTCTCGGCTCCAGAGATCGCAGGGAGGGCAACAGATCGATGGTACTCCATAGTCATGGGCTCCACAGAGATTGGGGATATGTCTGAGGTCATTCTTGACATCTTTGTCTGCTCCAGGAAAGATAATGAGTGGCATAAGAACGCACAAATGAAGGACTCGATGTTTGAGATTCTCACGGACTCGACCGATACTATGGGTCTACGGAGAATACCATTTTATCAGAGTCACCCCATTGACCCTTGGACCCTACTTGGAGCAATCCTGATAACAGAGATAATCGAATCTCCGCGCATGGAAGCGGTTGACGAAACTAAGTATAAGATCCTTCATTGTCGATTAAGGACAGCATCAAAGGCTTAATATGTCTAAAAAAATGTTTCTGTACTGTGAAAAATGTGGAAAGCGAGTCCTTGAAAGAATGCCGAACGGGTTGTTTAAATTTGTATTCGGACGCAATCAAAATGATCCTGGTAAGCCCCCTGTTGAATTGTTCGTGCATGGGTCAATCAAAATGAGATGTTTGAGGAGATCATGCAGAACGGAGCATCCAGATCATTGGAATATATTTAATTTCTTTCCTCACAGCTTTACTAAAGGTGCCCTTAACAATCGGAAATCATCCGAAGGCGAGGAACCAATCAGCGATGGGCAAGCTGAACATTCTGGCATGAAAGCTAACCAATAACTAATAAGAAAGGAGAAAGCGTATGGCTGTATCACGTTCTGGTCCATTGACCAAAGACACCACTACGATTGCTCTCGGTTTAGCCCAGATCAGGATTGGTAATTCGCCGAACAACATTACCAAGACTACGATGGTGCTGACCTCGAGTGACTCTCTTGGTGCGTTGGCTAACACCAACTTTTCGTCCACTGCCGAGTACTTCAAGCTGGAGTCAGGTTATCCACTGCTTGAAGATGCGACCTATCCCCTGCGGGAGAAGGCGATGCTCGAATGTGCCTTTAAAGAGATGACCCCGGCAAACTTTGCACTGGCAAAAGGTATTGATCCGTCGACCTACACCGATGCACACACCGGGCGAATTGCTTTAGGTGCGATTTCAACCCCAGAGTTCGTCAGGATGGAAGCTGTTTACACCTATCCCGACGGCACCAACACCATGAACATCATCTTCCCGAGAGCGCAGGTCACCTCGGCGATTGAGATGGAGTTCGCAGAGGAAGAGCCGGCTGCGGTCGCAGTTTCGATTGAAGGCAAACGTGCTGACAGTGGAATCACAGATGCCAACAATCCCGGTAACGCCGCGTGGGATGACAAACCGTTAGGTCAGATCGTATGGAATGACGGTTCGACTTTCACCACGACCACAACCACAACCACAACCGCATAATACAATCCTTTTAAAGGAGTAAGAAATGCCAGAGAAAAAGAAGGAAAAAAAGTCTGTGAAGTTAACCGACATCAATCCGCAGGTGAAGGAGATCAAGATAGGTCTCCGACACCTGCGGAAGATTACAATTTACCCCTTGTCTGTCGCTGACCAACTTGAAATGACAGATATGATAGTTGATGCTGTCGGCGTGTTTTTCTCACTGGAAGCTGAAGGCAAAATGGCAGAAGGACCCCCTGCAGAGTTCATTGTTTTTCTATTTGGACTGATCAAAGAAAACATAGGGGAAATCGTGGTAAAGGTAACCGGCGAAGAGGACTCCGATGCAATCTTAGCGGACATGAGTAATGACCAAATGACCGATATTATTGCGATTGTATATAAGGAGAACTTCGAGGCCCCTTTAGCGAAACTCGTAGACCTGTTCCAGAGCAAGGACGAGGAGACGATGGCAGAGTCGATCTTGGCGAAGTTATCACCACGATCTGCCGAGTCTACGGGGGATACCGAATTGAACACTTCCTCGCCAAAAGTTACTGGGAAGGAGGAGTCACAGTAAAGCAGGCAACGGCGCTTTACAACTGTCTCCAGGAAGCTGAATACAATCGTTTCGTTTTGGATGCAAGACTTAGAGGAGTAGACGTGGAGAAAGAAGTGAAGAAACAAAAGGATAAGAAAACATTTCTATTCCAAGATCCGAAAGAATACGAAAAACTGCCAACAGAAGAAAGGAGAAAGCTAACTGATAAAATGTTAGGTCATCATAAAGGTTTAATGAAGGATAAATAAATGGCTGATAAATCATTGACACTTGGCACCTTATTCACCGCTAATGCCACACAGTTCATATCGACTGTGGAGATGATGAAGAAGAAGGTAGGACAGCTTAACGCTACCTTCGCTTCGGTGGGAACTAAAGGTGCCAAAGGCATAGATAGGGCTTCAAAGTCTGTCAACAAGCTGGGTAAGTCGATGGACAAAGCCTCTGGTCAAGCTGATAAGCATAAAAAGAGCCTGAGGGGAGTAGCTGGAGCCTTTGATAGGATCAAGTCTGCTGCTAAGATTACGGCTGCATTTGCGGCTGCGGCTGCGGCAATAACTGCGGTCACGACTGCCCTTCGAGTTGGTCTCAAAGAGATCATCGACTATGATCAGGGCTTGAAGAACCTGCAAGCTATCACCAATGCAACTGATCAAGAAGTCGCCGCTATGGGTGAGACTATTAAAGATGTTGCCCGTACGACCAAGTTCTCTACGGCAGAAGTTGCTGAGGGAATGACTCTCTTAGGTCAAGCAGGTTTCAGTGCCACAGAGGCAATTCAAGCCATGCAGTCGGTATCTGATCTGGCAACACGTACTCTGTCTAATATGCAGTTTACCACTGACCTGATGACCACAACGATTCGAGCATTTGGTATGAGTACTGTCGAGTCCACCAAGGCGGCAGACATCATGGCAAATGCTATCAATAGATCAAAATTGACCATTGATAAATTGCGTATCGCTTTCAACTTTGTAGGTGCCGCGGCTCACCAAGCAGGTCTCTCACTTGAGGAAACAGCCGCAACCATGATGGTGCTTGCCAATCAGGGTCTTCGTGCAAGCACAATCGGTACTGGTCTCCGTCAGGTACTCTCCCGTCTCTTGGCTCCCACAGGTAAACTGCGTGAGGAGTTTGAGGCAAATAATATCGAACTCGCTAAGGTTAACCCATCTATTGTTGGGTTCCGTCAGGCACTCGAAAATCTTCTACCAGTTATCTACGATCAGGCAGATGGTACAGTTGATATGGCAAAGGCTTACCAACTGTTCGGTCTCAGGGACGCCCAAGCAGCCGCAGTACTTGCATCATCTATCGCCTCAGGTAATTATGATAAGATGTTGGAATTGACATTTGAGACAGGAACAGCGGCACGAATGGCTGCTAAACAGATTGAGGGTCTCGGTCTCAAATTAAAGAATATGGGGGATAGGGCTCGACTGATGGCAGTCGCTCTCGGTGAAGCAGGGTTGATTGGTGCTCTGGGTGCTTTATTTGATATGCTGAAATTATTGTTTACCGGTATTGAGTCCTTCATCAACACAACGTTTGGTAATCTATTAGTGGCATGGGCAGGATGGACAATAGTTATTCTGTCCTCTATAAAGTCTATTGATTTACTTATTAAATCTGTTCTTTGGCTTAGTAGATCATTGGGTGGGCTTGTTACCAAGATATGGGCAGTAGTAACTGGACAGACTGCTTTGACTGTTGCCCTTAAAACTGGAAGCAAAGCCGCAATAACTTTTGGCACATCAGTCAGTCTTGCCCTTTGGCCCCTAACCCTTATTGTTGCTGCTATCGCCGCTGTGGTTGCCGGCATTGGTCTGTGGGTGACTGCAGGTACACGCAGGATCAAGGCTTTGGAGAAAGAGCAATCTCTGACCCAAACCCATGTGGCAACCTTAGCATTGTATAGCAAGATTCTTTCGGATCTGGCAGAGAAACAGGAAAAAGGAACAGATGTAACAAAAGAACATTCCAGAGCCATTAACCGCATGACCTCAGATGCCGAGAAGTTGAAACTGATACTTGACTTAACTGGTGACTCCCTTAAAGATCATCAGGAAGCGGTAGAGGATGCGTACTCAAGGGAACTGACCGTTGCAATCCAGAGGCAGGTCGAGTTAGTCAAAGAATATAGGCAAGCGGTCGAAGATGCGGCATTCTGGAGTGGTGTCTGGAACATGGGTGTGGCTGCCCTCAAACAAATATGGACAGACTTCTTAGCTATCCTCCAGCAAACAATCGATCTATTCCCAAGTAAAAAAGATTGGCAGTGGTTATCAGATGTAATTAATGATGCCACAGGACTCGGTGATGCGTTTGGTTATCTGTCTGATAGGGCCGCTTCATGGTGGAATAATACCAAGACTTTCTACTCCGAGTGGGTCAATTCATACTCCAAAGAATCTGATAGGGTGATCAATAAGACCGATGAAGTCAATCAGGCTCTTGTCCGATTAGCAGAGTTCATGTCAAAGGATCCAAGGTTCAAAGCGAAACCCATTGAGGACATCGTTAAAGCAATCGAAGCACTCACAGGGGAGAAGATTGATGCTACCACGTTTGATGCAATCGCTACCTCACTTGGTGGGATTACCCTGAAACTGAAAGAGGAGCAGAGCAAGTGGAGAGAAAATATTGAGCAACTCCCGGTTTATTTCCAAGAGATGTATAGGGATATGGACGGTCTGAGGAAAGCGAACTTTGCTAAGGCGATGAAGGCGATGCAAGCTGAATTGGCTGCCTTTGATACATTTGCAGATCAAATGGGTTTGAAAGACGAGGAACGTGCGGAAGCCAGAGCCGCTATTAGGGCAAGACATCTTGTTAAGTTTGAAGCAGACCAAAAGAAGGAAGTCAAGGTAACTGAGGAGAGTGTGAAGGGTCAACTCCGTGCCTTAGAGGTTCTTGAGATGGGTACAGAGGAGATGTACCATAAGAGAACCGCTTCCTTGATCAATCATTATCTAAAACAGGTTGACTTAGCGGATGGCAACAAGGAAAAATTGCTTGAATTGGAAACCGAGTTCAACGCTGACCTTAATAAGTTGCAAAAAATACTCCAAAAAGAGATGTTGAGTAATGATAAGCAGAGGCAGGCACTTACCCTTCAACTGCAAAAACAGACTGTGGAGAAGATTAAGGAACTCCACAAAGAGATAATGGAAGACCTCAAAGATCAACTCTCCGATGCCTATGAAAAGATTAAGGGCGAGAGGGACGATTTCCTCGATGATTTAAAAGACCTTGACAAATCGTATGAGGACACGATTCGAGGTCTCAAACAGAAGACCATGACCGATGAGCAGAAATGGAACGATGACAGAGCCAGAGCCCATGAGTTGATGACCAAAGGGATGGCAGAGAATGACACCGCCCTTATGGAAGAGGCGATGAATCTTGCCGAAGGTCTTGCGAGAGAGGTAAAGAATGAAAACGGTGAGGTGGTCAGATCGATTGAGTCCACAGTCGCCGAGGCAGAACGAATTATTAATAACATCCACAGGGAACACACTAAACTGATTGAGCAGGAGGTTCTCTCCAGGGAGCGACAGATGCGTTCCTTGAAGGACGAGATCAAAGCAGTTGACCAACAGATTGTCGAATTTGGTAAGACCATCGATGCTGTCAACATGAAGGAAATGGTCATCAAAGCAGACAAAACAATCGCCGCCTTGGAGAGAGTCTATGAAGTCAATAACAAGTTCAAGGCTGAGTGGGATGCGTTAGCCGACAAAACAATCATCCTGACCATCAAATATAACTATGTAGGAAAGAAATCAGGTGGTAGCGGTGGTTCAGAATCAACTGGAGAAGGTGGAGGTGAGAGTGATACAGGCTCAGATAGTGGAGGAGATGGTGGAGGAGATGGTGGAGGAGATGAGGGTGGCAGATGGGGAGGGTACGTCCGAAGAAGGATCGGTGGAGCAATCGAAAGAGCGATGGCGATAGGGGGCAAACTCAGAGGGTACGGTGGAGGAGATAGAGTCAAGGCTCGTCTGGAACCGGGTGAGTTCGTTGTCCGAAAGGAAGCTGTCAGAAAGTATGGTGGGCATGTCTTTGAAGGCTTAAATAATATGACTACTCCAAACGTTGCGTCAGGTGTAGGTAAACGTTTAGGAGGTATGATAACTGATGGCTTCCGACGCTTTCAAATGGGAGGTGGTGTTCCTGCACACGCCGCTATGTCAGCCAATCAGCAAACATTCAATATAACCCTGCGACCCAAGTACCTGACGGGAGATAGGCAGGCTATGCGATCAATGGCTAAAGACGTAACAAGAGCGATTGAGGAACAAAGCAAAAGGTGGGGGAAGAAATAATGGCTAAGATCCGAATACTACCTTTCAACGTTTTGAGTTTGGACACATCAGCGGTTGCAGTCACAAGCACACCTGACTCAGGTTACCCAGAAGTGAGACTCTATGACCACTCCATTGACTTCTATTATAAGAGAACGGCAACTGGAGACTGGGAAGTCATCTGTGATCAGGGAGCAGGAGTAGACTGGCCCGTGGTGAAC
>Ga0114922_10003019_pt1 | contig 15726 bp, 17 predicted proteins | sample AartaG_FD_100975 | JGI IMG/M metagenome (GOLD analysis project Ga0114922, IMG submission 100975) | Deep subsurface microbial communities from Aarhus Bay to uncover new lineages of life (NeLLi) - Aarhus_00045 metaG | ecosystem: Environmental > Aquatic > Marine > Oceanic > Sediment | place...
ACCTAGAGCATATTCTTCAAGAGAATACTCTAAAGCAGAATTAAACCAAATATTATACAAAGTTCAAAATGCAATTAATTCTGCTGAAGATAGGGATAGAAAAGAAATTAGCACTATAGTTGAAAAAGAACTTCATAAAGCAGGATTTGCTACTGAATTCCCAGAAACAAGATTAGTTAAGTCTTTTTTTCCTGCTAGGGTATCATACAAGTCTAATGGGAAACCAAAGGTATTTAGTGTTTTATATGATAAAGGAGAATGGAAAGGTAACACTGCTCTTGGTCAGTATATCATTGAACTAGATGAAAAGGGAAATGTGCTTGAGAAAAAACTTGTTTTAGAAGATTACGCTAGAAAATTTATGGCTGAGCAGAATATAAAACTAGAAAACATAGAATAATTTTTTTTATTTTTTTAATTAAATCTACTTCAACCTCAGCACATCAAGGTTCCTTGGGGCTATGGTCTCTATCCTTGCAGATTTGTGTATGCTTCTTGCCAGGTCCAGGCACTTGCTGCTCTCGCCGTGCACAACAATCACTTTCTTGGGTCTTGGGTTGCAGTGGTTGATAAAGCTCATCAGCTCCCTCCTGTCACTGTGCCCTGTTATCTCCAGCTTCTCAATGTCCATCTTTATTGGGACGGTTTCTACCTTGCTGCCTTTCTGATAGTTAATCTCTCTTTCTCCGCGCTGAATCCTACGGCCAAGGCTTCCCTCTCCTTGATAACAAGTGAATATTAATAAGTTCTTTGGGTTGTCTGCAAGGTTCCTTAAGTACTCGACACTAGGACCTCCTACAAGCATACCGCTTGTTGCCAGGATTATGCAGGCTCCTTTTTCTTCTATGAGCTGCTTTCTCTCCTTGGGGCTTCCAATCCTCTTGATATTCTCCCGCAGGAAGGGATTACTATCCTTGTGGAATATCTGCTGCCTCACAGTGTTGTTCAGGAACTCTGGATAGGCAGTGTGTATTGCAGTGATGTCCCACACCATTCCATCTATATAGATGGGTATTTTATCGCTTAGTTTGCCCTCGCGCATTAATTTGTCAAGTAACACAATGATTTCCTGTGCTCTTCCACTCCCCAATACCGGCATGAGCACTTTTCCTTTTTTACTAATGGTTTCAATGATATGCTCACTCAGCTCTGCGTCTGCCTCTCTGCTAGGCGGAAGAACATTATCCTTTGCTCCATAAGTGGATTCTATCATCAGGGTTTCTAGTCTTGGAAAATTAGTGGCTGCCAGGCTTAGCATGTTGGTCTTTGCATACTTGACATCAGCTGTGTACACCATGTTGTGCAACCCATTTCCTATGTGGATGTGCGTCAGGGCGCTTCCAAGCATGTGCCCTGCATTGTACAAGGTAATCCTGACGTCGGGTGTGATGTCAGTGACCTCTTCATAGTCAAGGCAGATGGTGTGCTTTACCATCTCTTTTATCTCCTCGCTTGTATAGATGGGCTCTTTGGCTTCATTCCTCTGGATCTTAACCAGGTCCAGCTGGAGCAGGCTCATAACATCCCTTGTGGGCAGGGTGCAGTAAACAGGTCCCCTGTACCCAAACTTGAAGAGGTAGGGCACCAGGCCTGAGTGGTCAAGATGAGCATGGGATATTATTACTGCATCAAGCTCTTTGATATCGAACTCAGGCGCCTCCAAGTAGGGATATGCCTCGTCCTCATTAGCAACATCAATACCGCAGTCAAGCAGCACCCTTGACTCTGGCGTCTGGAGTAAGTAGCAGCTCCTTCCAACCTGTCTTGCTCCTCCCAGCATACTAATCCTTATCCATTCCTCTTTTTTCTCTCTTCTGAGCCAGCCATTGTAAATCCTCTGCCCTGTCTTGTGCAGGAACTTCCTCCTGTAGTCATTGTTTTGGTAAAGAACAGCACGGATATTCTCTATTATCTGGCTCCTGATGGCAGGAGTCCTCTTAATCTGAGGCACCCATAGAGTCTGCTTTTTTACCTCTTGTAGATTCTCGCCCTGCTTGCCGATAGCCAGCCCGGGCTTCTGAACCTCTATAATAACAATGCTTCTCTGAGGGTCAAAGATTATCTGCTCAATCCCTGCCTCCTCTGTGATTATCTTTTTGATGATCTTCTCAGCCTTTTCCTGCTCCATGCATGTGCTGGGGTCTGGTCTGAGCTCTATTCTCTTCTTTATCATGTTAACTACTTCCTTGACAATTCCTTTGTCATCCAGGAAGAAGTCCTTGTTCTTGGTGTACAGGACAATATTTGCTCCTTCAAATACAGCATCGCTCACCTTGTTTTTTGGCAGGTGCTTTAGTATTTCATCAATGATTTCAGACACAGTAAGTAACCTCCTTATAGCCGTGTAGATTTATTTTAGCAATAATCATGGAAAAATCAGATTTTTAGTAAGAATATTTTTTGTTTATCTTTTTCTTGTTTACTCAGCCTTTGTGTTGACCTTTTTCTGAGCTGCCTTCTTGATACCTGACCTGTTAATCACATAAACATCAATACCATCCCCGCTTGCAGAGTCCCTCTGCATAGCAGAATTAACAGCCTTTATGGCAAGCTCAACACCCTCTGCCTCTGTCATGTCCTTCTTGTAAGTGGCTTCCAGCAGTCCATAGGCAATCACGCTTCCGCTTCCGCTTGCTACAAAATCATCAACCTCTGTTATACTGCCGTCAGCATACAGGTCATAAAGCCTTAGCTGGATGTCAAATCCTCCAAGCAGGAAGTGGGTAATCCCTGGTATCATGCTCATCTTTCTCACATTGTTGTATATGATGTTTGTTAACAGATTAGCAGCCTCCTTAACACTGGGCTCTCTCTCAACCCTTATGGTCTTTAGGTTTAACTCTGCTTTGAGCAGCTTTATCAAGAGCTGGATATCACTAACCACTCCGCTGGTTGTAAGAGCCATACTATCATTGATAGGTATCACCTTCTCAGTCTTCTTGTTGGCAATAAAATTGCCTGCTGTTGCTCTCTTGTCAGCTGCCAGTACAAGGCATTCCTTACATACCAAGCCCAGGGTTGTTGTCCCGGTATTCAAAACCTCGTTTTCTTTCATAACCAAACACCACCTTATTTATGTTCTTATCCTTCTTATTCTTGTTATATCCTTATGTTGCTTAAAAGATGATTTCTAACTGTTTTATCCTCTTAGAACAACTCCTTCAAGTTCGAGGAGAAGCCTGTTTTATTTAAAAAGTTTGCTATTTTTCCTGTATAATGGTTAGCATCGGCTCGGGCTGCGCATTTCCTTTCCAAAGGCTCCACCTCCCCGGATGGGGCTTCCCCCTGTTGCGCAAGGTTGTTAAGCAGAGGTATGCCCTCACGAATTGACGCTAACCTTGCTGAATAAGGTAGCTATAATGATTTATTGCACTGTAACAAACACATTTCCTGAGATATTATGTGTGGGATAGCTCCCGCCAGACCTGGTAAAATTGATAATCAGGCCTACTTCCTGCTTTTCACCAGCCTTTCTTCTGTAAGGAGTGTCCAGAGTCATGGTTAGCTCTCCCTTTGCTCCTGCAGGGATTGTGAGGGGGCTGCCTGGGTCAGCATTAACATTCTGGACAAGGACCTCAATGCCGTCAGCCCTTAGAATGTCTATGCCCTTGCCGAAATTATTCCTGAACATGAGGCTGATGTCTCCGTTGCTCTCAATCATGTAATCAACGCACTCCAGCTGGGTTCCAAAGTCACACTTGTTGGGCAGAAGATTGGTGGGGTTGAGAAAGCCGAAATAAGCCAGGGCTCCTATAGCTATGAGCGCGGTGAGCATGGCCCAGCCGTAGGTTGATAGGTATTCAAAGGCCGCCTGTGCTTTTCTATGTCTCACCATCTTTTTTGACCTATCTGTCTCTCTAGAATTAATACAAATCAAAGTAAAAGGAATAAATAAAAAATTTTACTTTTACTGCACTGGTCCAAAGACTTCTCCACTGAAGGCCTGCCTGTAGGTTCCCTTGGATAAGGTATAGTTAATTGAAAACTCTACCTTTACCTTGTCGCCTAGGGCATTCGTGAAGTTAGCGTTTGGGCAGGTGATGTTAATCACCTGGTCTGCTAGACCTCCAGAGACAGTACATGTGGCCTCGTCAGGGTCTCCTGCATCTGATGTTATTGTCATGTCATTGTACAGAGTTAACCCTTCTCCCTTCTTGTTCACTAGCAGAATCTCTACCTGGTCGCTTCTTATGATGAAATCCTTGCATGAAAATCCTGCTTCCACCAGGCACCTTGAGGGTAGGGCTCTTCCAGGATTTAGCACTCCGAAGTATGCTAGGGCTCCTATCATCACTAGTATCACTATGAATGCCCAGCCATATGTTGTTAGGAATTCTAGTGCTGCTTGTCCTCTTTTCATATTTCTTTCACCTCACAATTTTCTTTTAATTCTTAAATATTTTTTAATATTTTATAAAGTTAAGGTAAGTATGTAACTATGTTTGTGCTTCTCCATAAACCTCGCCCTTAGCAGGGTTGCTGTAGCTCCCTCCTGCCTTGGTAAAGTCAGATGATATCTCAAACTTTATCTTGTCGCCGTCTGCAAAGTTTGCTGCTGTTAGTGAGAAGTCGCAGAGTACACTGGCTGTTCTTCCTGCTTTCAAGCCAAAATTGCTTCCTGCAGTAGAGTTCTCACATGCGACAGTGATATCAGCTGCTACTTCTGTGGCAGTAAAGTTAAACACAGCCATCTGCCCTACATTGTTCCTGAATCTGAACTCCAGGGTATTGGTAGGATTTGCAGTTATCCTGTGCTCCAAACAGGCAATCTCTGGGCTAAAGGTGCATCTTGATGGCAACAATCCGCCTGGGTTTAGTACTCCGAAGTATGCTAGGGCTCCTATCATCACTAGAATAACAAGAAATGCCCAGCCATATGTTGTTAGGAATTCTAGTGCTGCTTGTCCTTTTCTCATGGAATCACCTCTTTGTGGACTTACAATATATTGTGCATCTGACAATTATTGTATAAACTCTGCTTGATTACCTTAATATTGCTTCTTTATTGCTTTTTTTGTGTTTTATTTATATAAAGTTTTTGCTTTTTTATAATTTTTGTTTAATATTCCGGCATTAGCCCTACATTATCACCCCTCCAAGCAGGGAGGAGATGACAACTGAGAGTACGAAGTACATGAACAGGGCGCCAACCAGGAACATAGGGATGAACTTGATGCCTCCCTTGATATCACCCTTCTCTATTGTACTTATAATCATGGATGAAAAGATTGCTATTATGCTAATGGCTGCTACTGAGAATAGCTGGAAGTGGTATGGGTCAATGTTTGCTATTGAGAACTGGAACATGTTTGTTGAACCCTCCGCAAAGCTGCTACTCACCCTTGAACCAAATTTTAAGATTATTGTGAGCAGCTGCTTTGAAAGCGCGAACAAGGCAGGCATTATTGCTACCACTATTGCTGCCATGAATATCATATAAGTAAGAGTGGCTGCTACCATCTCCTGCCTTAAGGCCTTGGTCTTCTTGAGGTTGACCACAATGCTGTCGATAACTCCCGAGATCACGCCTCCACTCATTAGCTCTCCCTGCAGGAGGTCAATGCTTCTTCTTAGGATAGGGGATTTGTATTTGTCAGAGAACTCTTGTAGGGATTCGCTCACATCATTACCAGTTGCAACCCTTTTGCTCACCAGCCCTATCTCTTCTGACAGGATTCCGAACTCTGGCTTGACAGCAGCCCAGAGTGATTTCTCAAAGGTCATGCCTCCCTTAAGGTTGGTTGATACAAGGCCAAGGTAGTCTGGAAGCAGGTCCTCTAATATCTTGGTTCTCTTGTAAATCTTTATGTTCAGATAGAAGTAAATAACCAGGATTATCAGGATTGCAACTATGACTTGTATCAAGAACCAGGATACAAAGGTGATAATGAAGAAGAGATGGAGAGGGTTTTCTTTTATAATAGGATAGAGGCCAGGAACATATATAAAGTAGGTGATGAGGGCACTAATCCAGAAGAGGGCTCCGAAGAATTTGTAAGGCACAACATCTATTCCTGCCTTTCCAAGGTACTTGCTAAGCCCGGGTCTCAGCTTCCTGGGCAAAAATGCTTTTCCAAATTCCTCAAGGTATAAAAGGCTCATCTTGGCTCATAGCTCGTTTTATGTTCTTTATGTTTTATTTATGTTATATTTTATTTTATGTGTCTTATATCTTATTGTATCTTATATATTCACGTTTGGTCTTATGCTCTTGAATAAGGTTAGGAACATGAGCTCTATTAGTAAGAGGAAAAATGCAAACACAAAAAAGGTTGAGGGGCCCACCTCAAGGGAGACCAGTCCTGCAACAATCACGAACATGGTCATGCCCAGGCTTGGAAGAACAACTGCCAGCAGCATGTAGAAGAGGGTAAGGCTGTTCAGTTTTTTACCATACCTCTGGATTTCTACAAGCTGTTCATTTGATATCTCATCAAGCACTGCGTCCAAGTTCATGCTAACATCTATGCCAATCCTAAGAGCGCTGTTTATCTGGAAGAGAACTCTCTTCATCTTTTTTGAAGGGCACTCATCCATTGCCCTTTCAAGGGCTTCTTCCAGAGGAGTTCCCAGGTCTATGCTCCTGACTATGTCCTTGAAATAGGTGTTTGCAACCCCGTAACTCTTGCTGGCATCAACGAGCGAATTAATCAGGGGTTTTCCTGAGTTTATCTTTATGAGCAGGAACCTGCCTGCGAACAATACATCCTTGTCAATCTTTTTGGCTTTCTTGCTTATCTTTGTATCAACTGTTTTGAGCAGGATTGTGTATGACAAGAAAAAGAATACAAAACCCGCAAGGGGAATAATGATAAGGGGCATATCATTTTTTTGCACCAGGAAGAATGTGAAGACTGCCATTAGGATTCCTACCAGGAGGGCGCTTCGCATGCACTGGCCTAAGAATTCCTTCGGGCTCTTCTTAATACCTGCGATTCTCAGCTTTTTCTTGAATAGTGCTGTGCTTTTCTTTTTTACATAAGGAGGCATTTTTTGATTTTTTGTTATCTCACTCCATTCTTAATCCATTCTTAAGGTTCCCATGTAGTACTTTGCGACTATGAGTCCTATCTGGTTAACATCAAAAATCTGTTTTCTAACCAGCCACTGGAGAATTCTAATCTTTTCTTTTAGGTCTGTGGCTATTTCCTCGTCAGCCATGCCGGTGTACAGCTTAAGCCTTTCCATCATGGTCTCAGACTTGGCAACCTGCTCAAGTGAATCCTTGGTTACATTAAGCTTTATCAGGATATGTGGGTCTCCTGTAGGGGTTATCTCTGCGACCTGCAGGGTTCTTCTCTTTCCTGTTCTCCTGTTCCTGTTCTGGATCACCAGCATGGAGAGTGCGGCTATCATTGGCTTTGGAATCCCTATTGGAGGGTTGGTCAGCCTGGTGATAACCTCGTCTGAATTATTAGCGTGAAGGGTTGCATATACTGAGTGTCCAGTGTGCATTGCTTCCAGGAGAACCTCTGCTTCTCTCTTTCTTCTTATCTCTCCCACAATTATCCTGTCAGGCCTCATCCTAAGGCTGTTCACTAGGAGGTCAAGCATGGTGACCCCTCCCTTTCCCTCTGGGTTGGGCAGCCTGGTCTCCAGGGGTACCCAGTGCAGGCTCTCCGGCAGGGTGATCTCCCTTGTGTCCTCTATGCTTATAATCCTCTGGTTGGGAGGGAAGAAGTTGCTGATAACATTAAGCATGCTGGTCTTTCCGCTTCCTGTTCCTCCGCTAATGATTACGCTAAGCTCATTCTGCACTGCGATCCATATCATGGCTGATGCTTCATAGCTCAGCACATTGTCCTGGATGAACTTGGTGATGGTCCATGGGTCCTGGGAGAATTTTCTTATAGTAATGGTGTTGCCCTTGGTGCTTATAGGTCCCAGGGTTGCATTGACCCTGTCTCCTGTCAAGAGGTGGGCGTCCATCAGGGGATTGAGGTTGGTTATCTCTTTTCCAACATGCCTTCCTATCATTGTTGAGAAGTGCCTTATCCTTGCCTCGGTTACTATCTTGATATTGGTTATGAGCCACCCGTGCTTTCTGTGGTAAATCCACACCGGCTCTTTGTGGTTGTTAATAACTATCTCTTCTAGTGCCGGGTCCTGCAGGAGAATCTCTATCTTTCCGAGCCCAAGGTTCTCTTCTATGAGATAATTTATGAGCATGTTGGTGGTTTTGTCGTCTGCCTTTGGAAAGTACTTGTGGATGAGCCTCTTGATTTCTCCTTTGAATCTCTGCCTGATGTTGATGAGCTCATTCTGCTCAAGGCTCTCTATCTCCTCAAGATTCATCTTGGATATGAACTCCTGCCTTATCTTTTCCAGGATAATCTTTGTTGCATCACTGATGTTGGTTATTGAGACAACGTACTCTGGTACTGCCCTTTCTTCCTCAGAATAGATGCTTATATCCACAACAATGTTGTTGACTGTGATAGTGTACCTGTCTATAAGTTCTTTTCTTGCTAATTCCTCCGGTGTTTTTCTTATTAGTTCGGTCATGGTTATCCACTCTCAAATTTTTTTTAATTATTAATTTTATTTATGTATTTAATTAGGTGTAAGCATTAAGGTGCTGTGTTGTTAGGTTGATATTGTATTCTGGGCATTGATATTCTTTAGGTTCTTAACAAACAACAGCTTGTGTTCTAGTTTCTCTATTTCCTTGAGCAGGCTGTACTTTTCGTCAAATGCCTCGTCAGGGAGCATCTGCACTTTGTGCTTGGCTTCAAGTATCTTATGGGTTGACTGGTCTGACACCCCACTGTCAAGCAGGGTGTGCGCTTCCTGCACAATCCTCTTAATCTCGCCTACTTTCTCCATGGTTGTTTTATAGACAGGGCTCTTGGTCTTCAAATCATTCTCCAGCAGTTTTATATCGCTATGGGCTTTCAGGATTTCATCGTAGAGTTTTTTCTTGTCCTCAATTGGCTCGTTGGGATACTTGTTGAACAGCTCCTTTATGATGTTGTACTCATTGCCTGCGCTGGCAGAATCCTTTTGTGCAAGGAAACCCCTTACCTTTGCAAGCCTGTTCTGAATCTTTTCTCTTAGTCTGCCCTTTTCATCGTCTTCACTGCGCTCTTCCAGTCTCTCATGTATATCTCTGAATTTCCTCTTCTCAAGGCTTTCTTTGAGTTTTTTTATGCTCTCATATAATGAGAGTGCATCTGCAAGCAGGGCTGTTTTTTCTTCTTCCATTTCCCTGGGGAAGGCCTCGCATAGTTTTTTGAGGCGCCTGTACTCATCTATGCTTTTCCTCAGCTCCTTTTTCCTAAGGTAATCGGCTATCTTGGTGTGGGACTCAACTATGCTGTGCTTTATCCCTCTCACTTTTCCCAGTTCCTCCTCAACAGGAACCCTTTCCTTGGCTTCTCCTGCACTGCTCAGCATTTTCCTCACTCTTATTCCCTCTTTTTTCCTATACTCCTCTTTTAGCTTCTTGAGGGTGTAGTACCAGCTGAGCGCGGATTCAAAGACCTTTGCTTTCTCATCTGAATGGGTCTTGGGTATCTTCATTACCAGGGTTTTTATTTCCCTGTATCCCTTGATGGCCTTTTTCAGGTCCTCTGCATTCAGGTCCTTTTTACTGGTGAGCTTTTCAAGCTCCTTCTCTTTTCTGGAGATAATTCCCAGGATAAGGTCACTGCTTTTTGACTTTTTAGCCTTGAACACCTCTGGCTTGGTGAACAAGCCTGATTTCTCGTACTCCTTTATGGTGTCAAACAGGTCCTTTTTTCCTTCTTCTTTTTCTTCATAGTCCTTTATCTTCTCATATATTTCCTCCATGATGGTGTAGAGCCTTTTCTTGCTCAGTGAGCCGTTAGGTGCGCGGGTGTATCTGCCCTTGACATCCTCAAAGACTTTCTGGGCTTTTCTAAGGTCTCCCTCTTTAAGGGCATCATGCAGGTCCTTGGTATAGTCCTGGGTTATCTCATACATATCAAACTCTTCCTCTCTAAGACCAGCTGCTTTTTCAGCTACTTTTTGCGACTGTTCATCCAGAAACTCTATAATATCTTTTTCAAGGAATTTGTCAAAGTCCATTTTTTTCCTGCTCTCCTTTGCTTTGCTACCCTGGCTCTCTGGTCATTCATAGCGCCAGCAGTCTCTGCCTATAGGCTTCCCATAAGTGATAGGTATTAGTAAGATTCCTCTTCTTTGCTTCTCTGAAGAAGAAATCTTTTTTTCTGTTGAGGGACGCAGTAACATGATTCCTCCATAAAAAGCTTATCTTGTTCAGCGGAATATTCTTTTGGTTGGCTCTTTCCCTGAAATCCTTTTTATATATATCCAGGCCCAGCTGCTGCTCTTTGATGCTTGCTCTCTTCTCCTCAGGAGGCTTGTTTAGGTAGATGATGGGCTTGGTGAACTTGTATTCTATGCCAATAATCTCTTCCTCTACAAGGAAGTCAACCCATGATTGAAGCAGAGACGTGCTTATGCTAAGCCTGTGAGCAGCATCTGATAAAGATATCTTGTCAACTCCCCTAAGAAAGGTTAACAGGTCATCCACGCCGGTCTTTATCATATCATTATCCAAAAAACCCACCCCTTTTCGCTGTTTCTAGCTATTTCTTTAGCTATTTAACCTCTTTTTTATTGTTCATATGCCTTTAACTATATAAAAGTGATTATCACTTTTGAGCATATATAAACTTTGTTAATTATCGTTAAGTAGTGCTGATAATCATGGTATACATGTGAATTCTACGTCAATACTGCTTATGTTGAAGCTCTGCCGGTGGTACTCATCTAGTTGATATGGATTGGCCAGGGTTGACGAGTTAATAATAGTATAATTAAGGATTCTGACCACCTCTCTCATGCAGCTGAGATTGGTGGTGTTTGTGAGGAAGAGATAGTCTACCAGGCTGTGGTTGTCTATCATGTCTGCCTGCACAGCTGGCCTTGAGTGGTTCACAAAGCTCTCAATGCCGAATATGTTCTGGGAGAAGTTGCCCTTTATCCTGTTGATAAAGCTGGTTGCATTCTTAAAATTCCTGTACTCATTATTATAGTAGAGCTGGGTCAAGTCCTGCCAGGTCCAGTCTCCCTCTCTCTTCTTCAGATTGGTCTTCTTGATGGTCTGGTTATAATAGTTAACATTGAGGGGGTTGAGAATGTAGAGGGGATCTAGCATGCCTTCGATAGGAACAACGCTTGTTATAACTCTTGTGTCTGACATATTAGCATAGTTGTCTCTTATGTCCAGGGTTATGTTGACGAGCATCTCTACTGAGAAGGCATCGATGGTCTGGGTTACATTAACTGAATTTATAGAATAACTTGAGATTATGTTGAGCTCATCCAGGGCTATCGTCCTTATCCCGTCAAGATAATAGGTGAGGGTCATGTTCTCCATGCCATAGCACTTTTTCGGGGGGCTTACACTTATATTACCTGTTTTCAGGCATCTCTCTAACTCAATCTCAAAATTGGGTTTGTAGCAGCAGGTGCTGTTGATGTCATAGACCACTCCATTAAGCGCTGCATAGCCTGTTATAGAGCCCATGTCTAAGGCATAGTCAAAGAAGTTGTCCATATAACCTCTGAGCACATTAATCCTGCTCTCAACAACCACAGTATTGTGGTCAAGCGGCTTCTCAATCCTGGCTGAGAACACCACTGTGAAGAATACAGCAATAACTATTGAGAGAATGGTGAACACCACTGCCTTCTTGTTTCTTGTTAACTTTCTTATTAAATCCATATCATTACCTCGACTACTACAGGCCCATAGATATAACTGTCATTTATTTTCTTGAAACTAAGCTTTTTTGTGCTGAGCATAAGGTTGGACTGGTTGGGCAGGGTGAGCTGTCTTGTGTATATCAGGGTGTCGTTGATTAAGAGCATTACACTCCTCTGCTGCGGGACAAGGCCGTGGCTTATCTCCTCTGTGAAGTTCCACATGATTTGTGTATTGTTGCGTGTTTTGTTGTAGAAGTAGAACTCTGTGAGCTGCTGTAAAAGAGAATTATCTCGGTCTGTTATGTTTCCGTTATCAATCAATGATTGGACATAAGCCCCTTGGAACTCTCTCACCTTTGTTGTTATCAGGAAATCTGAGTAGTCCTCTACTAGCCTGAGAGTGGGGTTGGTATCAGGCCTGAGGTTGTGGCTGGTGAAGATGATTATCAGGCTCATAGTAATGATGCTGGCAGCTATTAACGCGTCTATCACAAAGAAATATGCACCTCTCTTATTCATCTACGCACCCTCTTTTAGTTATAATAGTATAACCTTATTATTTAAAAGTTTTCATAAATCAATTTTTTGACTAATAAAAATCGCAATTATTAAAAAACCTATCTTGTTTTCTAATTTAGGAATGGATGTAAAAGAAGCAATTGCAGAGGGCAGAAGCATCCGTGCTTACAAGCCCAAGAATGTACCTGATGATTTAGTCACGGAGCTTGTTGATGCTGCCAGGCTTGCTCCTTCTGGCAACAATGCCCAGCCCTGGGTGTTCAAGATTATTAAGAGCAAGAAGGACAAGGACGAGCTCAAGAAGAACAATATCTTTAAGCAGGACTTTGTGTACACTGCTCCTCTTCTCATTGTTTGCTGTGCAGACCCGAGCGCTTATCCCAGCGCGAAGGTTAAGCCCGGCTTTGACATGTCTAATGAGATGAGAGCGATAAGGGACTTGTCTATTGCTGCCCAAAACCTGATTCTCAGAGCTGCAGAGCTTGGACTTGGGACCTGCTATATTGGCTGGATGGATAAGGAAAAGATGAGGAAGTATTTGGGCTTGCCTGATGGCTTTATTGTCCCCTACACTATTACTGTGGGATATGCTGATGAGAGCCCTGGGGCCAGGCCCAGGAAGAATATTGACGAGATTCTTCTTTAAAAATCGCAAGTGTTAAAAAAGCTTTTTCTTCACCGCTCCTCATGGCTGATTACAACGAGCAGATAAAAAAATTCCAGGAAGAGCTGAGGAAGACTAAATATAATAAGCGCACCCAGCACCATATCGGTCTTGTCAAGGCTAAGATTGCCAAGCTGAGGGAGAAGCAGGAGAAGAGGAAGAAGGGCGGCAAGAAGGGCGAGGGCTATGCTGTTAGCCGAAGCGGTGATGCCACTGTTTTACTGCTGGGTTTTCCTAGTGTTGGTAAGAGCACTCTGCTCAATGCCCTGACCAATGCTGAGTCTGAGATTGGCGCCTATGCTTTCACAACCCTGAAGGTTGTTCCCGGCACTCTTGAGTACAAGCATGCCAAGATTCAGATACTTGATGTTCCCGGTATTGTTAAGGGCGCTAGTGACGGCACTGGCAGGGGAAAAGAGGTGCTGTCTGTTATGAGGAATGCTGACATGGCTCTTATTCTTCTTGAGGTTAATCACCCCAGGCACCTGCCTGTAATCCTTAACGAGGTTTATAACACAAATATCAGGCTTAACCAGCACAAGCCTGATGTCAGGATTAGGAAGACTGTTAAGAATGGCATACGCATTGGCAGGACTGTCAAGACTGTGATGACTGATAAGACTATTAAAGGCATTCTCAGTGAGTTCAGAATTCATAATGCAGAAGTGCTTATCAGGGAGAAGATTAATGAAGACCAGCTGATTGATATTATTGAGGCTAATAAGATTTATATGCCTGCTATTACTGTTCTTACCAAGGCAGACCTGGTTTCCAGCGGGAAGGCAAAAGAGGTTAAGAAGAAGGTTAAGGCTGATATTGTTGTTAGTGCTGAGAAAAGAGAGGGAATTAAAGAATTAAAGCAGTTAATCTTTGACAGGCTTGGCTTTATCAGGATTTTTCTTAAGGAGCCTGGAAAAGAGGCAGACATGGTTGAGCCCCTTATTATGTATAAGAACTGCACGATTAAGAATGTTTGTGAAAAACTGCACAAGGATTTCCTTGACAAGTTCAAGTTTGTCAGGATATGGGGTCCTAGTGCCCGCTTTGACGGGCAGAAGCTGCTCTCCCTCAAGCACGTCCTCAAGGATACTGATGTTCTTGAGATTCATTTGAGGTAAGGTTTATAAATAACCCAATATTCTTCTTGTTACCTTTGTTGAGAGGTTACTGATTTAAATGATTGATTTGAGTAAAGCTGAAAAAGAAAAAGATGCTTACAGAGAGCAGGGACGCAAATATAGCCGGCTTATCCTGCGTTTTAACAAGATTGAGTACCATGGATTAGAGAACATAGTAGAGGACCAGCCTGGTATTATTGCACCTAATCATGTGGGCTCTGCAAAGGACATACTAACTCTCTTCAACATATTTGACACAAAAGATATTCAGTTGTTCTATGCAGCAAGAAGGGATATGTTTGTTATGGATGAATGGTACGGTCTGGTAAAAAAACATCTAAGAAAGCACCTAGGAATCGTTTCAAAACTAATTCCTGATAAGGCAGTTAGGAGATTTGCCGAAGAAACTCCTTCTAAGCTGGCAAGAATAGGCACAATCCCTTTTGATATAAAAAATGGAATCGGTTTTCGTTCATCAATGAGAACAGTGGAAAGATATCTTTCTGAGTATGGAAGGAAAGTGGTCCTTTTCCAGTATGATGAGGAGAAGAGGAGGGCTGATAAGAAGGCTCTTTTTCATGGAGCCAATAAAGGAGCAGCTTTTGCAGTTAATAGGGCATACCAGAAATCTGGCCTTGTTGTTCCAGTCTATCCAACTGCTATCATAGGCAGTCATGGATTAATGCCTGAGTGTATATGTGTAAACATTGGGAAACCCTTGGAGATTAATTATTTTTATGAACATATTGCAGGAGAAAACCCTATTGACACTATGACTCATGCTTTGGATGTTCGTATAAAGGATTTGTTAGATGAATTAAAGAATGAAAAAAAAGATGGAAAGATTATATATCCAGGACGACCTCGATAACATAGGTATCCTTAGTCTTTTCAATCTTCATCTCAGAATAAGTTACTGATTTAATATTCCCCTTTATCTCATAGTTCTTGTAGCTGTCCCCCAATGCAGAGCATTGCAATGAAAATTCATCCTTGTCTTGTATTATTTTTAGGTCTTTTATCTCAGAAACTATTAATCCGTCTGTGTCAAGCATGAACAAGAGCTCTTCCAGGAAGTCATAGAGCAATGACTCAACCCTGTTGGCCTTTATGCTCACCTTTTTTTCAAGCTTTTTTGCTACCCTGCTGGTGTCTGTAAGAAAGTCAAAGGCTGCAACAGCTGTATTAACAAAGGCTTCTTCCAGATTGCTGCCATGGGCCCTTATCTTCAGGTCAGCTGTGTGGTCAAGGTATTCGTATTTCATCGTCTTCAATAAGGAATTATTTCTATGTTTGCTTCTCCTTCCTCTTCATCCTTGCTCTCATCATCAGGGCCTGGAGTGCTTGGTGTTTCCCCTAATACGGGCGTGTCTCCGAAGAGGTTGGCCATGCCTGCGCCCACCTCGCTTGTTGGGCTTATCTCGCTGGAGCCATAGCTGCCCCCGCTTGCCTCAACAATCCTCTGCAGTAAATCAATTGCCTTTTTTATGTCATCCGGCGAATCCTTTTTTGTGTCAATCTTGATTTCCATTTTTTCACCTTATCAATATGTACATCTAATAATCTTAGAATTATTTAAGGCTTTCCTTTTCTTAGAACATGCTCTGGTAATTCTTATAAATCATCTTAGAGACTTCCTCAATATCCAGCTTTTTTATCTCAGCGATCTTTTTCAGGGCTTCGATGATGAATCTGGGCTCGTTCCTGCCTATGTCTGGATACGGGCTC
>Ga0114922_10003020_pt1 | contig 15723 bp, 16 predicted proteins | sample AartaG_FD_100975 | JGI IMG/M metagenome (GOLD analysis project Ga0114922, IMG submission 100975) | Deep subsurface microbial communities from Aarhus Bay to uncover new lineages of life (NeLLi) - Aarhus_00045 metaG | ecosystem: Environmental > Aquatic > Marine > Oceanic > Sediment | place...
ATATGTCTAGCGCCCGGCGCAGCGCCGCCGCATCACCCAAGGCGCCGCGCGGCGCAACGGCCGCCAGGAGGCACAGGACGGCCACGGGGACCAAAGAGACCGTCCTCGGCCTGCGGCGAATCGCAGCTTGGCTGGACTTCCTCAAGAAACGTTCTCCGGGCGCAGCCGAATCACATCGTCCATTATAAGATAGGATGCGCCGGAATGTCGAAAATACTGCCGCTCGATGGGCTCGGGCGCGCGGACGGGCTCGGGGGGTGAATTGTGGCAGGGGCTATCCTGACGGACGCGGCTAGAAGATCGCCGTGTCGTCGGGCGGCTCCTCGGCTCCGGGTTCCTGTGTCGGGTGCGCCCTGCGTCGTGCCAGTTTCCATGTCAAGGCGATGGGCCCGCTGAGCACGTACCCACCGAACCCGGCGAGCAGGATATAATCGTAATACGGTGCCAGGGCCCATACCGTGAAGATGCCAAACACCAAGAGCACCAAGTACGTGAACGGTTTGCGTTCCCGGAACAGGAGGTTCAACAGATGGATGTACTTGACTCGGGTGATCATCAGGCCGCCGAGCAGGACCGCGGCGAACGGCATGGTTCGCGCCGCCCAGAGCGCCTCCTGCGGCGACTTCCACTCGAAGATGGCCAGGCTGGCCACGATTCCCGCCGCGGCCGGGGTGGGCAGGCCGTGGAAGTATTTGTGCCGTTCTTCGTCGGAGTCTTTCTCGACGTTGAACCTGGCGAGCCGCAGCGCGGCGCAGATCGCGTACAACACCGCGCACACCCAGGCATACCGGTAATCCCGGAACAGGGTGCGGCTGGTGGCTTCGAGGAAGACGATGTAGGCCGGCGCAACGCCGAAGCTGACCATGTCGCACAGCGAGTCGAGCTGTCCGCCGAACTCGGTGCTCTGATTCGCCATCCGGGCGATCTTGCCGTCGAGCGCGTCGAACAGCATGGCAAGAAGGACCAGGCTGCCGGCCAAGGCAAACGACTTGAAGCCAGCGGTGGGGTCGGGCGTGCCCGCTCGCCAGTGGAGCTGGGCCTGGGCGGTGACCCCGATGGCGGCGAACCCGCACATCAGGTTCCCCAGCGTGACCAGCGCCGGAAGTACGCCGACTTTAATTCTCATCTGAGTCTTCCGATTCCGGCGCTGAAGGCTCTTTTGATTCCTCCGGCTCGGGTTCCGCCCCGGGTTCCTCCGACTCCGCCCCGGGCCCCTCCGGCTCCGCCCCGGGTTCCTCCGGCTCCGCCCCGGGCGCTCCCTCCTCGGGCGGCGGCTCGGAGTCTTCCAGCGACCCGATGACGGTCCTTCCGGCCTTGACGCCGGCGCCCAGCTTGACCCGGAGGGTGAAGTTCGCCGACTTGGGGATGAACAACTCCGTCCGGGAGCCGAACTTGATCATTCCGAACCGCTGGCCGCGCTCGACTTCGTCCCCCTCTTCCAGGTCCGAGACGATCCGCCGTGCGATCTGCCCTGCGATTTGCTTGACCGCGATCTTGAGGCCCCGGCCCGCTGCATTGGACAGGCCGATGAAGTTCGATTCGTTGTGCTTCGAGCATTCCGCGGCCCGGGTCCACGCGCTGAAGAACTCGCCCCGCTTGTACGTGATCTTCTCGACCTTTCCGGAGCAGGGCGCGCGGTTCACGTGGCAGTCGAAGATCGACAAAAAGATGCCGATGCGGAGGGCGGCCTCGCCCAGGAATTCCGGCTCTTCCACTTCGCCGATGTCGAAGACCGTCCCGTCAGCGGGCGCGACGATCCGATGTTCGCCCCGCGGCGGCACGCGTTCGGGATCCCGGAAGAACGACACCACGAGCACGAACAACACAATAAACGGCAGCGAGATCAGCAGAGCCAGGTCGACGCGCAGGTAGCTTATGGTCAGGATCAGCACGCCCACGGCGAGAGCGCCCGCGATCCCGCCGAAGATCATCAGTTCACGCGTGCCGTACTTGGTGAAGCGCACGTCGGGTACCTCCAAAGGGCGACGCCATCCAACGGGCGGGATTATACACAGCGGCGGGGCAGATGTCCATTGGCGCATGGGAGCGGGGGCGCATGGGAGCGCGGGCGCATGGGCGCACGGGCGCATGGCCGCGCGCCCTCTGATCCTCTCAGTGCCGAAGGGACGAAATGGGATAGCCTGGGGCAACGCCCCAGGTATAATTCCCGCGCGCCCATGCTCCTCTTGCCCCGGTGCGCCCGCGCCGCTACGTTCCGATCTGCCAGGAGGCGAGATACTCCCTCTGCTCCGGCGTGAGTGTGTCGATCCTGACCCCCATCGACTTGAGCTTGAGCGCGGCGATCTTCTCGTCGATCTCCTTCGGCACCGGATAGACTTTCTTTTCGAGCCGCTTGTGGTTCTTTGCGACGTATTCGGCGGCAAGGGCCTGGTTGGCGAAGCTCATGTCCATCACCGACGGGGGATGCCCCTCGGCGAGGGCGAGATTGACCAGCCGCCCCTCGGCCAGGAGCGTGACGCGTCGGCCGTTCTTCAGTGTGTGCTGCGTGACGAGGGGGCGGATCTCGCTGCGGGACCTGGTGAGCTTGTTGAGCGCCTGCTTGTCGATTTCGATGTCGAAGTGGCCGGAGTTGCAGACGATGGCGCCGTCCTTCATCAGCTTGAAGTGCTCGGCGCGGATGACGTGGCAGTCGCCGGTCAGGGTGCAGAAGATGTCGCCGATCTTCGCGGCTTGGGCGATGGGCATCACCTGGTAGCCGTCCATCACGGCTTCGAGTGCGCGGAGCGGGTCGACCTCGACGACGATGACGTGCGCACCGGAGCCGGCGGCGCGCATCGCGAAGCCGCGGCCGCACCAGCCGTATCCGCAGACGACGACGTTCTTGCCGGCGAAGAGGACGTTCGTGCCGCGGATGATGCCGTCGAGGGTGCTCTGGCCGGTGCCGTAGCGGTTGTCGAAGAGGTGCTTCGTGTTCGCGTCGTTGACGGCGATGACGGGAAACGCGAGCACGCCGTGGGCGGCCATTGCCTTGAGCCGAATCACGCCCGTGGTGGTCTCTTCGGTGCCGGCGTAGATGTCCGGGATCTGATTGCGCCGCTTCGAGTGAAGCGTGGAGACGAGGTCCGCCCCGTCGTCCATGGTGATCTGCGGCCGGGCGTCAAGGCACGCATAGATGTGTCGGTAGTAGGTCTTGTTATTCTCGCCCTTGACGGCGAAGACCGGGATCTTGTGGTTCTTGACGAGCGCCGCGGCCACGTCGTCCTGGGTGCTGAGCGGGTTGGAGGCGCATAGGCAGACCTTGGCGCCAGCCGCCTTGAGCGTGACGGCGAGGTTGGCGGTCTCGGTGGTCACGTGCAGGCACGCCGCCAGTGTGACCCCTTTGAGCGGCTTCTGCCGGGCGAACCGCCGCCGGATCAGCCGCAGCACCGGCATCTGCTGCTCGGCCCAATCGATTCGCAACTGGCCCGCTTTGGCCAGAGACAGGTCCTTGACGTCATACTTCACAGGCGGACTCCTCCCATTCGGTTTGGCGGCTAGACTCCGGCTGCCTGGATCAGGTCCTGGATCCGGCTTGTTCGTTCCCACGTGAAGTTGTCTTCTTCGCGGCCGAAGTGTCCGTGCCGCGCCGTCTCTTTGTAGATCGGGCGGCGCAGATTGAGGTAGTCAATCATCGCCTTGGGCGTGAGCGGAAACAGCTCGCGTACCACGCCGGCGAGCTTCTCGCCGCCGATCTTGCCCGTGCCGAACGTCTGGATCAGAACGGAGATGGGCTCGGCCACCCCGATGGCGTAGGAGATCTGGATTTCGCACTCGGTGGCCAGGCCGGCGGCGACGATGTTCTTCGCCACGTGGCGCGCCATGTAGCTGGCGGTGCGGTCCACCTTGGACGGGTCCTTGCCGGAGAAGGCCCCGCCGCCGTGCGCGCCGCGCCCGCCGTACGTGTCGACGATGATCTTGCGGCCGGTCAGGCCGCAGTCGCCTTGCGGCCCACCGGTCACGAATCGCCCGGTGGGGTTGACGTGGTAGATGGTGTCTTTATCAAGAAGCTCCGTGGGGACCGCCTCGGGAATGATCTGTTCGACTACCGCCTTTTTGATCGCGTCGTGAGAGACATCCGGGGTGTGCTGGGTCGAGACCACTATGGTGTGGATGCGCTTCGGCACGTTGTCATGGTACTCGATGGTCACTTGCGATTTGCCGTCGGGCCGGAGCCACTTGAGGACGCCGTGCTGGCGGAACGTGGCGAGCTGCTGGCAGATACGGTGGGCGAGGTGAATGGGCATCGGCATCAGTTCGGGGGTCTCGGTACAGGCATATCCGAACATCATGCCCTGGTCGCCGGCGCCCTGTTCGGCGTGGAGTCCCGTGCCTTCCGTCACGCCCTGGTCGATGTCGGGCGACTGTTTGTCGATGGAGGTGACGACGGCACAGGTGTCGCAGTCGAATCCCATCGCCGCGTCGGTGTAGCCGATTTCCCGGATCGTGGTGCGAACGACCTCGGGCATGTCGACGTAGCAGTCGGTCGTGATTTCGCCCGCGATGACGGCGAGGCCGGTGGTGACCAGCGTCTCGCAGGCCACGCGCCCGTACGGGTCCTGCTCGAGAACGGCGTCGAGGATGGCGTCGGAAATCTGGTCGGCGATCTTGTCCGGATGGCCCATAGTCACCGATTCCGACGTGAACAAGTGCCTCGTCATCGTGCAACTCTCCTTTCTGTCTGCTGCCGCGGCCGGCCGCCACACCAGCGGGGTCTAGCCTGTTGCATCGAGGAACGGTCTAATGGCTTCGAAGTTGCGCTCGGTCGCTCCTTTGCTTTGCCGGATCAGATGCCTGGCCCGCGCGCCCAGCTCGTCCCGCCGCTCGGCGCTGCCAAGCAATTCATCCAGCACGGCGGGCAGCTCGTCCGGGCCCTCAATCTGGACGGCGCCGCCGCTGCCGACTAGGAGTTCGACCGTGTCGCGGAAGTTCCACGTGTGCGGGCCGAACACGACGGGCCTGCCCAGCGCGGCGGGCTCGATCATGTTCTGGCCGCCGTGCTTCACCAGACTTCCCCCCACGAACACCACAGTGGCCACCGAATACAGCCGCGCCAGTTCGCCCGTCGTATCGAGCAGGATCACGTGCGGCTGGTCCTCGAATCTCTCCGGAACGGTGCCGGCGTCGATGGCGGTCTTTCGGATGGGAAGCAGGCCGGCCTCGCGGATGAGGCGCTCGACCGCGCCGGCGCGCTCGCGGTGGCGCGGCGCCAAGATCAGCCGCAGCCCGGCCGCAGACGCCTGTCGGTCTTTCACGTAATCAATGAGCAATTCGTCCTCGCCGGGATGCGTGCACCCGCCGAGGATCACCGCCTCCTCGGGCCGCAGCCGCAACGTCCGCCGCAACTCGTCCCGAATGTCCTCCGCAACCTCGGTCACCACGGTGTCGTACTTCATCGTGCCGACGACCGAGATACCGTCGCGCGTGGCGCGAATGCGCTCGACCCGCGCGGCATATTCCTCGTTCTGCACGGCGAAATGCCGCACGTTCCGGAACTGCCGCCGCGCCAAGGCGCCGAACAGCCGGTAGTGCCGAACGGTTTTCTCGGTGATGCGGCCGTTCACCACGACCACCGGCACATCGAGCCGCCGGGCGATGGTGAGAAAATTCGTCCACAACTCAAGCTCGACGAGCACAACGGCCGACGGCTTGATCCTCCTGAACACTTTACGCACCACCGGGGACAAGTCAAGCGGAAAGTAAAACACCGTGTGCCCCGGGAAGTTCTTCTGAACCGTTTCCCGCCCCGTATTGGTGACGGTGGAGAAGACGATATCGGCGTTGGGGTACTCGGTCTTGAGCTTCGCCAGCAGCGAGCGGGCGAGCAGCGCCTCGCCGACCGACGCGCAGTGGATCCAGATGCGATGTCGTGCGGGCAGATCGGGGACGCCGCCGAACCGCTCGCCCCATCCGGCGCGGAAGCGCCGGCTGGTCAGCGTCTTGTAGATCGCGAACGGCAGGCCGAAGACCAGGATGGCAATGTAGGCCAAATCGACGAGTAGCGGATTCAAGCCGAGCCCTCGGCGGACAGCCTTTCCCTCAGGTATGCCGCAAAGGTTGGGCCCAGCTCCTTGTCGGCCAGGGCAAAATCGGCGAAGGTGCGGTAGTAGCTTTCGAAGTTCCCGATGTCGCAGCGCCGTTCGCCGCCCGAGAGCTTGACGCCGACGACTCGGTGGCCGTTCTTCATCAGCAGCCGGATCGCGTCGGTCAGTTGAATCTCGCCGTTCTTGCCGGGCGGTGTCTGGTCGATCGCGTCAAAGACCTCCGGCGGCAGCACGTACCTGGCGCAGATCGCCAGGTTGCTCGGCGCGGCGCCCGGCTCTGGCTTCTCGATCAGGTCCCGAACCTCGAACACCTCGCCCTCGCCGGACGGTGCGGCGATTCCATACCGGCTGGTCGCTTCGCTGGGCACCTCGTGGAACGCGATGACGCAGCCTCCGTCGGCGCGGTCGTACGCTTCCATCAGCCGCTTGACCAGGGGAGGGCCGCTGCCACCGGTGATGATCGAATCGCCCAGCGCAACGACGAACGGCTCACGGCCCGCGAAGTCACGCGCGCACCCGACGGCGTGGCCCAGCCCAAGCTGCTCGCTCTGGCGGGTGTAGAAGAAGCCGACGCCCGTGTCTTCGTACTTCAGCTCTTTGATCAGCTCTGTGCGCCCGGTCCTCTGCAAGAGAGCACGCAGCTCCGGGTCGGTGTCGAAATGGTCCTCGATGGCGCGTTTGCGTCGTCCGGTGATGAACAGGATGCTCTCGATGCCGGCCGCTTCGAGCTCCTCGACCACGTACTGCACCAGCGGCTTGCGGCCGACGGGGAGCATCTCCTTCGGTTGCGCCTTCGTCGATGGCAGCAGCCGCGTGCCTGCGCCCGCCGCGGGGATCACCGCGTTAGCCACCTTCATGGGCCCCTCCAGATCGGACAGAAGATGATACCGTAGAGCCGGAGGCAAAGTCAAATGGCAAAGCCCGGCGGCAAGGTCATCCAGTTCCACACCGCTCGACACCGCCTAACCGGAACGCAACATCTACGTTCCACGTGGGACATTCGTTTTGCGCTCCTGACCAGGGTCATTGACCTGCCTCTGGGGAGCCGGTGGGGGCGTCAGGAGTACTCGTCAGCTACCTCGCGCACGATCCGGGCCCACTCCCGGAGCCGTTCGGGCTGATGCTCGACGGTCTCGATGTCCTTGAGCGTGATGTCGACGTGGCAGCCCTTCGACACCTCCAACGCCTCGTGGACGGCGCGGCGGACGTAGTCGGGATCGAACCCGCAACAGACGTGTTCCGCCGGGCTGGGGCGCCAGGAGAGCACGTAGTCGTCGCCGATCTGCTCGGCGCATCTCCGGACGTCGGCGCGCGGGGCGACGGCGATCCGCCGCAGGTTCGAGATCTTCCGCAGCACGTCGATCTTGCGGGTCAGGTCCTCACAACAGCCGTACGCGGTGAGCCCGAACTTCTCGGCGATGGGGGCTTGGTAGCTGACCATGAACTCGTCGAACATGGCCGGCGATACTTCTGTCGTCTCCTGCGAGGCAACGAACGTCCACAGTTGGCCGCGGGTGACGCTCCCGCCGTCCGCCTGGGGGTCGGGCAATTCTTGGGCGTACGGCATCGCTTGGTTCTGATGGTCGCATAGATGCCAGTCTCCCGCCGCCTCGGCTTCCGCCTGCGCCGCCAGGATGCCGTCCCGCATAAACGCCAGCAGCCCGTGCAGCCATTGAGGATTGTCGACCATGTCCCACATCATCTGTTCGAGGCCGCGCAGGTGGGCGAGGTCGGTCGAGATGTCCGCTCTCCACTTGCTCCAGGCCGGCGCCCGGTCGATGTTGATGGTGATGATGTCGCCGATGGCATCGTGGAGTCGCGCCGCGTTTCGCTCCGTCGCCTCTTCGTCGATGACGTGCCGCGGCACCACCAGCTTCGAGACATCGTCCAGCTCCTTGATCGGCGGGTCGAACATCCACGCGCCGCGATGCTCGGTGCTGGGGATGTGCTCGATCTTCGGCCCCCAAAGCCCGCCGGGCGGGGTGACGCGCGTGGCCTCCTGTATGATCCAGGGCTCGAGGATGAAGTCGTCGCTGAGGGTGTCCTGAAAAAGGTTGTGGCGGAGGGTGCTCTCGTGCCCTCGGAAGAACGGGTCCTCGCATTCGAGTTGGGGATCGGTGATCTCGCTCCTTGCGGCGAACCAGCGGACATAGACCAGCGGCCGCGTCCGAGTGAGGCTGTTGTGTTTGCGCCACAGCTCGCGGCGCTCATCCTGCAGGTCTTTGTTGCAGACCTCCGCGTACCTTTTCGCGAGGTCGCGGAGCACGACGATGTCCTTCCGGTTTTCCACGTGCGCTTCCTCAGTGTCGGCGGGCGCTTATAACGCCCCGACCAGGTAGGCGTCCAACTGTTCCGGCGTGGCGATGAGCGTGTCGTACCAGGCCCCGAATCGCTCGCAATCCGGCGGGCCGTGCCTGCGGCATCTCTCCGGCCGCCGGTCGTAGATGGTGCACAGATTGTCGGCGTCGAGGTAGATGCACTTGCCGGCAACGACCAGATACCACCGGTGGTGTCGGATGGCGACGCTCACCGTGTTGTATTGCAGGTGCCATTTCATGTCGTCGATGTCGGACTTCGTTCTCGGCCGGTGGATGAATATGGCCAGGTCTCGGCAGCAGATCGAGGGACATTCCAGGCACACGTCATTCTTGGCACATCGGCTTCTCGTTTTGGTCTTGGTCTTCTGCTTCTTTGTCATCTCCCGGCCGGTGTCTCCTTTGGGAACGTATCCGGCACCTTCTTAGCCCCAGAACTCGATGCCTGTGATTCCCCGGTCCAGGCGGATCGCTGGCCAATAGAACCACATCCGAACTTTCGCGTCCTTCGTAGCGAATCAATACTCCCTGAACTTCACGCCGGCGCTGGGGCCGTACTCGATCGTCACCTCGCGGCTGGCGGCAGTCACGTGGATACAGCGAGTTGGAGTTGCTCGGCCCGCTCCGCCGTCATGTACGGCCATTCGTCCCAAGTGCGGCCGTCAAGCAGCCGACCATTTGCCTTCTTGTTGAAGCCACCCCATTGCTTGAAAAAGAATGGTATCCCCAAGGCCGAACATTCATCACGAATGCCACAGGGCCATTCCTTCAGCATCGGGCGTGCTCCCGGACCCGACTCGCCACCGACGATGACCCAGTCGATGCCGGTCAAGTCCGGCGCCTCTATCGGGCCAAGCAGTGGCTCAAAAGACACGAAGCGAAGAGCCGCATCGACTTCTCTGAGGCGGTCGATTCGCTCGAGGTAATCAGCCGACTCAACAGTGACCCCCATCCACACATTCTCGGGCCACTTCAATTCCGGCGCGAGGGCGGCCAAGCGTTCAGCACGCTTGGTGAGAATCTGAAAGACATGTCGACGAGCCGTCTTCATCACCTCAAACACGCTCTCGACAAAGTGAAGCGGCACGGCTTCGTGGAAGAGGTCGCTCATCGAGTTGACGAACACCATCTGCGGCTTCCGCCAACGCGTCGGGAGCTCCAGCATCTCCGGGTGGAGCGTCACCTGGAAGCCGTTCTTGTAGCGCGGCTGTCCCATCGCTTGAAGGCGCTTGGCCATCCGCTCGGCGTAGCAGTGCTCGCAGCCGGCGCTGATCTTCGTGCAGCCCGTTACCGGGTTCCAGGTTGAATGCGTCCACTCGATGGTTGTCTTCATCAGCGCACCTCGCGATGGATCAGCGCTTCTATTCTATCAAATGGCTGTATTTCTTTCGCTGCGCATTGAAGATGTCCGTAACGATCTTGGCCGCCGAGCTCTCCTTCTGTGTCGCGAAGAACAAGTAGTACAACGGGCCGCCGTGTTCGTTCTTCATCAGAACCGGCTCCGGGACAACCTTGAAGCCCGCTTGGGCTTCCAGTCGCTTTCGGAAGGCGTCCTTGAGAGCGCGGTATCCAGCCACCTTCTCGCGGAACGAGTCGCCGAACAACGTCTGTTGCGGTCGGGCGAAACAGAGGTCGATCCACCACTCGCCGCCGCAGACCGTGGTCATGCGTCGACGCGCGTCCGCTGAGACCGAATCCAACTCCTTTCTAAGCGCGTTTCGGTTCATGTCCGCGACGGGGAAGTTCAGGAACAAGTCGACGGTCTTTTGCCGGCCCGCGGTTTCGATGACAGACCACTCCAGGTGAAGGCCGTATGGATCAAGGAGGCAGAGAGCTCGCTTGCGTGACTCGAAGGTAATTGACTCCAGAATCCGGAGGACCTCAGTGTTTGCGTCGCCGTGGATGTATGTTACGTCCTCTCGCTCACCGATCCGGTTGCGCAGCAAGCGCAGATGGAACTGGTCAATGTCGATGAAGTAGCAGTGCTCGAACGGCGGCTTCGTCTGGATTGCCAGCATTGGCGAACCATCCACCATCTCCCCGGTATCCCGGCGGACATGCTGGCCCTTTCCAGCAAATCCGTCTATGTAGAAGTAGCCACGGCACCATGCCTGACTGCCCATGATCTTTGAGTAGGCCGGGAAGTACTTCTTCAAGATCTGAAGCTTGATCTCGGACCAAACCCCGATCGGATCTGCTTCCGGCTCCGTCATGTCCTTGCTCCCCGCATCGATCAATACTTTCTGAACTTCACCCCCGCGTTCTCGCCGTACTCAATCATCACTTCGCGGGCGTCCGCAGTTGCCGGTTACTGGCTACGAGGGACTCGGATGCGGCCCGGCTCAGCCACCGTGATTGCCCCGCCCGGGTCTTCGAGTCGGTAGCGTTCCAAGACGTCCGTCATGAGTTGGATCAACGCCAACGTGCCCTGATAGCGCGGACGCAGGAGCAGAATGCCGACGTTCTCGTCTGGCTTGTACGTTTGGACGTTGGCGAATCCCTTGTCCTCGGTGATCAAGATGCGAGCCTCTCGCTGCACGGCCTCCCAAATGCGTCCGTCCGGCGCTCCCGCCAATTGTTCGTCGCGAACCGTGGCCGCGTCGTAGCCCCTTCTCCGAAGAAGGTCACGAATGACTACGGAGAGATTCTCGTCGATCTTGGCTCGGGCCGGCATCAGTCCTTGCCCAGTGGGAGCACGATTTCCGATTGCATCACGACGGCCGCGTACTGGAGCGCCGCCTGTACGTCTTCCTTCGTCAACTGCGGGTAGTGCTCGATAATCTCCTCATGCGTAAGGCCCTCTGCCACCGTGCCGACAATGATCGACACAGGTATTCGCGTCCCCTTGATGCACGGCTCGCCGTGGTGGACGTTGGGTTGTACGGTGACACGTTTACGCCACAGGTCCGGGTCCATTGCTGACCTCCTTCAAGCTCCCGCAATCATTTTAGCGCAACTCCCGTGCCAATCCAACTGTCGCCCCGCAGTCCTGTCGGAGCAATTCACATGGTGTTTCGCGGTTATCGGCGATTACCCCCGCGATTACGCGATTTCTGCTCCGAGTCGCCCATCAGAAGAGCGGCGTCAGTCTGCTCCTGCGGAGCAGGAGACAGCCGCCGCACTCCGAAAGTCGGTCTGCGGCCGACTTCTCCTTCTGTTCCGCGTTCTCTGCGGTCAGTCGTACTCCCTGAACTTCACCCCCGCGCTCTCGCCGTACTCGATGGTCACTTCACGGCCGCCGTTGAGGATGGACTTGCGGCCGGCCTCGACCACCAGCTCGTTGTAGTTGGAGTTCTTCGGCGTGGCGACGAGGCCCTTCTCGTCGATCTCCGTCAGGAGCGCCTGCCGCGCTGCCAGATCGTCGCCGGCGGCCTCGACGCGAAGCGCTTCCTGCACGATGAACTCGACGCTGCGATAGCCGTAGCCGACGGGCCGCAGCCCGTCACCGCTCCACGGGACGTACTGCATGAAGTCCGGGTTCGGCTCGTGGTAGATCTTCTTGCCGCCCGCGAGCGAGTGCTTGACGCCGCGATACTGGTCGCTGTGGTTGATGATGGTGCTCCGCTCCAAGCCGTTCTGCCCGTACAGCGCCATCCCTTGCGAGTTCCCGCCGGGCGCCTCGTTCGGATAGCCGATTGCGTTGAATACCGTCAGCACGCCGCCATTCTCCCAGATCACGCGGCCGTCGGTCCACAGGTAGCCGTCGTTGCCGTTGGGATACTGATCGACGATGCCGTACACCGAGACCGAGACCGGCTTGAGCCCGGTGATGAACGCCACGAGGTCGACGTAGTGGCAGCCGATGTAGGTGAACATGTCGGTGTTTTCGCAGGTGCACCAGTTCTGGAAGTTCGAGTCGCGGTAGTACCACGGCTCGATAAGGTGGGCCCAGCCGAATCGGAACTCGCCGAACTCGCCATTCTGCCAGCGGTTACGCGTGATGAGCGAGCGGTCGTCGAGCCGCTTATGATACTCGACGCCGATGAAGAGGCCCTTGTCGTAGGCCTTCTTCTCGATCTCAACCGCCTGTTCGTACTCCAGCACCAGCGGCTTGACGCACAGAACGTGCTGATCGTTCTCGAGGGCCACCCGGAGGACTTGGTGGTGCATCTGGTCGGGCACGGCCACGACGACGAGCTGCCGCGGCGCCAACGACGCGATGACCTCTTTGTACAAGTCGGGGAACTTCTTATCGACGCCTTCCTTCTCGTAGTCGGGGAACGGCTGGAACGAGGAGTTGGGGAAGGCGGCGTTGATCGCGCCGGATTCCGCCAGCGCCTTGAGCGGCGCGCCGTTGAGGGCGCAGATCTTGACGTCGCCGAGCTGTCCCATCCGCTGAAGCTGATAGATCGACGGCAGCAACTGATCATGAGTGATCATCCCGCCGCCCACCATTACCACGTCCATCTTCGCCACATTGACCTCCAAGCAGTGCATTCACCACAGAGACCACAGAGAGCACAGAGGAATCACCCTCAGGGATCATGAACGAGTCGGCATATGCCGTCCTTCAGAACCTTGACGTTGAAGTTCATCAGCAACCCTATCCGACAGCCTGACAGCCTGAGGTACGTCAACACCTGCGCCTTGTGGATCGGCTCCAGCTGTTCCACCGACTTCAACTCAACGACGACGCGCCCCTCCACCAGGACATCCAGTCGGTACCCGCACTCGAGTTCAATGTCCTTGTACCTGACGGGCAATGGCTTCTGCTGCTCGACCGTGAGCCCGCGTTCACGCAACTCATAGACCAAGCACGTTTCGTACGTCGACTCCAGCAGTCCCGGCCCGAGCGCACGGTGCACGGCGATCGCCGCGCCGATGATCGCATGCGTGACCCTGTTCAGTTCGGTCTTCTCTGTGATCTCTGTGGTCTCTGTGGTGAGTTAATACTCCAAGCCGAGCGCTCGGACGGCGTTCATCGCCATCACGTCGGAGCGGGTCCCTTCGTCAAGAGACAGGTTGTCCATCAGGTTCTCGTAGTCCCGGCGCACGGCGGCGAGGTACTGGCAATGGACGTCTGAGCCGAACAGGATCTTCTTCCACGGCCGGAGGCCCGGCGGACGGCCCACGTAGCCGTTGCTGGCCTCGTTCCACCACAGCATGCTGCGGAAGAACCCTGGGCCTTTCTTCTTGAGCGTGGTCCCCGACAGGTCGAGATACACGTTGCCGTTGCAGCGTGCCACCTCGCACGCCTCCTCGTACCACGGGTTGCCCAGCCGGGTCCCGATCAGGGTCAGCTCGGGGAACGCCCGGGCGATGGTATCGAGGCAGATGGGCCTCATCCGCCCACAGCACACGTTGTACAGATGGTCGCGGCCCGAGTCGGGCAGCAGCCCCAACTGAAACAGCGCTGGCATGCCGAGCTGTCCGGCGCGGGCGTACACGAGATAGAATTCCCTGTCGTCATAGTCTTTCTGCGGCAGCGCGAACTGGATTCCGTGGAAGCCGCGGGTCCGGAACTGATCGACCATGCCGGGATAGTCGTGTCCCAGGCGGAAGTAGGCAAACGGGATGAACAGACCCGGGTGCCGCTCGGCCGTGGCGAGCACCTCATCGTTGGAGGCATAGTCGTACTGCTCCGGCCCGCCCATCAGGACCATCCTGTCAATGCCCGCTTCTCGGGCGGCCTTGGCGAGCCGGTGCTCGTAGCCCGGTTGCCGCAGCAGATGCACGTGGGTGTCGATGATCATCCGAAACCCGTCCCTCACGTCTTGCCGGCCACGCCCTTATAACGCCCCGGCTCGCCTCAATCAAGAGATTTTCGGCATGGCCCGCTCCCGGGTGCGCGCACACTTGCCCCGATACGTCCGCGTGCCATTGGCGGAAAGCAGGTCAAGTGGGGGGGATGCCAGGGCCCGGGGCCGTTCGTTTCGTCGCTCACCGTTTTCCCTCTGACGCGGCGAGTTGGAGAAGTCAGCTCGATAACCAGTAATGTGGTAGGAATTGTACGTCAAAGGCCTTGACAAAAACCTAACAATATGGGAGGTTATAGCGTTGCAGTTCATGGGGTATGCTTTGGTAGGGGTCGAAGTTCCCGGTGGGGGGGCCTCGACCGTGTTACTGCCGGACGATGGGGGTGCCTTGCGTGGCCGGAGCAAGCGGGGAGTCTGTCCACCGGGTCGCCTTCAAGCTACCGGAGCCCAGGCGCGCGCCGGGCCGTAACGTGGCGGTCCATGTCGTGAGCGAGGCCCCCTGGTCTGGGCACTAAAGGGGAAGGCAACGGGGACTCGATCGCGTTTCGAGTCCCGGGACACAGTAGGGCTGTCAAGCCCGGAAAGGAGGCCGGAGTGATGGGTAGGAAATTGGGAGAATCGGCTGATCGGGTCTTGTTCGAGGAGCTGGAGCCGAGAGTGCTGCTCGACGGCAACGTGAAGGTCACCACGTCGTGGTGGAGCGGGGACATGAAGATCAAGGGGGACGCGGCCGACAACGACATCCTGATCACCCCCGGGCCCAACGCGTACCAGTTCTACGTCCAAGGCCGGAACAACACGACCGTCAACGGGTACAATTGGGTCCTTGCCAAAGGCGTGTGGGACGACATCAAGATCAAGATGAAACAGGGGCACGACGCGGTCGAGATACAGAACTGCGCCGTTTCCGACCAGGTCGAGTTCAAAGGCGGGGGGGGCAGCGACACCCTTTACGTGAACAGCTCGACCATCTGGGGCAAGCTGAAGTACAACGGCAACTGGGGCCACGACACACTCACCGCCTGGAACTCGTGGTTTGACCGCAAAGCGTACTTCGAGGGCGGGCAGGGCACGGACACCTGCTACGTCACTTCGTCGACGTTCAACCGAGGGGCGCGGGCGAGCGGCAGCAGAGGACACTCGGACCACATTCATTTCGAGAATTCCACGTTCAACGGGTGGGTCAGCGCCTACCTGGGCGCGGGCGACGACTTCTTCTGTCTCCTCAACTGCGCCGTGAACGCGGGCGGAAGGGCGAACGGAGGATGGGGCTGGGACGATGCCAACTGGGTCGGCAACTATCCCACCTTCTACCTCAAGAATTTCGAGGCGTAGTCGCTCGTGTGAGAGACCCGGCGGACCGGAGCCAGCGTCAGGCGGCGACGCGGCGGCCCGAAGCGTGACGGTCCATGTCGTGAGCGAGGCTCGCCGGTTCGGGCGATGAAGGGGAAGGAAACGGGGACTCGATCGCGTTTCGAGTCCTGGGACACAGTGGGGCTGCCAAGCGCGGAAAGGAGGCATGAGTGATGGGCAGGAAAGTGGGAGAATCGGCTGATCGGGTCTTGTTTGAGGAGTTGGAGCCGAGAGTGCTGCTCGACGGCAACGTGACAGTCAACGAGTGGGCGTGGTGGAGCGGGGACATGAAGATCAAGGGGGACGCGGCCGACAACG
>Ga0114922_10003021_pt1 | contig 15723 bp, 9 predicted proteins | sample AartaG_FD_100975 | JGI IMG/M metagenome (GOLD analysis project Ga0114922, IMG submission 100975) | Deep subsurface microbial communities from Aarhus Bay to uncover new lineages of life (NeLLi) - Aarhus_00045 metaG | ecosystem: Environmental > Aquatic > Marine > Oceanic > Sediment | place: Aarhus...
ATTATTTGGCCGAATTGCCGTGGAATGCTCATCCGGTTTGGCGTGGAATCATTATCCGGATTACTGTGGAATCCTTATCCGCTTTCCCGTGGAATCACTCACCGGTTTGGCGTGGAATATACAGAAGGTTCCAAGATGTTGCATTTTGCTCCCAAGAGACCCAATAGTCATGTGATAATCGTACTTGCTATTTGACCAAATGTCTTCAAGCTCCAATATCATTTCTTTATGTTTGAGTGTTGACACGAAATGAGTTTGGGCTTGGACAATATTGTTAGTGCGTTTAATAGCATCGATTCTCCATTTGTTTTTTTCAGCTGGGGGTTCCCCTATAAGCCATATGATATTGCCGTATGGTGTTTTATTCAGTTCCCTGTCAATATGTACAATAGCATTCATCCTTTTTGCGCTGAAATTAGGAACAGCTACCAAGAGAGAAGGTTTGTTCCCTGAATTAAATTCAGAGAATGGAGAATAGGCATATAAGTCATCAACTCCTGTACTTTGAAATTTGGCGTTTTCAAAAGATTCAATAAAAAACGAATTTTCTTCCTTGGCTTTCTTATTGACATTTTCCCACTCATCTTTAATTGGAAAATATGTGTCAGCCTCAGAGTATACTATCGTCAGATCAATATCGTATTTCATTAACTCGGATAAAGTTGGATAAAAAACATAGGATGAGCAGGTGCTTATATCAAAAATAACGCGAAAGCTGCATTTACTGATGAGAGATTGTAGCTTTGTTTTCAGTTTCTGAGTATACGACCCTCTGCTGTAAAGGATATCATCCATTCCCGCCATTTTCTTTCCTGCTTTTTGAAAAAAGGGCAAATTTCTATCATTATCTTTTTTATTCGTTGGATATTTAATGAATAAGAACTGAGAATTAGGGGCAAAATCAGTTTGGCAGTATTCATCAATGATAGAATGCGTTCTATCTTCGAAACCTACAGTGCATAGAAAGAGGTCAGAAGGCATTTCTATGTTCAGAGGTTCAAGATCTGGTAGTTCTTTGAGGATATCAGATATTTCATATTTATAAATGTCCATATCAATGCTCCATAGGGGCAACCAACGCCTCCACAAAAGCGAACTTCAGTTGTCTTACATCTAATCCTGCCTTTTTCAGTTCCCTTTCCACGAAAGTTTGGGGATTGTTAAGAAGGGATATCAAATGATCTATAGAGTCGATTTTTATAGGGGCATCTCTTTTCAAAGGCGCTTTGAATGCGGGGAAATAGATTCTTCTGATCTGTAGCCTCTCTGTGGTCCCTGATATTCGTGACCTACTGGTATCTAAACTGAACAGGATCGCTCTAGCCTTCAACAAATGATAGATGTTTGCCAATTCTGGACTGTTTTCTTCTAAATCAGTAATTGCTGGATTACGTACATCCAAATGAGACATACATACAGGTTCACCAGGTTTATCCTTTCGTCCACTTTTTTTGTTTATAGCTACGGCCCTAGCAAACGCGCCAAGATAGCATACTATATCGTACATCTCTTCTCCATAGGGTACTATATTTTTGATCCTACGAATCTCTTCAGCCGAAAATTGCTGGATTACTTCGTGTTGCATGTTGGGCGGAATTTGACTCTTATGATCCTTTTTCACTTTGTGGGAATCAAATATTCTTTTTATTAAATCAAGAGCTAGAGCTACATCACCAGAACACAACTGATGGATGACGTCGATCCCATAATAATAGAATTTTCCCGTGATTTTTTCTTCAACAATCGCTCTAGCTACACTTGAATAATGAGATTCTCCAAGTAACACCTTCGTTCTGCAAGTGTAATTAGCTTTTTGCAGTCGAAGATCTAAGATATCTTCAATAAAAGCATGTCCATCACCGACTAAGCTTGTGTACTTCTCTCCAACGTTAACCTCAATTACTTCCCTACCTTCTTGAATCCCCTCCAAATTCACTCCTTGATACTCTGAAGATACTTTAAAGATTGGCGTGCCTTGTTTGGCAAAGGAAATAGTTTGATTTAGCTTTTTCTGCAGATGCTCTGGTATACGTTGGTTGCTGTAGTCGTCTATTAAAAAGGTGATATGACGTTGCTTGAAGAAATCAAAATATTCGGGAATTAGTCTGCATATGTCAGCAACTAAGGCTGGGTCGGGAAGTTCAGTTCCAATTTTATGTTGCTGGATTCTAGACCATGTTTCCCAGCGATCCCTACGTAAAACGCTTCTTATATATTCAAATATATTCTGCCCTTGGAATCTCGGCTTTGTTTTAGCTCCAGTAATACGTTGCAATATATTCTGAGCGAATTCCACGGGATTAGCACAAGTAAGTCCGAAATCATAATTTCCCTTCATTTCCTGTTGGAACATTCTATGTAAGGTATCAAAAAGCTCCTCGAGAAGCAATAAGTTAAAGAACTTTATGATTGGAGACTGTAATTCGTCTATCGTTTCTTCACTTAGTAACCAAAATCTGGATCGCAACTCCACTGAACATGATACATACACGCCGATTTCTCTTGTATTTTGGACATTTCTTTTGGGGTCAGACATTATTGTCTTGAAGGACAACCACCTTAGCACAGATGATTTTCCACACCCTCGGGGGCCGTAAATATAGATGGGTTCTAAATTCTGGCATTCTTCGAGCCAAGGACACTCTATTGAAAAAAGCTCATTGAACTCTTTATCACTTGTGATCATTTCAGCTGAAATGAAATCGAAGGGTGAAAAGTGTTGAGCCTTTCCGGGTATATCCTGGAACTTGCATTGTTGAACAAGACTTCTCAGTTCACTGATGACCATACGCGGGTCATCAAGTCGCCTCTGAAGATCGCTGTCAGTTGCATTTTGAAAAAAAGTGAGTAGTATATCGACGAATTTCCTTTCCCAGAAATCCAGTCGGCTGTATTTACTGAAAAGCGAGTTCGCGATATGAAGCAAGCATTCAATAGCTCTAAGATGATCATCTGGTATCTTCCATTCAAAGAATTCTTTGAGCTTTGACAGTTCGGGATTTTCTTCACCAACCGCGTTGCCTATCTGTTCAATCTGTTTCATCAGTTCCTTCAACAATCGTTCTCTCGTATTGATGCGCTTAATACTCCCTGTATCAATAATCTTAACAACAAAGAGACTTTCATTAGTTAAAGGATCTTCTACAATATCTATCAAAACATTACCGGGATGCAAATCATCATGACAAAGGTCATGCTTCTTAAGTACGGCAATAGCTCTGAAAAGATTCTCTGCAATTGTGACGAAATCATCTACACAATCCACGTTCTCAAACACAAAAGCGTCGAGAGGGGTCCCATCAATCCACTCTGTAATTATGCTTTTGTATTTTGTGGAAAATCTACCATTTTCAATGGAGAGATCCCCAAAGAACTTTATTTGAGCAAAAAGTTCGTCTTTTAATTTTCTTGCCTCAGTCATCTCATCAATAATGCTATGCCCTGTATATTCTTCAGCGGGAATTATTTTTAAAGCTACGTCTTCTCCAATATCATCCTTAGCCTTCCATACAACCCCTTTCATTCCGTGCTTGTATGGTTTCAAGAGTTTAAACACCGCGGTAGAGTTATACCGCCTAATGGTCACGTGCTGGTCTATTAATGAATCATCATAAAGCTCATTTATTTGGGCTTCAGTAAGATATGCCACCTTAGCCTCCTCTAAAACATTCTTTCTATAATTCGAATCCTTAGATCTGTTTCTAAGGGATATATGAACATATACTTGGGCTTTTGGTTATTCTTGTAAACTTGTCCACATTTACGATATCCACGACTTCGGCCTAACAGAAACCAGTTTGCTGCCTTGTAACAAGTTCCAGAAAACTTTGTTGGATCAACGAATGTTTCCAAGAAAAGCGGTGAGACGTTATAATATTGAACCCAATCTCTTTGAAGTTCTTTGTTAGCCAGCGATAACAGATGAGAAGCTAAGTTTTGCACGCGTACCCATGGTAGAATTAAGAACCTACCATTGTTTATTCCTCGAAGACGGATTTCTTCAAGCTCAAAGCCCAAATCGTTCAAAAGATTGTCCCTGGCGGCTAGATGCCAGGCTGGGTCGCACCACCCAATCGCCCCGAGGATTCTTTCCTCTGTATATATCAGATATTTCAATGACCTGCCAACGAATACCGTAAACCCTAGGTAATGAAAATTATCTACAATCCAATTCCATAACTGCTCCTTCTTTGTCCCCTTTACCTGTTCGAATTTGATTGAACTGAAATCAATATGTTTCACAGATGTTTTATCTAGAGCATGGTCGAAATTGCGTTTTTTGGCCTGTATATTTCTTTTTGAGGCGTTTTTGCGAGGAGGCAATACAATATATCCCCTTTGTTCTAGAGCCAGCAATACATCTCGACATGCTCTATCTTTCGGTAATCCATTCGGCTGGTTCCATTTCAAAGCCCTGCAAATCTTAATGGACGCCCTAGTTCTTCCATGCTCGCAATTCTCTTGAACAATTTGGGAGATTAGTTTCAATTCTTGAGAAGAGAAATGCCTACCTCTTATTACTAAACCCGTTTCGGTTTCTAATTTAGGAAAGAAATAGTTATTACTGGATGTCATGACAGAATTTCTCATAAATATCGCCGAAGGCCTCAGGTAGTTTCTCATGGAATTCTCTTAATAAAGGAAGCATAATTTCTCGCATCTGGGGGTGAGCTTCCTTTGAGCATCTAAGATTTAGGACATGTCGCCATTCCCTAAGGTTACAGGTCATTACAATTTCAGTCTTAAGGCTATTGGGCAAAACGCTTCGAGCTTGCTCGGGACTGGCACCGAGTTCTATAAGTCTCAGATATGATTTCTCAGCTTGTCTCATAGCATTTAGCCATTTCGAATACTCGGGAGAGTCCTCCGGCCAAAATAAAGGCGTTATCACGATTATTTCATCACCAAAATTACCCCTAGAATAATTAACATACCGGGTGCTTTCTTGGCTGTAAGAAGCAAGTCGGTGGCGAACCAATTTATGAGTTACACCTCTATCGCAGATAAATCTAACTGTGATGTTGATATGCTCAATTACACTGTGATGGCCGGAATCAAGAATACGCTTCACAAATTCCCTCGCTGAATACTCAGTAATCTTCTCTTCAGATTTGTAGCAAGTGCGGCCAGCCAATTCGATACGTTTTAGGATGGATTCGCCATCTTGCATATTAAGTATCTCATGCGAAGGTGCGATGATTTTCATAATAGACTCTTTCCTTTGAAGTTACATATTTTATGAATGATATTCAAACAATTAGCTGAAAACAAGTCATATTTTCTCATTCCCTGGTCCTCCTCGGTGGATGGGCGACTCGGGGGTCGGACGGAGGTGGATCAAGGATCGTCTGGTAAGGCCGCCCGGCTTTCATAGCCTCTCCCATGGCATCATATCGTATAAGCAGCACTGTACATCTATACAAGCGCCACACTTCTCAACCTCTTTTTGTCCAGTGTCTAAGCTCACCAGTGCTCCATGAGAATTCGGTCTTTTTCTCTGGGGTCCAAAACTTTACGGCATGATTCCCAGTCTATCTTTTCGACATTCGCATAGCGTATTTCGAAAGGATGAGATCTGGGTACTTCGTCGATGATCTTTTTAGCTCTTTCTTTTTCGCCAAGGGCTAGGGCAACCCAGACGTCTTCTAGCACATCAGGAATTTGACCAAATAGAGCATGGATGTCCTGCAGGCGACTAGAAAGCATTTCGTGTACATGGTCCTCCACTGAATCCTTATATCGCATGTTGTAGATCTTAATTGTATCGTGAATCTGGCCGATTCGCTGAATACGGCCTTTTCGCTGTTCCAACCTCGTAGGATTCCAGGGGAGATCAAGGTTGATCAACCGGGCTAACCTCTGAAGATTCAATCCTTCGGAGGCTGCATCGGTTCCTAACATAAGGCGCAACTGACCACCCATAACCATCTGTTTCAATTCTTCGCGCGATTTTTTCTGCCATATCTCTGACTTGATAATTCCGGAAGTATTTGGTCCGGAGTAAAGTGCAATTGATTCATCTGGAAACTCACTGCTTAGCTGTTCTGCAAGCCACTGGATTGAGTCGCGGTACTGGCTGAAAATGATGCAACCCATATTTAACCATCCATAATCAATCAAAATTGCTCGAACCCTCTCATATTTTGGGTCGCGCTCCTGGTTTGCCTCAAGGGCGGCTACAAAGCGCTCCAACAGAATGCGCTCTTCTGATGTCAGGGTCTTAGATAATTCCCGGCCAACCAACGTCGATTCATCTTTGGCAGAAGCCCCTTCTTCAACTTCATCCTCATCCTCCATATCAACACTCTCCCATGACTCGAGTATCTTTATTGCCGTGGAGAATCCCGCATGGATCGAACTGCCCATTCTACGGAGGAGCAATGTTTTTAGAAAACCAGACGCCTGCATCCTCTGCCCTAAGGTATGGCAAAAGTCCTCGGCCAACTCATACGCTTCTCGAAGGTATGGCGGCAGGATAATCGCGTCTCGTTCGTTTTCGCCCATTAGCTCTACATGAATTGGTTGGAGAAAAGGCTCATTTGTTTCTGGATCGATCTGAGTTTCCAGCTGATGACGTGTACGGCGTATGATGCGGCGGATGAAGGGGTTGTGGTCACTAACGAATCTGGGAAATAAGTTTTTTAGGCGATCACGGTCCGGGGACTTCATTCTGCTTATTGCGTCCCCTGGTATGACTGCTTCTTCATTCATTACACCAAGTCGCCTTCTCAGGATTTCAAAGTCATGGTGTTCGGATTTCGGTGGCATAGGATTTCGCACCCACTCCCATATCTCCGTTTCATCCTTGGTTAGATCAGATCGGCCCATCACTAGTCTAAGTGCCTCGGGAACTTGTCGCCACTTGCTAAAGAGGTTGCCTAAAACCGGATCATATCCCCGGCTTAGTACATCTAAAAGATCCCATGCCTCTACAGGGTGAAGCTGAACCGGTGTACCTGTCGCTAACAAAAGACTGCTCGTTCGCTCAGCTATTCGATACATGAACTTAAGCAGATTATTGGGATCTGGTGATTCACCTTCCCTGTTTTCACCTATATTACGACGACGCGCACGATGTGCTTCATCGAGGATAACACAGTCATATTGCAACCCAAGCAGGTGTTGTGCTGCTTCCGATCCACGGGTAATGAGACCAGAAGACACAATGCCCACTCTTCGCGGGCACTTGCGGATGCCTTCCGATCCTATTGCAGGATATTCAATGCCAAGCTCATCTACCCAATGCCAGCCATTCCATACCGCTGATGGCATACCCAATAGATCCCTCATTTCACCCTGCCATTGCCATATGATTGTTTTTGGGCATATTACTAAAATAGGTCTATCACCAATGAGGGCGATGAGAAGGGCCGACATGGCTAGCTGCAATGTTTTCCCCAAGCCCACCTGATCAGCGAGAATATAGCGAGCCATGCCTGCGGAATCGTTGTGCGCATCCAAGACGAGTTTCACAAAATACTTCTGATGTTCCCACAGGCCAACCTCTTTTCGGTAAACAGGGGCCTCAATTAGCACTGGACTAGCATCCGGTGCCTTTAGCTCCTCGCGATCCTCTTCCCACTCTTTTACACTTCGGACGAGTTCACGTTCCGAAAGTCTGCCCATATCCTGAATGACAAAATCAGCTAAGGGGACTGCATATGGGGAACTCCACAAAGCATCGAATTCTTCCTGCACCCAAGATACTGCATCACTCGAAGTGTCCTCCCATAGAAGCTCATAATTCATTTGCCAGGCAGATTTTGACTCATTGACACTGCCCAGAAAACACGTCTTTGAACCATCATGTAAGGTAATTACGCCAGCCTTGCCATGTACTAATCCGAATGCCTTTTCCGGGAGTACTCGAACTTGCAGTTTCCCATTTCGTAAAAATTCAAAAAGCCTTTTGAATCGTTCACGGATTCTTGTCTCACCCGGCCCTTCTAATAAATCCTCAGGTCGCGATGAGCACCATGCGCGACGTACGGCCATCTGAGCAGATTTGGCTGTCTGGACATCGGCTAGGTCAAGGTCGGAGTTGCATACAATTCGTATGGGTCCTTTTACCGATTCCAATTGTTCTCCGGCAACTTCCAGGAGCGAAGAACTGAAATAGCCTGCAATACGGTCATATCCCTTTGCACCCTGAAGCCTCTCAGCAAGAAACGATTGATCTAAAGGTTGGCGACGAGAAGAAAATCGTCTAATGGTAGATAAATTCCCCTGGTCACTCATTCTTTGCCTACATTACACATGATCGTTTCTAACAGACCCGGCTAAGAGTCCAGCTGCCTCAGCATCTTTCCTCCAGTGACCCATGCCTGAGATATGCCCCAAAGCCGCTATGTAGTCGAGGAGGTTGATGATCTTTTCCCTTATAGTCCAGTAATCAGCCAATTCGGTCCTTAGCCAGTTGAGCCCATCTCGGGTCTGATCATTCTTCGTTACCTGATGAACCGCAAAGAGCAACTGGCGAATAAGGGAACGCGGGAAACCTTCACCGGAAAGCATCCGACGCCCAAACTCGCCTGCGGTCTTGAGCCGTGTCTGGTTTGCACGCGTTGAGGCCAGGAGTGACGTGTAATCAGTCGCTCCAAATCCTCGGGCCAGCTCCTGGTACACGCCATTTCGGTACTCAGCATGGCTCTCCACTTCCAAGCCTTTGAGGTAAAAACGTTCCATGGATGAGAGGCTTTTCCAAATGTCATTCTCAATGCCAATTGGGACCAAGTGGTCGCAGGCTATCTTTACGGCATTCCTGATGAGCTGCTCCACAGGGTTCACTTCCCCGGGCTTTCGCTGCCGCAAGATTTCTTTGGACGGATCAATCTCCTCGATAGGTCTTTCAGTCAGAACGCGGAGGGCTGCTGCATAGGCAGCGAGTTGATAATCGGCATCGCCAAAATTCGGATCGCTTTCGTCATCCAGGGCTATCATGGTGTCTAATTGTCTTTTCACTTCGGTTTCGACCCTCTGTACAATCTCATCAAGAAATACTGTTTGCTCTTCTGTGCGCTTACGCAGTACTAATAGTACGGTGCCTTGGACGTAGTTGCCTTCCTTTATAACCGCATCCGTCTCAGTGGCTACGCACCATGCAGAGACAACACTTAGCCCTGCTGTCCATAGGATGATAGCGAGATCCGCCCACACAGCTGCGTCCTGATGGGTGAACATAACCACTTGCAACCCATTATCGGGCAAACATTCTACCAGTCGTTTGTAACTATCCACCATCGATCTTCGGAAAGAATCATCATGTCCTTTTACAGCCAAGGCACGTTTTGAGTCGGAATACCAATCTGGGAACAGGTTCGGTAATTTCTTCTCATACCAAGCAAGAAAGAATTCCGAGAGTTCTTCATAGTTGATTGCGTCTGCATATGGTGGATCTGTAATCCAGAGGTCACACAACTCTGTAATTTTTCTCGCATCCAGCGGGAGACAGCTTTTTGCTGTCAACAAATCATTTACATCGAACCTCATATGCCAAACACCCTCAAGCAGTCTTAATCCTTTGGAGCCGTAATTGAATAGAGTATTGAAAGCTTGATTGTAGAAGGTCTGTGCAAATGATTCACGTGCAGCCCCAACGCCCCATCTACATAGGCGAGAGTTCCAATCACAACACCTTCCTACACCAAGTAATGCAGCTACTGATGAATGAGAAGAGTCTATTCGCTCTCTCGAGTTTTCCATAATACAACCATGTATAAGCAACTGCCTTGGGGTGAACAAGTGATGCCAATGTGTCCAGCCACGTTCCCTAAAAAGCCTCGTCGTCTCTTTTCCCGGCTCAATCCGACGGCTGGGAATATAACCTTTAGCTTGCCAATCATCGAACCGTTCTCTGAGAAGCCCTAGAACCTTTTGTTCTCGTTTGATGTCTTCTTTAGTGGGTGCACGGTAATGCCTTCGGGTTTTTTCTTTCAATTTTCCGTTTTCTAATAACGTTTGAAAATGGGGCAGAGCCTCCGCCTCTTGTTTGGTCATTTCCAAAAGCTTCGCCTCGTCTTTCATCTCATAATAAGTTTCCTTCCACCGGATACAGTAGAGCCGCTCTTGGAAAATATCTTTAGATCGAGGAACAAGGTCTTCATTCTCCCACATTCGAAGGTTATGCCGAATCACATCTATAGGTGTGGTGGGACCTCCATCAGGTGGCATAAGGCGGGAATTCTGCACGGTTCCGCTATGCCGAGCTAAGTTCATTTCCTCCTGTGAAACCTCGTGATGGATTTCGATGTCATAACGCTTGTTTTCTTTGTCAGGGATGAGCTTCCCAATAGTCCGGCTCTTTTCACCAATAACCCAAGATGGCGCCAGGGGAATCATCCAGGCCGATTCAGGATCGAACACTTCAACACAGTAAAGGAAGGCATCGGCTCGCCACCCCTGTTCATTGTGCTCTATACCCCATTCGGTGACCTTACGATCCACTGCTTCGAAGATTTTGCGTTGAGCATCTTTAATCTTTTTGGCCACCTCTTCCCCACCACCTACGATATTCAGCGCCGACCAGGTGAGAAGCGCGGCCACGGGGCTCAGGTCTGAGCCATAGGCATCGCAGCCGAGCCGAGCCCCTTCAAATGGTACAGAGCCCGCTCCACAAAAGGAATCCCCTACACGTGGCCGATGACCGAACCTACGCCTCCCGAGTTCCTCTACTAGTTCAGGAAGTCTAGTTGAATTAGTGCCCAGATAGGCATTAATCTCTTCCCATGTATCACCAGAAGGCCCATCAATTTGCTCTGGACGGCAGCAGTACATCAACTTTTCAGAGTAAGGTATGCGTTGGAAGACGAGATGCTGGAGCTCAGCCTTTTCCACACGACTAATGTCTGTTCGAAGGCGGGGTGCTTCTCGAAGTGTATTTAGGTCAAGAAATCTCTGTTGGATGCTTGTAGGCAGCTTAATAAGTTCCTCGATCAGTCGTTTCTCCGGAATGGGCTTTTCTTTCCGTCTCCAAAGACCCTCTTCATCCATGGTCATGAGTTTAAGGAAAATATCTCGATCTTTAATAGGATCATCGGAGGCAGGCATCAAAAGGCCGAGAATGGTGGCCCTTACCAGAACCAAGGGCTTACGGCCCCACCACTTACCCAAACCCGTAAGCGTCTGACTTTGTACTGCCTTCCTCTCTTTATAACTTTCCATTGAAATTTTAGAAACAGGGAATTGTTTCTCAATATAACATGGTGCCCAGGCCAGGGGTATGTCTGTTTCAGGTATTGCTGGGGATTCTGCTTTTCCTATCATCCTTATTCTTCCTCTTCCCTTTGCCTCGCTCTTGGTGGAGCTTCGTCGAACAGGGCGTGCTGCCTGGCCCTTTGGAAAAATTCAGGGACAGAGGGTTCATCCTGAGTCCTCGTGGTTACAGGGTTTTCGGTGAGCGCAAATCTAACCGCCTTGCGCCATCCCTTGCCCCGATCGTGGACACCATGACCAGTGGCGGCAGCGGTCTGTGTGTAGAGCCACCATCGCTCCTCAGGAAAAAGGCCCTTCCAATTGGCGATAGCCTCCCTGATGATTCCTGGATCAGCCTCCTCGACGGCCCAGGCCAGGAGCACCAGCTCTTTTCCCAGTTCCCGACGAACCAGATTGTGCCCCACGTGCCACGATCCAGCCTTTTTGCCCATCTTTTTGAGCCGTTGATTGAGCTCTGCCCGAACTTCATCGCTCAGGGCATCCCACTTGGGCCTGGCAAGTATGACTCGTACCTGACCTTCATTTTTTAGTCCAAGCGTGGGTGCACTAGATCCGGAGGTTTCACTCCAGGTGAAATGCTCACTGATAGAAATCTCCTGTGTAGAGCCCCTTGGAATGTTCACCAAGAAATGGTGTTGGCTCTCGCCAGGCTCAAACCCAAAGGAACGGGATAATATCATACTAGGAGAAATCTTCTCTTTTGCCATAGGTTCACTGTTTAATTTCGCCCGGTTTTAGTTCTGTCCTGACCTCTTCGACCCAATCCAAAAGATCCTGACCGTTTTCAAAGTAAAGTGCTTTGACATCTATTTTTACCTGGCCTTCAGTCTGAATTTTTCGAAGGGAGTCGAGGCATTCTTCTATCATGTCCGGTGACACCTGTTTGTCCTCATAGGTGGTCAATTCGATCCATTCCCTGACCCCTCCTTCACCTCCAATCGTGATGGTCAGCCCTATTGCTCTGGCCTGGCGGTTTTTCAGTCTTTCTAAAAACTCATAAGAGTCTTTGGTGCTTTCAGTTTGCTGCTTGCGTTTCCACACGATCGGCAACGCAGGATCGACCTTTACTTCTTCGTCGGTTTCCCAATCAATTGGGATTCTTTCGACCGCTGAATCGATTCCATCCCGCTCAGCATAGGCCAAAACTAGAGGCGCCCCCTTAGGGATCGTGAAAGGGCCTTCATATGAGGCACCTGCGACCTTGGGGTCAGAACCGTCGGATGTATAGTGGATGTTCGCCGTCGGCGCTGGCCGCAGCTCCATCTGTTTATCCTCACCACTCTGGTAGATACGGTATTTCAGCGTAATGCGGTTCTTCCACGTGACAGAATCGCCTGGTTCATGGAGCCCAGTGGTATCAATGGCAAGAAATGATACGCGTAATTCTTTAGTCTTTAAAGTAGGCCCTTCCAGTTTGGCCGAGGCTGTTGTTGCTGAAGCCCCGACCTCCCAATAGATCGTATCGCCATTTAGGGGAGTCACTCTAAGGGCAGTCTCACCATTTTCATCATTGCGGCTCTGCTCCTGGATTATGACGTTTGTTTTGGGCTGCGGGAAAGGGCCTTTATCTACAAAATTACCGTCTTCCCTCCAGATGTCTCGGTGCAGGCAATCTTGTTTCAATAGGTCCAGTGCATCTGTTCTGTGCCACTGCCACAAAGGGTTAGTTGCAGCCCTCCTTCTTATCTCACCCCAGGGCATGACCTGCTGTGTGAATAGTCGCCTCTCGCATTTCTTGCGAAAGGTTTCGCCAGAAACGTCTTCTGTGAATTTCATCTTTTCCTTGAGTACATCAAGGATCTGTTGTTCACCGCTGTATTTGTTCCCTTCAAATTTCATGCGGAAGTCTGCATTAACCAGACCCTGTTCTGTAGAATACCAAAGGGTAGTAAAGGTTTCACGAACGGCAGAGTGAAAGTTTTGACTGATCCGGTCCTGAAGGTCTTTCGCCTGGACCAGCTGTGGGTCATTGTCAGGCACCTTATCGGCCTGGAGTTCATCAAGGATTTGTTGAATGGCCCTGAGCCGCTTCCCCACATCAATGAGCATATCATAGGTGTCCTTTGTGCCGGTAAGGAATGCGATGCGGTTTTTCCATGTAGCCTGGTTGTAAAATTCTCGCAGCTCTGTACGTAATCCACCTGAATAGGGTTCAGTGATAGCAAGTGTGATCCTATCCTGCTCCAGTTCAATCTCATCAACGGCCGGTAAGACCTTGACTTTCTGATAGCACCAACTGTTTACAGGCTGGAATAGTTTATGGAGCCTCTCACGGAGTTCTTTTATAGCCTGTTCCGGGGCATAGGCTCTAACCAGGGACTCGAGTTTTGCATTGAGGTTCTGGACGTTTTTGAAGAAGAGCTTCCCGTCGCGGGTGCTGTGCAGGTACCAGGCCGCTGTGGCCAGTTTTTCTAATACATCGCCTTTTAGGCGCGACAGATCCCGGGCGGGTTCACAGAGGTAGGCAATCAACTCAGGGATCGAGAGGCCAAGCACGGCATTTGGGACATTGGCAAGAGACGACATCAGAAGGAGCTTGCATGCATCCGTGGCATCAGCTTCGCCGAGATTGGCATCCATCACCTCTGCCACAGCCGCACCCTCGGATGCCACGTCATGTGCAATTGCATTTTCAAGGGTGCTATTAATCTGGCTGATTTCAGCACGGGTCTCCTGATCATTTATATCGAGATCATGGGCTGCGATGAGATAATGGCTGTCGGCCTTTCCTGTTTTCCAAAGACGGGCTGCTACTATACGCATGAGTCGGATGAGTCCCCGGGTCTGCTGGAATCCGGGATTTTCACGAAAACGGGCATAAAGGTCACGTATGCCTGGATGGAAAGGATAAGAGGACATGATCCGGTTAGCAAACTCCTCAGGTGATTCGCTTGTAATGGCCATCTGTTTGGCAGCGCGAACAGCTTTTGCGTAGCCTTGCGCAACTTCCTCGATTTCGCTTTCGACTGGAAGCTTCTCGAATATTCGTTTTCTGAGGATATGGTACAATTCATCTGAATTAAGCCGCACGGGCTCTAAAGTAATGGCAGCCCGATGGGTTTCCTTTTCAAAGTCCGAAAGCACTGAAGAGATCTGCGCGCTACCCCTGTCATAAGCGGCAGCAAGATCAGTAATAACTAGGCAGACACGAGAGCATCTTTCCTTGCCTATTGCAATCAGCAAGTTCGAGAGCGCCGTAGCAGTCACCTGCGCCAGGTCTGAATTGCCGATCGGCCGAGAGCGAGCATTTTCAAAGTACGGCGGGAGTTCATCTAGCAGGATAAGTAAGGTTTCATCAGCCAAAAGATTTTCCCACGCCTTTTGGCCAGGTGCCTGAAGTGGCGAATAACAGTCTTTAAAAAGCTCCTTTTTGCCAAGTTGCTTTGCAAGGGCACCCCAGATGCCCAAAGGCGCATCTGATTCACGACCCGAAAAAGCCATGACTTTTACAGAGCCGAGATTAGGATCAGATTTATAGAAACCCCCTATCACCTTGTCACGATACTCCGGATGTTTTGCTAGTAGGCCAAGTGCCAGCAGATTGTGCGTCTTTCCTCCACCCATGGCCTGCTTCAGCTTGAAGATTTCCTGATCGCTTTTCCCTTCAAGGCGCATGAATGCATGTTCAAGCAGGATTTTCATTCCCTCGGTGATATAATTCTCTTCGAAGAAATCTGCTGGATTGATACGGTCCTCAATGAAATCACCCAAATCAAGAACCGTATCTCTTCTTTGAGGATCGAAGATGGTTTCACGCGGCTTACAGACCTGATTTAGATTCTTCATAAGACACCTATTTTGAAAGAAAAAAGGTTACACTGAAAACTCTTTACCACATTGTTTTGACAAATCCGCTGAAAAAGACATCATTTACATTGAAAGCTGTGGTTGTTCCTTTTATAGAAGACAGCTGATGATCAAAGCCTAAGGCCTACGGTTCAAAATAAAAAAGCTCCACCCTCCTTCTGAGCTGATGGAGCTTTTTATATAGAACCTGCTTAAAGCGTTACCGAGCCCCAGTGGAATGGCATCGCTCCGGTTGAGTAAATCGAGGCGATCCTCGCCGGTACGGTCACTTTTAGCTACCCCAGTGAAATACGCTGCGCTGTCACTAATGTGAATTTCACGGGGCGCGCGAAGGAAGGCGGAGCAAGAATTCCACGGGGTAAACCCCAGTGGAATAGATATACCCTGGCGACATAGGTTTTGCCCTGAAGCAATAGCAAGAATTCCCAGGGACGCGTGTCTTACAGGAAAAACTGCATTCCACGGGGCAGGCATTGCACCCTCCTTTACAGGTGAAAAAAACCTCCCAAATATGAGTAAAAGTACTTTTAAATTTCTGAAATGTCAAGGGAAAGAGCAGAAGGCAGATGACTGATGACAGAGGGCAGATGACAGCAGAACATGAATTGCTACTTATCCTTGAACCGGGAACACCACTTTTCAGGTTCTTTCATCATCTTGCCGAGCATTCTGCCAATTTCTTTGCACTTTCCCAACAATTGTTTA
>Ga0114922_10003022_pt1 | contig 15722 bp, 11 predicted proteins | sample AartaG_FD_100975 | JGI IMG/M metagenome (GOLD analysis project Ga0114922, IMG submission 100975) | Deep subsurface microbial communities from Aarhus Bay to uncover new lineages of life (NeLLi) - Aarhus_00045 metaG | ecosystem: Environmental > Aquatic > Marine > Oceanic > Sediment | place...
GTATGCTTCGTTGCCGGTACGCAGGAAGACGCAGCTACGGGAGTTGGTCGAGGCGAGATGAATCTGAGCCCCGAGGCCCTGGCGGTTTTCATGGACACAGTCGATAGGTTGTTAAATCCACCTCCCGCTCCCACGATTGCCTGGGTCTCCTACCACGGCGCCGACGACGAACCCCATGCTGATGCTGCCGCTGTCGGCTTCACCCAGGCGCCGGATATTGAATATACCGACCTGCTGAAGGCCAACGGCTACAACGTGGTGCGCGTTCTCACCTCGCAGACTCCCGATGTGGAATTCCTCAATACCATGGATCTGGTGATTATTAGTCGTACAGCATCCAGCGGACATTATAGCGGTGGTGGTGCCACCTTATGGAACAGCGTCACGGCTCCCATGATAAACCTGAATGGTTATACGCTGCGTTCCAGCCGCTTGGGCTTCACTGATGGTACGGATATGCCGGACACCACCGGAGATGTCAGGCTGACGGTTACTGACCCGACCCATCCGATCTTTGCGGGAATCGCACTGACCGACGGTACTATGGACAATCTGTATGCCGAAGGCGCGGTCCCGCTTCCCACAGACGGGACTATTTCGCGGGGCATCTCGATCAACAACAATAACCTCGATGATGAGGGGACAGTCCTGGCTACGATTGCGGAAGCATCAGCGGACACAGGCCCTGTTGGTGGCATAGTTATCGCCGAATTGCCGGCTGGAGCTACAATGGAGAATTCCAGCGGGAGCCCAACGGATGTACTGGGCGGACCACGTCTGGTGTTCCTGACTGGCAGTCGCGAGCCTTCTGGCGTAACGGGTGGACAAGCTGCGGCTTTGTATGATCTGTACCCAGATGGTACGACGATGCTCCTAAATGCGGTCGAGTATATGCTCCCGTAAGCGGGAACATACGCCTTCGGTTCGATGGATTCGGGCAAGAACTTTTACAGCATCGGAGCCATTGAGTAATCGAAGGAATGACGAATCGGGCTGACATGTATGGCTCGATATGATGATGTAAACCGGTTTTGGGGACACAGTTGGTGCCCCCAAAACCTTTTTTCAATCTGGCACCAATCATTTTACACTTTGCAGTTTTCATACCATCATCTCATTATAAATTGAATAATTTTGTTCGTTGGCCTTTTGGTTGGTTTTGATGCAATCGGATATTGACTACATTGCATATTTCGGCGCTGGATAGTAGAATAATACAGGCTGATTAACAAAAAGGCAAATTCCAATGGCAAAACTATTAACAATCGCGCATTACAGCACCATATTCGGCAGGTTGAACAACTGGTTTGATAAGGTTCGTTCCGGCTCATCCGGTCGGTTCCGGCCTTTTTATGTGATACTTTTTGTCGTCACCATTGGTTTTGCCGTATCAGCTAAAACCACGGCTCACGCCGGTGCCTTAAACATAGCCCCAATCCCCGCTTTCCCAGGCGCCGAAGGTGCCGGAGCGTTTACACCCGGAGGGCGCGGCGGAAAGGTTTTCGAGGTGACCAACCTCAAAGACGGCGGTTCTGGTAGTCTTCGTCAGGCCTTAGAAGCCCAAGGGCCGCGCATCGTAATCTTCCGTATTTCGGGTATTATAATACTTGAGAAGCTTCTAACAATCTCCAATCCCTATTTAACTATTGCCGGCCAGACAGCCCCCGGCGATGGCATTTGCGTACGCGGCCAGACAACCGAGATTAATACTCATGATGTGGTGCTGCGTTATTTACGTTTTCGTCGCGGCAATATAAAAGACCGCAACGATGCGCTGGGAGGCTATCCTGTGGGCAATATTATTGTGGACCATTGCTCCGCAAGCTGGGGACTGGATGAAAATCTCTCCCTTTACCGGTATATGAAGAAGATGCCAGATGGCCCGGACAAGAAAATGCCCGTCGAAAATTTGACCATTCAATGGTGCATATCAAGCGAGGCCCTCGATTTGAACAACCATGCCTTCGGTGCTACATGGGGCGGGAAGAACTGCTCATTCCACCACAATCTTTTTGCATGCAACACGGGCAGGAATCCCAGTATTGGCTGGGGGGACCATTTTGATTTCCGTAACAATGTTCTTTTCAACTGGCGGCACCGTACTGTCGATGGGGGCGACGCAAGCTCCATGGTCAATATCGTGGCCAACTACTATAAACCGGGACCCGCTGTTAACGAAGGTGCGGTTCGCTACCGCATTTGCAGACCTCAACATCTTGATATGCACAGCGAGGCACAGCGCGACGGCAAATGGTATGTGGCGGATAATTTTGTTGTTGGCAATCCAAAGGTCTCTGCCGACAACTGGGACGGCGGTGTGCAGTTTGACGACGTGGAGACAGAGGCAGAGATTAAAACCCTCATCAAGAAGGTGCGTGCAGGTGCCCCAGCTCCGGCATCACCTATCACCCAGCAATCCGCAGTGCAGGCTTATGAACTCGTGCTGGCCCGGGCCGGCGCTACCCTGCCAAGGCGCGATCCTGCTGACAGACGCATCATCAGTATCGTTCGCACCGGCAAACCCACCTTCAAAAACGGTATTATCGATATTCCCTCCGATGTCGGTGGCTGGCCACAGTATAAGTCCTCACCTGCGCCTGCCGACAGCGACCATGACGGAATGCCGGATACATGGGAAAAGAAATTCTCTCTGAAATGGGACGATTCATCTGATGGAGCTAAAGACACCGATTCTGACGGCTACACGAATGTCGAGGAATGGCTAAACGGCACTGACCCAACGCAGTTTGTGGATTACCGCAAGACCGAAAACAATATGAATACTCTATCATTGGGTATTAAATAAAAAAAACAAGTAATGAATGGTTGGAGGTTTTTGTGTTCAAGAGATGTATTTTTCTGATGATAGGTGTGGTCCTGGTGGGAACCACAAGAGCACATGATGTGCAGAGGCAGCGCGATTCGACGTTTGTCCTTGATACAGGTGCTTTTAAATATCACGTTGATTTTTTCAACGCGATGGAGCCGGAAAACATCGTTAATTACATCTCGAATCAACAGTCGTGGGCGTGGATGACCACAAATATTCCGTTCTTTGAGTGTCCTGACAAGAGCTTCGAGCAGATTTATTATTTTCGATGGTGGACATTTGGAAAGCATATAAAGAAAACGCCGGATGGATTTGTTTTCACTGAGTTTCTCGATAAGGTTGGTCACAGCGGTAAATACAACACGATAAGCTGTGCACTCGGGCATCATATCTATGAAGGTACATGGCTGCATGACAAACGGTATATTGATGATTATGCCCGGTTCTGGTATGTAGGTGACAAGGGCACTTTGCAGCCGCATTTTCATCGGTACAGCAACTGGGGGACATGGGCACTCTATCGCAGGTATCTGGTAAATCGGGATAAAGTTTTTGTGACCAGGTTGCTGGGCGCTTTTGTGCGCGATTACCAGGCATGGACGAAAGAACAGGGTCTTGAGAACGGACTATATTGGCAATACGACGTGCGCGATGGAATGGAGGAATCGATCAGCGGTTCGCGCAAAGAGAAAAACGCCCGGCCACCCCTGAACAGCTATATGTATGCCAATGCGGTGGCCATTTCGAAAGTAGCGGAGCTTTCGGGCAAAAAACCTGTAGCAGAAAAATACGCTAAAAAGGCGGCGCGGTTAAAGTCGCTCGTTCACGAACTGATGTGGGACAGCGAGGCCCGGTTCTTCAAAGTACGGCATCCGAATGGTGAATTGGCAAACGTGAGGGAGGAGATTGGATTTATCCCATGGTATTTTAATCTGCCGGAGCCCGGGTATGAGCGGGCTTGGCGGCAGTTTACGGACCCGCAGGGATTCAAAGCGCCGTTTGGAATCACGACCGCAGAACGAAGGCATCCTCAGTTTAGAAGTCATGGTGTGGGGACATGTGAGTGGGATGGTGCAGTTTGGCCGTATGCAACAAGTCAGACGCTCGTAGGGCTGGCGAATTTAATTCGAAACTGTCAGCAGAAATACGTGAGCAAGGAGGACTATTTTGATTCACTACTGACATACGCCCGGTCTCACTGCTATAGAGGCAAGCCATATATCGGGGAGTATCTTGATGAGAAAAACGGCAAATGGCTCAAACCCGATTCAGACCGCAGCCGCTATTACAATCACTCGACTTTCTGTGACCTTGTGATTAGCGGGCTTCTGGGACTTATACCTCGGGAAGATGATGTGTTTATAGTCGATCCTTTGATCCCAGCCGATGCATGGGACTGGTTCTGTCTTGATGATGTGTTTTATCATGGACGGACGCTCACTATCTTGTGGGACCGAAGCGGTGAGAAATACGGCAGAGGGAAAGGCCTTCACGTCTTTGCCGATGGAACAGAAATTGCAGCTTCGGATGAGCTGAACCGTGTTATTTGCGAACTGCCCTGATACTTTAGTTTCCTTTCTATCGTTCGACAATAAACGTGATGTCCCAGGGCAGCGGCTTGCCCCTTTTGTCGCGCCCTCGACCGAGTTCGGCGCCGCCCTCGTCGGTCAAGTCTTCTCCGACGCTGTAAATCACGAATCCGGTTTCCAGTGTGCGGTATTTCAAAGTTTGCCCGTCGAACGGGTCTGTTGGTACGACCTCCATATAGGCGGGAACAAGATTTTCCAGAGACTCCGGCAGATGCCCCTTAGCCAGTCGGTATCTCTCTACAGCAAGGGCGGTTTGTGCTGCAAGCGCCTTGGCTGTACAACCTGTATCAATTTGAAGCATATACACTCGAACCGGCCAGATCAAACGAGTGAGAATACCTCCACGTTTGCCGCTGTTAACGTCCTCCTGGATAGAGTCACAGACCAGCAATCGTTCGTCAGAAGGTAATTCCATAGCATCTATATGTTCCTGCATTAGAGCGATATACTCAATTGCATCTCTATCATTAAGCCCCGTCATCCTCAAGAAAGCGAGGAACAGGAGGCTTAATCTACCTTTTGAACCGATTTGGTCCGAAACTTGCCGGATGTGACCTCGAAAAGCATGCAGTCCGAGACATTGTTCTCCGACCAGTGCCTTTTTATATCCCTCATCGCTGCGGGATTCTTTAATCCACGCCGAGAGACTCAGCAATTGTTCGTCCGTGAGTTGTATCCTGTTGAGAATCCGCTCAATACTTTTGTAAGTCCGGGATTGTACTAAATTGTGAACAAACCTGTGGACTATTAATGGTGCACCAATGAACCGAGCCAGGGCAAAGTTCGCACGGACGGATTCCAGCGCCTTGTCGGGGTTCTGGTTCTCGCAAAGGCTCAAGGTCTCAAGATGCAGCAGTTGGGTACTGTCTCGTAGATCTTCGTACCAGGAAGCGACCAACCCCGGCCTCTCCATAAGATCTACCGACCCCTTTGTAAGATCTATCGGATATCGGCAATGCTCGATGGAGGCCGCTTCATGTAGCAATGTGAGCGTTTCCTCGTTGTCGGACAGGAATTTTTCCACAAGTTGCTGATTAGGATCATCCAACGGCTGGGTGCGTTCAGGTAATGGCGCCTTGCCGACAATAGGAAGAGTCTTGAGGGTATCTTTGTCCCATTCGACATAATTCGAGAAGGCGGCCATATATACATCGGCCCCGTTCCTTGCGCCCTCGGGTATATGATACCAGCGATCCAGCTCTTCCAGGGTAACAGGATAACCCTCGTTCCGGAGGGAATCTATTTGCTTCTTCAGCTTGAGAATCCCGGAGACCCGGTACAACATAAACACAAGCAGCAGCAGCGCAACAATGCCATGCCATATCTTAAATCGGCGGCGAATATGTCTGTTTTGACTTTCCATATTTATTCCTTACTATTTGGACCTTGCGTACGTAACGTTCTTTATAGTTACCTTATGCAACTTTCTTTTTTCAATTCATTGTTATTCAAGCTGTATCCCCGTCTTCTTTAGTGCCGCCAATGCTCGTTTATGGTCTTTATCATATCCATACCATGTATCTACTACCTTACCTTGTGTGTCGATGATATAACTAAGCGGTACGGTTCCGCTCCTATTTTTGTAATCGTCGGATATTATCTTTTTAGCGGCGTCGGATGAATCGAGGATGTTCGGGACCGTCACTGAATTGTCACGCATGAAAATCCGTGCAATCTTTTTATCATCGGCGCAGTTAAAGCCGAGAATCACCAGTCCCTTGTCTTTGTGCTTTTCTGAGAGTTTTTGCAGATGAGGCATCGCCTCGCGGCAGGGCGGGCTCCCGCACCGCCATATATAAAGCCAGATGACCTTGCCCTTATAAGCTGACATCTTGATTTTACCACCGTCCGCAGAGAGCAGCTCGAAATCCGGCGCCTCTGCCCCCGGCTTTAGCAAAATATCGTCCGGCCCCGGTTTATCCCACTGCCGCCAGCCCTCCGGTGGCGACCAGGTGAATTTCTGTTGTTGTATCCTCGCCTTAAAGTTCATATCCGAAATTTCTTCAACCGTTACTTTATTATTATTTGCCAGTCGAGTAATCTCCTTTATCTTTAGCAGCAGGTGGTCCTGTTTCGAGATCCAAAAATACCGCGTCAGATGGGCCTTCATGAAGCTGACTTCAATCACCTCACACTCTTCATTTTTCGCATAATCTGTGCCCCTGCTTCTGATACCGTCTATATAATTCTCAAGAGAATCCATGTAGTTATGAAAAGTGCTCGGATCAAGGATTATACCGAACCAGGCTGCTTCGAACAGATTGATCTGGTCTCTAATGGAGTATCTTCCTGTAGGAATTGCTTTCTTTACGTAAACATTCGATCGTGTCTTTATATAAATGTCCCAGTCCTCGGATGCAGAAAATGGACGATCTCCCTGCCAGTAAAACCAGAGATTGTCACCGTCGCCGACAAGGGTACTATGTTTTGTGCTTATAAGGTTGCTGAGAATATTGCTCGTCTCAACGCGGAAGTAGTTGGGCTTTCTAAGCAAAATATTGTAAGTGGAATTTCTGTCGTCCGGACCAACGCTGCAAACGCTTGTATAAGACAGGCTCTCAGCCTGGCGCATCGTCTCAATCATTTTATCGTATAGAGCGTGTGCGGCCGGTTCATCCTTCACTATCATCGAAGACCGCCAGTGTGCCGGCGAAGAGCCAACCATGTAGAGGGCCCAGCCTTCCAATACCAGTCCGGCGATGATGGCAATCACATGTACTTTGATCTTCTTTCTCATCTGTATTCCAGTGACTTTTCGGCTCATCGGATTTTAGTCACGCTCGCTTGAAAACTGTCGTCTGCTCAGAAGAACGATTCCGACAATGCTGTAAACAACTGTCAGTATCAGGCTGTGCACTACACAGGCAACACTTTTGGCCAGGCTGAATCTTCCGACTGTCAGGCTGTATTTTCCGTATTCTCCGCAGGCGAACTTGTACAACAGCTTAAAAGGCGGGCATGCGAAATTGATAAAGCTGAACAATACTCCTGTTTCTGCCTGCTGTTTCGAGGAGACCATCAGCCAGCTTACCACGAAATAGCCGGTGACAATCACAACAAGCAAAAGCAAAGCGTTGTATGTCCGTCCTACCACGACGGATAAAGATGTTGACAGTGCCGCACAGGTGTTAAAAAGCAGCCAGGATGCAAAAAGCCACAAACCGAGGCCGTTCATACTGCCTTTGCGCATAAGAGCATGAAGAATAAATATGACGCACCAGGCCAGGATAAAGTGCACGGCGGCCTGTAACGAAAGTCCCAGTAAGCGGTAAATATAAAGCTCTCCAGGCCAGAAAGGTTTAGTTACGAGAACACATATCCGTCCGGATGAGATATCATCGCCGAAAATGCCGGCGCTTAGCGCCAGGGCGAGAAAAAAACCTCCCCAGATAAAAATAAACCGGCCATATCCGCTAAATTCGCTTGCTCCTGGGAGAGTCAGCCAATAGAAACCACCATATAATGTCAGCCAGCTTAAGTGAACAATCAAAATGTATAACTTTCGACAGAACGTTTCTTTTATCAGTTCATAAGCTCTCATCGATTAATTCCTCTCGTTGTAAAGACGCAGAAAAATATCTTCTATATCTTCTGTCTGCAAGTTGACACTTCTTAGACGGGCACCGCCTTTTACCAGGTCGCTTATTATATCAGGGACATCGTCAGCATTATCGACAGCTATTTCCATCTCTTTGTCGGATACAGCTATTGTCTGAGACGGTGACAATAATTTTTCTGCGATATAACTGCCGTTTGAAACGAGTTCTACTCGCAGCCGTCCGGCCTGGCCGGCAATAATCTTATCGCCGAAACTGACGACCTCTCCGCGATATAGAAAGATGTAGTCGCTTGTCAGCTTTTCCAGCTCACCTAAACGGTGGGAGCTTATTACAATGGCCGTACCTGAATCTCGCAACTTTTTTAGCACATCTCGCAACTGGATAATACCAACCGGATCGAGACCATTGCTCGGCTCGTCCAGCAGCAATACCTGCGGATCATTCATTAATGCTACTGCCAGAGCCAGGCGTTGTTTCATACCCTGTGAAAACTCTGAGCAACGTCTGTCTATGAACTCATGCATATGTAGCTGTTCAATCGACTTGTCCGCCTGAAGAGAGATTGTTTTATGGGATAAACCTAATAATGCCCCATGATATCTCAGAACGGCCCGGGCCGAATAACGACCGAGAAATGATGGGTGCTCCGGCATATATCCCAGGCTGCGCCGAGCTTCCACCGTTCTGGCGGGACTGCCGCAGACGGCAAGACAGCCATCTGTCGGGAAAATAAGTCCCGCAATAAGATTTAACAAAGTTGATTTTCCCGCTCCGTTTGGACCAATCAGGCCGACAATCTGGCCTTTGTTCACCGACAGTGAAATGTTTTTCAAAGCACAGACCGCTCTCGAACTGCCAGCCAAAAGACCTTTGTACACTTTTGTTAATTGTTTGCATTCAACCACGGCCGTCTTTTTATTATCGTTAGAATTCATTTCCTTGTTTTTTCCCTAAAAGTAATTCCTAAGAACAAAAATAACGAATACGAACAAACACATTCACAGGGCTGGCTGAATATATCGACTATATTATTTAGAACCTGCTTACGTAATTAGTTAGCATGTTTGAAGTAAAGATGATTCTGTAATCTTCACTTTTTACTAAGACGTAAATTGCGGCTGAATGTTGACAGTTTTTTTCGCACATTTATCAATATTCAAGCGTTGAATGACAAATTTCTGCAAGTAGCCTACAATGAGGATTATACCGACAGCTCACGGCCTCTGTTCCCAATTACATAGGCTTCGAATATCTCATCGAGATTCAATGCTACCTCTGTCATGCTGTTAGCTGACATTCCTTTTAATTTGCCTCTTTTTTCTTCGTTGCAGTCTTCGACTGTTATCGAAACGTTATCACCGACCTTCAACACATCTAAAATGCCAGCAAGTCCCTTGAAGTTAGCCTCTGGCTTTGGTGCCAGGACAAACTTTCTGATGCTTTCTCTGAGCTGTTCCGTTTTGGATGCTTTTATAATGACTCCCTTGTCAAGAATAGCGATATGATCGGCCACCGGTTCAATCTCATAAAGCAGGTGACTTGAGAAAAAAACCGTAACGCCGTTGCTCTGCAGCAGGTCAATTACATGCCGCAGGAAATCCTTTCTTGCTATTGGGTCAAGCCCGAGTGTCGGGTCATCCAGAATAACAATATCAGGTCTGTGCCCCAGCGCCAAAAGCAGAGCAAGGCTTGAATTCTGGCCTTTGGAAAGCGCCTTTACCTTCGTATTCTTTGGCAGTCCGAGTCTATCGGCAAGCTCATCGGCGAACTTATAATCCCAGTTTGCGTAAAATCCCGCCACCCATTTGATTATGCGGCTGATTGTCATCCAGCCGTACATCTGCTGGTCCTCGGCCATAAAACCGATTCTTCTTCGCACCTCAAGGGTTTGCGTAAAGCTGTCAAGCCCGCCTATAATGCACCTGCCGGCGCGGGGCTTTTGCAGCCCGAGCAGTGTCTTTATAGTCGTCGTCTTGCCTGTTCCGTTCCTGCCCAAAAAGCCGAATATCGAACCTTTCGGCACTTCAAGGTCAACCCCCTTGAGCACTTGTTTTTTGCCGTAAGAAAAATGTAGGCCTTCAATTTTGATAGCCGACTCTGTCATTTTTTGTTCCTTTGCATTTTCTTATCCTCTACTCAGGATTCTTCAGTAGATACAGATATTTTTTTTGTTCGTCGGAACGGGTTAGAAATTCGGGGTTCCATCGCACACACAAAAGTATATTGCCGTCGTCCAATACCGCCATATCTTCAATATCATAATCCATACGGACAAAGTGTCCCAGCTTTCGTATCCTGCTATTGGATCGAACATCGAAGACCATTAACGTGTGGTCATCGTAACAGTAAAACTTGCCGTTTTTGACAAATTTATCATCATAAAAATGCCCTGTCACACTTTCCAAAATCGTAAAAGGACGTAGGGTACTGAACTTGCAATAGACCTTCTCATCGTCCCAACGGGTTACGTCGAACCGGACAATATCATCAAAGTCAACAATAAAGAAGGAGAACTTGCCATCATGGACATCAACTATCGAAGATTCATTGATTTCATTTCGAAAACCATAATACCAGTAATTCAGGTCTATGCTTAGTTTTATCCTTTCTTCCAGTCCGATTTCTTCAACCGGCACGAGCGGGATGGCAAATTCTTTTTGACGATCCATATAGGTTAATCGAATGTATTTCTTTAGTGCGTCGAGCTTTTTTTTATCAATTAGTTTTAATTCTCCCGGATCAGTCGTGTCCACCACAACATAGCTATCGTTCACAATGGCAATTAATCTGTTATCAATCATACGCATCGCCAAACGAATGGAATTTATATTATCTGTAAGACAGTCTGATATATCGAGTTCGCAGACCGGCATCCAGGACTTATCGGTATGCTTATAGCTTCTCAGATAGACCTTCTCATAGAATCTCTTCAGGGAGGGCCCTTTTCCTTCCGTGTGATAATACGCATGAATGGCAAAAGAATATATGTCATCTCCAACATTCTTATATAATCTTCCGCTATTGGGATATCTCCTTACATAGTAACCTTCCACCCTCGACGTAAGGTTATCATCTATTCCGAATTCTGGACCTCCGCTTATATTATTTAAAGAGATGCTGTTTTTGTCTATGTCAACATAACTATATCCTTGAAATACTGCCCTGCTTCCGGCGTAGTCCAGTGTATTCCGCCCAAAAGAAGTTTCGATTTCCTTTTCATGCAGTACTTTAATATTGGCGACCTGGCTGCTGAAAAGCATCAGAAGGATGAATGCCAGCCCCGCCCCAATCCATAACAGACTTTTCAGATTTGTCCTCAAATGCCAGTCGTGCTTTGCCGCGTAAAGAGCAAATATAAAAGCCGCCGCAGGTGCCACAAGAATAATCGTCAGGTAAAATCCGAACTTCAAAAACATAATATCGCTCACAAAATCCCTCAGATTCAAAGGGAGCATGAATGGAAGCACTAACAAAAAACACCCTGTCAACATCCCGATAAGCCAGGCACGTGCGGTTTTTCGTACCACCACATTGCATGCAAAGCACAGGCTGTATGTCATAATCGCTATCGTAATGGGCAGCGGCACAAATATATCGATGCCTTCTCCGTTCCAGATGATATTGCTTAAAATCGCAAAAACCACCGGACAGGCTATTATCAATAAAGAAGCGACCAGTCCGGTGAAAAATTTGAGAGTAATGAGTAATTTTACATCGGCAGGTTTTGATCGCCAGAAGATATAGCGTTTCTCGTTCAAATCACCCTGCACGTTCGCGCATGCGATAAGACCGGTGAGCAGTGGACTAAACATAACAGCCAGAGATGTCATAGCTGTTGTGAAAAAGCCATCGCCTTCCTTAAGATTGACTATAGCTTCTTCTACCGGCAGGACCATTATCAGTCCCAGGCAGGCCAGAAGGTGCCATTTGAGCTGGCAAATCTGTTGATGGATGATCCCTGACACTCTCATAGATACCTCCTGATACTAACGTACCGGTAACAGGCAATGATAAGAACTGCCGCAAAGGCCGGTATTTGCGAAAATATCGTTAATACAGGACCGATTTTGGTGATTCTCAAAAGCGAAAGAGAATAAGGCACAAAACGCTCGGCCCAGGCGACTTCGCACACGCTGGACCAGAAAAACACAATTCCCCAGCCAATAAAAACACCGAACATAGCAACCAGTGAATCGGCTTCACTCCTGCTCTGACAACCGAATGCACAGAACCATGTAAAAAGGACCAGTGCTGCCATTCCACAAAGCGAATTGGTTGCAAAAAGAAACAACACCTGTGCCTCTCTGCCCCGGGCCATGAATTCCATCAATACACCGCTTATCAGAAATATCAGAATAATCCCGGCGGCTGAAACAATATATTTGCTGAAAAAAAGCATCCATCTGGGAACCGGTATCTTGAAAAGCAGATGTACCGTGCGGTTGCTTATTTCACCTGAAAAAATATCAAGCGAGTAAATTACCGGTACGGCAAACATCTGGATAAATGAAATTAATATACAGTTGGAAAAATCCGGTATGATTCGTATCCTGAAAAGCATGATTGTGAATACAACGCTGGCCCCCCCGCAAAACCAAAGTTTCCAGAGGTTTTCTTTCCACTCTTTCCACAGAAGCATTCCAAACATATTACTTCTCCGACAAACCAGTTTTACCGCGGCCGGCTCTTTGTGAAACGATGTGCTCGTATTCTTTCTGAAGAAGCTCGCCGGCCTGCTCGATAGGCACCTCCAGTTGAACCGCCAGAATGGCCGCTTCGCGAAGGACGTTTGAGACGGTTTTTCTCCTTTCAGCAACCGGAATAGTCTGCTTATTGGAGGAGACATATGTTCCGTCACCTCTTTCGATTTTGAGCACATTCTGACGGCAAAGCTCGTTATAGACCTTCAGCACCGTATTTTGGTTGATTGCCAGCCTCGCTGCCAATTCCCGAACACTGGGGACTTTATCACCTTCTTTAAGCACACCGGTGGCAACCTGATACCTAATCTGGTCTATAATCTGCCGGTATATCGGAACTGACGATGATGGTTCAATTCGTATAAAAATGGCTGTAACTCCTTAAATAACATTACTGTTATATATAACTATAACAGTATGTCGGAATATGTTCAACAAAAAAATAATTTTTTCAAAAATTTTTTCTTCCTGTTCCGGCCAGGACTAAAATGGAGTATGCTCAATCAGAATTCACTTCCGCTTACCTTGAAACCCATCAATGTCTTAAAGCAGTAGTTATGATTCGTTTGTACGATTAAGATTCAAGGTCTCTGTAAGGTCGCTGATTTTGGTTTGACCAAGCATCCTTTCGGCGGTTGCTTTGGCTTCATCGATTTCAATATCTGAAATGGCCTTTTGTATTTTTAGCAGATATCCCGGGTTCATACTCAGGGTCCGCACACCTATGCCAAGCAAAAAAGGCAGATATTGTTCCTGGTGAGCCATATCACCGCAAACCGAAATTTCTTTGCCGTTTTGATTGGCCGATTGGACCACCTTTTTCATTGCCCGTAAAACCGAAGGATGATGAGGCAAATAAGAACCGGCGACGTTTTCGTTAGTCCTGTCAACCCCCAGCATAAACTGTATAAAATCATTGGTCCCTATCGAAAAAAAATCGGCCTCCTTTGTGAAATCGTCTATCAAATCCACGACACATGGCAGCTCGATCATTATTCCGAGTTTTGGTTTACGATTGTGCTCCTTGTTCCTTTGACCAAGCTTGTCCAGACATTCGAATACGACTTCACGCGCCTGGCAGAATTCGTCTATGGATGAAATCATTGGAAACATAATCCGCAAATCCTCCCCGGCCCCTGCACGAAGCATGGCACGAATTTGCTCGATGAAAACAGGCTTGTTCTGAAGTGAAAAACGTATCGACCTCAGGCCGAGGGCCGGATTCTGCTCCTTGACGTCGTGGTAATAGGATAACGTCTTATCGCCTCCCATATCGAGTGTTCTGAACGTGACGGGTTTGCCTTTCATTAGTTTAACGAGTTCCCTGTATATCGTAAATTGTTCCGACTCGTTCGGAAAATTATTCCTTATCATAAATGGGAACTCGGTCCGGTACAGACCCACACCCTCGCAATGCAGTTCGCTGGCAACCTTCAAATCGGCCAGCAAATTGATATTAGTCAAAAGATGCACTCTTGTACCGTCACGAGTGGTTGTGACAGGTTTTATCGAACGCTTTTGTTCGGCCAATGTAAGTTTGGCCTTTTGCTGAGATTCGAAACGCTCTAATACCTCGTCGGAAGGGTCCACGTATGCATGACCTGTTTCGGCGTCAACCAGGATGGGGGTATTGTCCGGAAGACCAAGAAGCTCATAAGTGTCGCTGACAATCATCGGAATTCGCAAAGATCTTGCAAGTATAGACAAATGCGACGTAACAGTGCCGCCTATTAGAACGATTCCGCCCGCCTCCTCAGAAGAGAGTATGAGCAAATCGGAAGGTAAAAGTTCTGAGGTTATTATGACCCGGTTCCGGAATTTACCGGGTTCTTCGGCTTCATTGAGGAGATTGCTCATCAGCCTTACAATCAGGTCTTCGATATCCTGGGTTTTTTCCTGCATGTATGAATTGCCGCTGGTTGCAAAACTTCCCATATACTGTGTGGCAACCTGTAATATCGCCACCGGTGGATTTACTCCGCTTTCTATCAGATTGACTACATCTGCCACGAAGTACTTGTCTTTAAGTATCACCAGATGCGCCGAAAAAATTAGTGAAGCGGCATCTGAAAGCTTCCGTCCCACCTGTTCCTGCAGTTCTTCGAGTTGTTCAGCCGTTTTGGCGATTGCCTTATGGAAATCTTCGAGTGTATATGTGTGATCGAACTCTCTGTTCATAAGTATCGCAAGACTTTTCTTCTTGTTGGTAACTCCGGCAGGGCCGTATGTAAAACCTTCCGATGCGACTTTACCCTTTATAAACTTAAATTGCTCTGAAAAAGCGGTTTTGATATGTTCCTCTTTCCCGTGCGGCTCATGCATCGCCATAAGGAAACGGGCATTTTCGATGATGTTGGCAAGCTGCGATGTCGCGGCCTCCAAAGCAGTAATATCGGAATCATTAAAGTATCTGCCCTTTTGGCGCTGAAGAACTAATACACCGATTTTCCAGATACCTCGCACTATCGGCACAGCAAGAAAACACTCGTAACGTTCCTCGAATATGCCGGGGAAAAACTTAAAGTTCGGATTATGAGTAGCATCTTTCTCGCATATCGGCCGCATCTCTTGGAGAGCAAGACCTGTAAGCCCCTGGCCCAGCTTGAGCCTTACCCTTCCAACCGAGTCCGGATTCAGTCCCCGTGTAGCTCTAAGGACCAGCTCCTGATTTTCATTATTGTAGAGATAAACTGAACAAACATCCGAATTCGTATGAGATGCTACCATTGCAACAGTTTTATCTAAGAGACTCTGGATGCTCGTGCTGTCTCGGAAAAGCTCATTTAGCTGACTTATATCATATAAAAGCTGTTCGTTATCCATCGATGTACCTGTAATTTTCACATTAATCTGTGCCCAAACGTCTTATTGGGCCTTCAAAACATCATCATAATCTTTGTGGCCGACGATTTCTATCTTTGTTTATACGTATTTGCCACAACAAAGGTCACTTCTTTTCAATCTATTAAAGCACCACATACGAAGGTATGTAACTTTACATTGTCGCGTGATAGAACGATTTTTTACAGGTTATTGGGCGGTA
>Ga0114922_10003023_pt1 | contig 15721 bp, 16 predicted proteins | sample AartaG_FD_100975 | JGI IMG/M metagenome (GOLD analysis project Ga0114922, IMG submission 100975) | Deep subsurface microbial communities from Aarhus Bay to uncover new lineages of life (NeLLi) - Aarhus_00045 metaG | ecosystem: Environmental > Aquatic > Marine > Oceanic > Sediment | place...
AGCAATGTCCAGACGGTCGTAACCGTTCCCGACGGCAAAACCATAATCCTCGGTGGATTGGAGAAACTTAATCAGACCAAGGGAGGAACAAAGGTTCCTTTGCTCGGGGATATTCCACTGGTGGGCGGGCTTTTCAGGAAAACGAGTAACACAGACACTCAAAGCAGACTTTACGTCTTCGTCAAGGCCCATATCCTGAGGCCGGGCGAAGAACTCACCGGAACCTCCGATATAGAAGTAGTATCGGCGAAGAACCGCGAAAGATTCGAGAAGTATGAAATGCAGATGCAGGAATACGAGGACTGGCCGGGGAGAAAACCCACGCCTTTGGACCCGTTGCGAATCCTGGATGATTAAGAAGCGTAAAGCGAAAAACCAAAACTTGATATTTAAAATAAAGAAGAACAGGGGCCCCAAATGCAATAAAAGGCATTTGGGGACCGGTTTTGATAGTTGCATTTTGATGTTTGAATTCTTAAAATATATCTTAAACGCTAATCGAAGTTGTGGCATATGAAACAGTTATTGATACAAGCTGCCAAACGGACGGGCCTGGTTGACGCTGAGCAACTGCAGAAGTTTCTTGACAGCAACGAAACACGTGAGCGGCTTGACGACGTTCTGCTTAGCTGTCCGTACTTCACGGAAGAGGCGGTCCTGAGGCTCTTTGCGGCCGCGCTGGGCCAGGAGTTTATTCCGGAAATATTTCCGAAGACCGTGCCTCCCGAATTTATCGAAGCTGTTCCCGCGACCTACGCTCAGCATCATTATCTTATCGGCACAAGACCTGAGAGCCGGGACGGTGACGGTGAGGATAGCTCATCTGAGATTACGGTGGTCTTATCCAAACCGCTGGACACGAACGCATTAGATAACGTCTCCAAGATGACGGGTCTGCCCGTCAGGCCGGCCATATCGACCCGTACTGCTATTACGGCAGCAATAGATGTGGCCTACGAGCAGAGAACAACGGTCATCGAGGAGGTGGCCGAAGAGCTTGATTCACAGAATCTCGACCGGCTCATTGATGAGGTGGCCACTTCCGACGACCTGCTTGATGTAGTCAATCGCCCGCCGGTTATCAGATTGGTCAATGATATTCTTTTCCGAGCTTTGCAGTTAAGGGCCAGCGATATCCACGTTCATCCCTACGAGTCAAAGATTCAGATTCGCTATCGCGTCGATGGTATTTTGTATGATGTTCTTAGCTTGAACCGGAACGTTCTGGCGCTGATTATCTCCCGTATCAAGGTTATGGCGGGTATGGACATTGCGGAGCGCCGGCTGCCACAGGACGGCAGATGCAGTGTTCGGCTGGGCCAGCGCGAAATTGATTTGCGTATCAGCACCGTGCCGACCAGCTTCGGCGAGCGAAGCGTCATGAGACTGCTGGACAAGAGCACCGGCCTGTTTACGTTGGACGAACTGGGTCTGTGGGAGGATGACTTGAAGAGATTTGATTCTCTGCTGAATCGGGCGCACGGGGTCATTTTCGTGACGGGCCCGACGGGCAGCGGAAAAAGCACCACTCTTTATGCCTCTCTAAACAGGATTAACTCGTCCGAGAAGAACGTTATGACCATAGAAGACCCCATTGAATATCAGCTCGAAGGCATAAGCCAGATGCAGGTCGCTTCCAAAAAAGGTGTGACGTTTGTAAACGCCCTGCGGCATGTCCTGCGTCAGGACCCGGACGTTATAATGGTTGGCGAGGTTCGCGATATCGAGACTGCTCGTATGGTGATACAATCTTCGCTGACCGGTCACCTGGTCTTCAGCACGGTGCATACAAATGACTCGGCGGGAACAGTGACACGACTTTTGGATTTGGGTATTGAGCCGTACCTGGCAAGCTCGTCCCTGATTGCCGTGATGGCACAGAGGTTGGTTCGAAAGGTCTGCCCGGACTGCAGGCAGGAGTACGAACCTAAGCCCCATGAATTGAGGGAGCTTGGCCTGTTGTCGGCAGATGCCAACATTTCCGGTTCTGCCGATGGGGGCGGAAAGTTTTATGTCGGGGCAGGCTGTGATAAATGTTTTGATACGGGCTATCGTGGCCGAACAGGCATTTATGAACTGATGCGCATCAGCGAAGAAATTCGGGAGCTGATATACAAAAGAGAAAGCGCAGGTGTGATAAAAAGGGCGGCCCTTGACGCAGGACTGCAGACCCTGCGAATGGATGGGGTGCGAAAGGTCCTTGCGGGGACAACAACCATCGCTGAAGTACTACGAGTGACACAAAGCGACATAATTTAAGGGGGCAGCATCTATGCCAAGGTATCATTACAGCGCGATAGCAGCAGACGGCAGGAAGGTAAAAGGCGCCATTGCCGCAGAAAACCCTTACGTCGCCCGAAAGCAACTAAGGGTCCGAAGCATTCACCCCACGTCTATCAAGGAGGTAAGCTCGGGGGAGGAAAGCAGAGCGGCATTGTTTTCAATTTTAGGCAAAGCCCGCAAAAGTCAGATAATCGAGTTCACAAAACAAATGGCGACGCTGCTTAATTCAGGAATTAAGCTGACCGAAGCACTTTCCGTTCTTACTCAGCAGATGTCGGATGTACGGTTCAAGAACGCAATTGCCGATATTAACGACCGCGTTGTTACCGGCGAGTCGCTTACCGATGCCTTGAAAGATTACAGTGATTATTTTGACGTTATATATGTAAGTATGGTGCGCGTGGGAGAAGTTACGGGCTCTTTGGGAAAAAGCTTTGCGACCATCGGCAACTTTATGGAAAAACGAAGGCGCGTCGAATCGAAGGTGATAACGGCAATGATATATCCTATTGTCCTAACCGTATTTTGCCTCGTGGCCATTTTGATTCTGACAACTGCCGTGATTCCGAAGATATCCGAGCAGATCATAAGGGCGGGCCAGGACCTGCCGTGGATTACCAAACGATTAATGAATGTAGGCAATATGTTGGGCAGTTGGTGGGGCATGTTGTTGTTCATTTCGGCGGTGCTCGGGATTGTCGTGGTCGTCAGGCGGTTTCTCAAGACCGAGCGCGGCGCATATCTGCGTGACAAGCTTTTGCTGTCTTTGCCGATATTCGGCCCACTAATAAAACAGCGGGTTGTTGCGCGTTTTGCCTCTACCCTTTCGACGCTTCTCAGTTCGGGGCTTGCTATGGCCGAGTCTCTCCGGGTCGTGGGCGAGGTTACGGGCAACAGCCTTATGAAAAAAGCCATCGGGCAGGCGCGAGAGAGGATTCTTGCCGGCGCTGACATTGCAACTCCGCTCAGAGACAGCGGTGTTATCGACCCCGCCATTGCTCACATGGTCTCTGTTGGAGAAAAGAGCGGCGAGCTGGAGAAGATGCTTAAGGATATCAGCGAAAACCTTGAGTCCTCAACTGATGTGGTCATTGAGAGACTAAGCGCTGCGATTGAGCCGCTTATCATAATTGTTATGGCTGCGATAATTGGTATAATTGCTTATGCAACCATATTGCCGATTGTGAGGCTTTCATCGGGGAAATTTAGTTAATTAGTTCGGGGATTGAAATATGAAGATGAAAAGAAAAATCAGAAAAGGTTTTACGATGGTTGAGCTTATGGCCGTGCTGATTATCCTTGGTTTGCTTGCTACGCTGCTGGTGAAAAACTTTATGGGCCAGACGGACAGAGCCCGAAAAACCACTACCAAAGTTAACCTGAGGCTTCTTCACGGTGCAGTCGTGCAATTCAAGCTTCAGATCGGGCGATTCCTAACAGAAGAGGAAGGACTTATGGCCCTCATCGAACCACCGAGCGATGTGACAGATTTTCCTGAGGGTGGTTTTCTGGATACTACGGATATACCCAAAGACGGCTGGGGACGTGATTTTGAGTACCGGCTTTGGCCGGACAGCGGCAAACAATTCGAAATCCTCAGTTATGGCGCTGATGGAGAAGAGGGCGGTGAAGGCTATGATGCCGATTTGCGCGACTCCGATGCCTACTGAGCAGGCTATGTGTGCAAACGCGAACACGAAAATGCGTAGGCCTGCTGCATTGACTGGTTCACCCATCTGCTCGACCGGTTATGGGCGTATCCGGGCTTTCACGCTGACCGAACTGGTAATGGTCCTTTTGATAATTTCGCTGTTTGTGCTTTTGGCAGTTATGAATCTTTGCCAATTACTTGGAAGGAGCACATTCAGGGCACAGGTGCACGATTTTGTCACGACAATGCAAATGGCTGCAACCGCAGCGGCCCAGAGCGATAGAAGATATGAGATTATTGTTGATATAACGGAGCAGAGGTATGTGCTTCGGGAAATTACCGTGCCCGACCTTACACAGGTTCTCGAAGAAGAGATTATTGTAAATGATGCCTTTGGTGATACTTACTATGTAGCTTATGTCCTCTTCGACGACGGTGACTATACCAACGAAGGCAGAGCAAAATTTCGGGCAGGTCATTCAGGCTGGCAGTACGGAGGCAAAATTGTTCTGCGGGACGAATACGAACGAGACTATTCGGTTGTGGTTAACCGGCTCAGTGGAGTTGTCAAACTAAGAAATGGTGATGTTGAACTTTTGGAGCCAAGGAGCAGCACAGATGTGGTTTTCTGAACAAATCCTGTTTTTTACTTCAAGGCGGCGTCACTGTGATGCTCTGAATCTGAGGTCTGTAGCCTCCCTTCGAGAAAGTACGGTCCGAAGCCGTGGCGCAAGAATAACCTCCCTTCGTTTTTGCAAGGCTTTTAGTTTGATAGAAACTGTGGCTGCCCTGGCTATACTGGCACTTGTGAGTTCCAGCGTGTTGGTAGTCGTAGAGCGTTGTACGGCCGCAATGGTGGATTCTGAGCTGCGCATGCAGGCCTTTGAAGTGGCTCGCGAAAATATGGAAAAGCTTCTGGTTCTGGATTCAGTCGGGGAAATGGTTGAATATGGCAGCAGTGAGAGGTATCACGACATCGAATGGCAGACTGTTGTTGAGGCGTTTTACGAGCCAGTGACGGCGCGAATGTGGGTAAGGGCAATGTGCTCTGCCGAATATACAGACACGGACAATCAACTACAGACGGTTGAATTGACGCATTGGCTGACCAATTTGACGAAGAAGCAAGTGATGGAAGTTTTCAAGCAAAGAGAAAGGGAGCGGATGGCTAATATGGTCTTCGGGACCATACAGGAGGCGGCTGAGTACCTCGGCGTAGACGAAGCAACTGTCAACCAGTGGGTTGACAACGGCATGCCTCTCGCGCCCGATGGCTCGTTCCGCAAAGGTGAGCTTGACCTGTATAACCAGACCGGTGGCAACCCAACAATGGAAGACAGAATACGACAGTTCGAAGCAGACAGCGGACAGGATGTGGCAACGCCCGAAACGGACGAGAGTCAGCCCGAGCCGGACGAGAGGCGGCCGGAGCCAGGGATAACGCGCGAAATATGGATCGGGATGGGTTTGCCCTCAGATATGTACGATCTCTTTTTTCCCAATGCAGTCGATTAGTGTTGACATTAGGCCTGATAATATGAGCAAAGCTTTTAACATATCCGAAAGTCGGCGGGGTTTTTCGCTTGCCGAGGTGCTGGCGGCGCTAACGATAGGAGCGATGATTTTGGTCGCTGTGCTGGCTATCTACGGCCGGGTTGAAACTGCCGCTGCCGCAATCACACGCAGGCTTGATAGCTCACAGCAGCCCTTTGAGGTCTTACAACGCATAGCCGAGGACCTGGACGGTATAGTTGATGGCGACGCCGATACCAGGGTAACCGTTGAGAATAAATTTAGCGAGCGTTTCCAAAGTGCTCAGCTCAAAATTATCAGAACTATCTCCGACTCGCGGGATAAACCGCAACCGTTTGAGGAAATTATTTGGCAGACCGCCTATGACTATGAAAATGACGCCAACGGCCTCGTTTTATACCGAAGTTACCGTGGAGTTGGATTTGAGGACAAGCTGCTTGATGAGCAGAGAAAGAGCTGGGAGAAGGCTTATCCGTTTGTGCCGGTTTGCGACGGTGTTACTTATTTTAAGGTTCAGGTGCCCAGAGGGCATTATGTCTTAGATAAATGGACACGCAAACCATTGCCTTACGGTATTACGGTTACCATTTCTTTTGCTGAGCCTTTTGAGGCACCCGACGGCAGCCTGGATGTGCCGGAGACGGAGAAATTCATACGTACCGTGGGCATCGGTAGAACCAGAAAAATTGCATACAAGTTTGTAAAGAAAGAATACGGGACCGAAGCAGAAGATGGAGACGTTAACGTACCAGGTGAAAGCAGCGAGGAAATGAGTGAAGACAGTGAAACAGCAGGTGAAGGTGGCGAAGAAGCAGACGAAGACGAAAAAGATGCAGCGGATAAATAAGAAAAAGCTGATGAGCTACGAAGGCCTAAACGACTGTAGTGATTGCCGGTCGGGTCTTGTGTTATTGGTGACGTTGGCGCTATTGATTGTGCTTTCGATGGTGGGCTATACGTTAAGCAGCCGTATAGCCGCCAGGCGTCACCGAGAACGGTATATCATAGATTATCAGAAGGCCCGCTATGGCTGTGACTCCGCAGTGAAATATGCACTTGCTATCCTGCAAGATATCAAACCCCAAGTGATTAGCCGTCCGAATGAGCCGGATTTTTCCGATTTATTTTACCTCGGCGAGGAGGAGTACCAGGAGCTTTTGGCTGAGGCGGCCGGCGAAGACTGGCGCTCCGGGGAGATGGAAAACGACACTCGTAATGATATAGATATCAATGATATCTATGATATTAATGATGCTAACGATATTAATGACGTTAATGCTGTTGGCGATTTTAGCGACTCTAATACTCCGATTATTCCCGGCCCGTATGGACCGCCCTGGCCGCTTGTAGCCAAGCCGATGGAGTTTGAAATTGGTTCTTCGACGGTCACGATTGAAATTGAGGATGAAAATGCAAAATACCCGTTGGGTTGGATGCTGCTGTCGGACGCAAAGAGCCAACGAGAGGTTGTGGCAGGCTTCGAAACTTTCTGCGAGTGGATGGATATCAATGAGATCGAAATTGACGCACTAAAAATGCAGTTAGGTGAAATAAGCAAAATAAAGCCCTTCAAACTTGAATTCAAGCCGCGAAAGAAAAAGAAGCTGGTAAGGACAACTGTATATCCCGACAAGAGGGGACGAAGGCGCGTGAGCAAGAGACCGAGGTTCAGGGAAATAACCGTGTCTCCCTCCAGGCAGATAGCCAGGCAATCGGCCGATTTTTCAAAACTCTTTCACTGTTCTCTGGTTGACACAGACCTTCTTGCCAGGCCGACAATAGAAAGTGAGACGAGAAAAGAATCAACTCTGAAGTATACGGGAATGTGGGCTTCCAGAAGGGTTAATATAAATACCGCTCCAAGACACGTGTTGGAAGCTGCTTTTGTTTTCGGTGGTGACGCTGATAGAATCGCCGATGGAATCATCCGGCATAGACGAATAAAGCCTTTTAAGGATGTATCCGAATTGAGGTCGGCACTGTTTAGATATTCTGATTCGATTAAGAAGTGCGAAAAATACATCACGACGGTAAGCAATCTTTTTACAATTAAAGTGACTGCAGTCAGCGGGGCTGCAAAGGCATCTGCGGTTATAGCGGTATCGAAAGAGGGCGGCAGCATGAAAAAAATTGCCGTCTTCTCGTATTGAAATTTTTGGGGGTTTACTCGAGTGGAAGGTCAGAACTATTTGGGAATATATCTAAGCAAAGGCAGCGCCACGGTGGTCTGCCTTGATTCGCAAGGCCGAGAGAGAAACGTTTTGGGCTGCTTTACCATCTCTGTGGAAAAGCCGGAACAATCAAATCCGCAGGCATTGGCCCGTCTTATTGCCCAGGCCTGTGCCGAGAGACAACTGACATTTTCCGACGTGGCCGTAGCTCTCGACAGCACACTGTTTATGCAGCATGGTGTGCACAGCGAGTTTACCGATGCCAAGCAAATTGCTGCCACCGTGCGGTTTGACACGGAAGAGGCACTTTCGACGGACATAAGTGACGCTGCGGTCGCTTTCGAAATAGCTGGAAGCGGTGACAACGGCTCGGAGCTGACCGTTTTTACCGCAGAGCGCAAGATATTGTCAGAGATTCTCCCGGCCTTGCAGAGTAATAATATTGACCCTATGACGGTTGAGCCGGACGTTAAATGTCTGTCAAGATATGTTTCGCGGAATGTGTCACTAACCGAGGATTCACAATGCCTTTTTGGGATACTCTCTCAGCGAGGTGGTTATTTTCTTGCCTTTGCCAAGTCACGACAAGCACCAGCCGTGCGAACGTTCTTAATCGCCCCGAAGCAGGACAGGGCTGACCTGCTCGCAAGAGAGGTACCCTTAACGATTGCCCTGGTCGCAGGTGGTGAACCGGTAGGCTGCCTCAAAGTATTTGACTCCAGCAGCTCTGTTAATCATCAACAGCTCGCCGAAAGACTCGGCATCGAGGTCAGCGGCATTGATTTGATTGAGTCTGCCGGGGTTGGTTCAGATGTTCTCAGCGATGGTACCGGATGCGTTGATTTCGCGATTGCTTACGGAGCGGCTTTGGCTCATTTTGACAAGGTCCCGAGCACGAATTTCCGCAACGATTTTATGCCGTATCAGGGCAAGAAGCTGCGAATTCAAAAAACGCTCAAGGTTATGAGTATATCTGTCAGTGTTCTTATGGTTGCTCTTGGAGTGTATGTCACAGCCCAGTTATGGTCGACAAACAAAGACCAAGGAGAGATGCGCAACAAGCTCAAGCCCGATTACCTGGCTGTTATGGGTGGCAGGCCGATGCCCCGTGGTTCAAAGGAGGTCGTAGGAACGCTTGGTCGTGAATTGAACCGCACCAGAGCGCTTAAGATAGTGGACCCGCATGGTGGAGAATCCGTATCGGCAAAGTTGGCCTTGGTGCTCGGGGCATTCAACAGGTGTGCGGCGCAGACGAGACTACGGATAAAGAGGATTAATATCACGGCTAAACACATACGTATAGATGGCAGCACATCCAGCCGGAGAAACACACGGAAGCTGTTCCAGACAATCAGAGAGAACTTGGTAATTATTCGAGAAGATTATAGCTTAAAGGGTGGGCGTGACAACTTCCATGTCACTGTAGCCCCCAAAAGTAGCTGAGGTGGCGCGTTATGAAGGAAATATATAAGAATCCGAATTTCTATTACATACTTGTTCCCGCCATGCTTGCTCTGTGGCCGTTAATTGCCGGTGGTGTGTATTTGCCTGCCGCAAAACGGGGCTTGAAAGACGAGATGAAAGACTATCAAAAGGCGCGAACCAAGGTCGCTGAGATTTTGATGCTGGACCCCGGCCGCCTGGACGTTGCTGGGCGGAAAGGGGACGCCGCCGAGTTTATATACAGCGATGCCATTGATAACGTTGCCAATTTGTGCGGGATACCGCCGACCAACTACCGACCAAGTACCAAACCAATATTTGTGCGCGACGGCCAGAAAAGTCGAGAGTGCCATGTGGTTCTTACCAGCGTCGATATAGCGACATTTGCCAAATTTCTGTCTACAATGCAGCTTCGCTGGGCAGGTTTGCAGTGTATCAACACCGTGCTCACCAAGGAAAAAGGCCTGCCTGACAAATGGAAAGTGAACCTGGACTTCAAATACTATTATTAGCAGGGGCCAATCGGCGCTTGTTTGCAAATCTCTGGCAGTCCGTCCTATGTCCTAATCCCAAAAACACTATATGTAGTATGTTGTGGAAACTACCTGAATGCACCTCTGCGAGCTGTTTTTGCGGTCGGGACTGCGCTGAGTGCGCTGTTGAAAACGTGGTTCGTAGTACTGATAAGGCGGATTCTGCCCTGAAAAAATGCTGTATCTTCCGCTTTTGCAGGCCGTAACTTCGAAGCAAACTTTTCTAAAGTTTTCAAGCCCGTTCTGTCGATATCAATACTGTGAAGCAGTGGTAAGCCTCGAAAGGGATTTTGGGGGTATACAAGATATAGTGGTTACTGCGTTTCAGACGAAAATATGGATGCTTTCGCCTGTAACCACTCCGCCAAAGGTAGTTGAAATGCCGAATCTTGGTCCTAACGGACTCCGTGAAAGTCGGAATCACGAGGCTGATTCTGTTGATAGGAATCTGGCTTCTGATGAGGACTTGCTTATGGAGCAGATTCTTGAAAATATCAATTCTACGTCAATTGGCCAGGTGCTGAAAAAAATTGCTTCCCTGCCGGAGGCTCGCAGGGAAAAAGTGCTCGACCTCCGCCGGCAGCTTACCGAAGGTAAGTACAATCTCAATGAGCGATTGGATGTCGCTCTCGATAAAGTTCTTGAGGACCTAACGTCATAAAGATTGCGGGGGCTGTGAGTTCTCAATACGATGCCTTTTTGCAATTGAAAGTAGAGGATAAGGTTGAGGCAAAACCCGCTACCGATTATTTGGAACGGTAACGGGTTTTCATTTGGGCTTTGTTTGTCTTAAGATTTTCGTTTTTGCAAGGGCCCATCAGGGCCCTTTTCTACATTTGTGCGTAGAATCAACTTTCTTTAGCTACGAGACCACTTCAGGGACCTCATCGTCCGGCTCATCCATTTCGACCGGTTTGTACCCCGGCTGTTTTGATCTCTCCATCTCTTCCTCGAAGGCGGTTATAACTTTTTCCTGAATCTTTCGCCTGCACTCTGCGTTGATTGGATGGGCGATATCGGCATGCAGCTTCATTCTGCCTTTGTTGTCTTTCTTCGCCCGGTTTTCTGAAAGGGTCGTTCCGCAATTATTACAGAATTTGGCTCGAAGGTGGTTTTTGCTCCCGCATTTTTCGCAATGGTCGCTCATCTTTCTGGAGGGCATAGCTACGAAATAACCACCAGTACCTTCGATTACCTTGATGTCGCGAACCACAAACTCATTGTCCATCGTCACTGAGCAAAAAGCTTTTAACCTGTCGTCTTTGTTGTCCACTAATTTGACTCTTACTTCGCTGATTTCCATGTTCTTTGCCTCGCTTAAAAGTTCACCATCTATTGTTCCTTACTATAATGCTTTTGCAACCAAGCTTTTCTTCAAGTTTGCGTCTGTATTCTTGAGCTTTTTTTTGTTCTGTACTGTCGAGAATATAAAACATGGCTGAACCACTCCCGCTCAGGCACAAAGGCCCGATACCAAACGATTCAGTCTTAGCTTTCAATGCAGCAAGTCCTTCATATATACTGAAACAGCTTGTTTCCAGCATATTTGTGCAGATTTTCGAAGCTAAATCAATCCTGTTTTTTTCAACAAAGCCGTTTATTGGGGCCTTAAGCTTTTCATAGAGTGCCGAATTATGCTTATAATTGGCGTAAACCTTTTTCGTGGAAACACTTATATCCGGCAGGATCAGCAGGGCCGGGAAATTAAATTTTTTGTCTAATTTTTCGATTTTTTCCCCTTTGCCGGTGCACAGTGCCAGCGGCCCGCCCAAAAAGAAGGGTACATCGCTGCCCAAAGCGGCTGCTAATTCGGCGAGCGTATCTTCGTCGGCGGATAATCGCAAAAACTGATTGATGCCAATAAGAGCGGCTGTGGCATCGCTGCTTGCCGAGCCCAGTCCGGCCCCCGCAGGGATATTCTTTGTCAGGGTGATTTTGATATTAGCCTCTGAGCCGCAACTGGCCAGAAGCATTTCACAGGCTTTATAGACAAGGTTTTTCTCTCCCTGAGGCGCCCAACACGGCCCTTTGCAGATAAGTTCTATACCTGGTTTTGGGTTTTGCTGTATGAGGAGTTCGTCGAAGAAATCGACCTTGGCCATTATCGTTTCTATTTCGTGAAAACCGTCCGTGCGTCTGCCGGCTATCAAGAGACTGAGGTTAATTTTGGCAGGGGCTCGTATCAATAATCCGTCGCTAACGGCGGTAATCTGTTTTTTGTCAGTCATAGCTACTTGTGACTTGTGTCCCATAACTCAGCCGGGACACAAAATGTGTTCGTTGACATGATAATAGACCAACTTACACTTTTGGTTCAACCGCTAAAAAGTTGGTTGAAAAAAGTATATGTATTTTCTTGTTCTTTAATCATTCTTAGTTTCTTTCTCTACAACATTAATTTGCAATTTCCGCTCATAAGCTTTTCCATAAATCGTGACAAGAACTACTAATAATGCGCCCAACAGGAACCAAAAGACCATAACAAAAACACTTGACACCTGAAAAGAGGCGGTTTGAAGAATTTTCTTTAAGGGGGTGCTTAAAGCTCCGATTACAAGCCCAAGAAGCACATAAAGCGTCCTGCACCTGTTTCTCTTAAAAAGAAACGATATAATTCTTGAAATACTAAAAGCTCCTAATAAAGCACCTATAATAAATAGTAAAAAATAACTTATATTATTTGGAATATCATTCAAAACATTAATCATAAACTCATACAAACCCATAATTAATAATATAAAAGCGCCTGAAATACCCGGTAAAAACATAGCGCTAACAGCGAAAAAGCCCCCAAGAAAAACATATCCTAAAGTAGGAGTTACAGTTAAAGGCACAAGTATACAAAGTGCAAGTCCCAACATAAAACCCAGAAGACCAAATGAAACATTCTTTATGTCGTGGTTTTGAATATGGCTAAAGATTACTTTTGAAGACGCCAAAACTAACCCAACGAAAAAAGATAAAGTATATGCATAATAATCCCTCAACAGGAACCTAATGACTCTTGCCCCGGCTAAAAAAGCGCTACCAATCCCCAGCAACAGCACCAACAAGAAAAGCAAGTCTAATTTTTTAATGTCTTCTTTTAAGCTGTCTCGTCTTCTATGAATTGGATATGTAAAAATATCATAGAACAGTTTGGGAGAGAAACTTTTTACCGCATCTATTAATCGACTATAAATTCCAGTTATAAAAGCAATCGTGCCGCCTGAAATACCAGGTATTAAATCACAGACTCCCATTAAGAAACCTTTTAGAAATATCGAAATTTTATTTTCCATTTTTGTATTCTAACCATAATATTTGCCCATAAACAGTTTGAAATTTCATAAACCTTTAGTTTCTTATAAAATAACTCGTATAATCTTTCCTGATAGGCTGGAAGGGTGAAAAAATCAGGCCTGTAATTGAAAAAAAATCAACTGGTTCTCGCTTGCTTCTGTATTACTGTTGATTGGCGGCTTCGTTGTGATAAAATGGATTCATTAGTCATAGGCGTGGGTTATTATGAACAAGGCACAAAAAGAAATTTTGCTCAAGACTGCTCACGATACTGTTGAGGCGGTTATAAGGAATGAGCCGATTCCAAAGCCCGAGTCGGACGACCCGGAACTGAACGCCAAGTGCGGCTGCTTTGTGACTTTGAAGAACAAGGGCCGGTTGCGAGGCTGTATCGGCCAGTTCATTTCTGAGATGCCGTTAATTGAGCTGGTGGTTGAAATGGCGAAGGCCTCGGCCACCGGCGACCCACGGTTTTTTGCCGACCCGATAACGCCCGATGAGCTGAAGCAACTTGATATCGAAATCTCTGTTCTGTCACCATTGAAGCGAACGGATGACCCGCTGAGTCTACGGCTTGGAACTGATGGCATCTACATAAAAAGCGGCGGTACATCAGGCTGCTTTCTGCCGCAGGTTGCGACCGAGACCGGCTGGAGCAGGGAGGAGTTTCTGTCATACTGCTGCGCACACAAAGCAGGGCTGGCCGCTGATGCCTGGAAAGACCCTAATACCGAAGTGTATCTGTTCACCGCCGATGTGTTCGGCTCACTTCCAGAGGAAAACCAATAGATTCCTGCTTTCGCAGGAATGACAATACAGGAAAGAAACAGTTGTGGCGAGAAGGTTTGCGGTAATTTTGGTAGTTGTGGTCGTTTGCCTGGCTGGCTGTTCGGAAAGTACATCTACGAGAAGGACGGGGAACCGGCGGGTCAATAGCCCTGCTAATATGGTCGAGTACCTGCAGCAGCAGAATCTGCCGGCGGTCAAATCCCTGCAAATCTGGCCTAATGAATATGGCGATGGTCTTATTATCACGACCGAGCATTATGAGATTTATACGACGCTTTTGGATTCTCTAATGCTTTGTCAGGTTCCCGGGTTTATGGAGTCTGCCTATCGTGGTTATCAGAGCCAGCTGCCCGAGCCTATCGAAACAAGGACGAAGTTTACGGTTTATCTTTTTGGCGAGCGCCGACAGTGGGAGGATTTTACAAAAGCCTTTGCGGGTGGGCAGGCGTCGCTTTTCTGCAAGATAAAATCCGGCGCGTATTATCTAAATGGCGCCTGTGTCGTATATAACATCGGCAGAGAGCGGACTTTTTCCGCGCTGGGACACGAGGGGTGGCACCAGTTTAACAGCAGGCATTTCAAGTTCCGTCTGCCGAGCTGGCTCGACGAAGGTATCGCGATGCTGTTCGAGGTCAACAGGAGTGACAGGGGATTTTTCCGTTTTGAGCCCGGCCGAAACGCGGGCAGGCTTGGTGCGTTACAGAAAACACTGACGAAAAATAAAATGATACCGTTGAAAAGATTGATAGCTATGAATCCCGGCGAGGTGCTCACTAAGAATGAGACCGACTCAGTGATGGCCTTTTACGCACAGTCGTATGCGCTGGTGCGATTCCTCCGTGAAGAGGGGTACGGCAGGCGGCTGCGCAATTACCATCAGATGCTTCTGGATGGTTTGTGGGGACGGTGGCCGCTCAGCGAGGTAGGCAAAAGGGTCGCAGCGGATAGAAATATCCCGCTGACCGTCCGGTGGAACAGGATGGTGGGCCTGCTGTTATTTAAAGAGTATATCAGCAGCGATTTCGAGCAAATCGAGCAGGAGTATCTGGCTTTTTGCCGGAAGATAGTCTATCGCATCAGACTCAAGAGGCAAGACTAAAGACCAAAGACTAATGTCCGAACAACCCCGCCATTCTATTGTTCTTGCATCTGGTTCGCCTCGGCGGAAACAGTTGTTGGCCGAGGCCGGCTATGAATTTACAGTTTCTATCCCGGAGATTGACGAGTCGGCTTTTTTGGTCGAGAAGGCCAGTACCCGTGAGTATGCGGGACGGCTGGCCCTGGCGAAAGCAAAAAATGTAGCGGGCAAATTCCCGGACTGTTTGGTTATCGGTGCCGATACGGTTGTTGATTTCGATGGAGAGATAATCGGCAAGCCGAGCGATGCAAGAGAGGCGGAGCGGATTACGAGAAAGCTGTTCAGCAAACCTCACAAGGTGATAACCGCTGTTGCAATTGTCAGGTTAACCGACTGCACCGAGATTGTCGAGAGTGATAGCACGACGGTTTATCCGAAGAAAATTAGCGACGAGCAGATAGCTGAGCATATCAAGAGTAAATTCTGGCAGGATAAGGCTGGGGCTTACGCAATCCAGGAAGAGGGGGACGAGTTTATTGAAAGAATTGAGGGCAGTTTGACCAACGTGATGGGCCTGCCGATGGAGCTTTTGCAGCGGCTGCTGGGAAGAATTACTGATTGAAATTATCTGAAATTGGGGAAATTGGGGTATAAATCTCACTGATTTTGGGGGCAATCGTTGTTTTTGAGCGAAAAATGGGGGCGGTTGGGTTAGTTTGTGGGGTTTGGGTAAAATAGGCAAGAAAAATTTGGTAAAAAATTGGTAAAAATGCGTAAAAAGTGGTAAGAAATTTGCAAAAATGCGCGCTTTTTGGTAAAAATTGGTAAAAATTTACAATTCTGTTCGGCACAACAATTGCTCTCTGGTTTGGGGGGGGAGGAAAAAAATTGCAAATTACCTATTTTAACTTGCGCTTTTTCTAAGGGTGTGCTTAAATCGCCCACATGGAAAAGAAAA
>Ga0114922_10003024_pt1 | contig 15714 bp, 18 predicted proteins | sample AartaG_FD_100975 | JGI IMG/M metagenome (GOLD analysis project Ga0114922, IMG submission 100975) | Deep subsurface microbial communities from Aarhus Bay to uncover new lineages of life (NeLLi) - Aarhus_00045 metaG | ecosystem: Environmental > Aquatic > Marine > Oceanic > Sediment | place...
AGGCACCGCGTGGTTCGACGATATCCGTCTCAACGAGAAGGTCGAGCCGGACGAGTCCGACGAGGACAACAAGGAACTCGATGAGGCTGAAGGGCTACTGATCGAGCGGTTGCGGGAGGCGAACAACATCCTTCAAGAGAGTAACAAGATACTTACCGACACGAATCGGCAGTTGCGGTACGAGATCGAAGAGTTGAAAAGGGAGCTGGCGGGGTTGGGCCGGCGGAAACCAGCCGATCCTCCGCCGGGTTTTCCGTTTCTGCTCTCCCCGGATGCAAGCAACGGAAAGAGGAACTGAAAGAGACCGAAGAGCTGTCTTGAGTTATGACTGCACCGTACGACGCGATAACGGATCCTGAGATGGTCCACCAGTTGGTTGACGGAGGCTGCGCCGCCAACGCGGCAGCGGACGTCTGGGTGCGCGGCAAGAGCACTACGGAAAACTACAAGAGCACGCTGTACGAGATAACGCTGCTCGATGACAAGCGTGTGGTGTCGATCGCGCTACCGACACATGACGGGACAGTCGTGCCTTTGTCTCGCAACGCCAAGCTGGAAGTGCACTTCATGGTGAGAGAAAAGCGTTATCTGTTCCACACATCGCTGGTCGGCCGTTCGGAGTTCGCGTTGAGTGCTGGCACGAAAGTGCAGACGCTGCTTGTTGCGTATCCGGGCATACTCGAACGTGCTCAGAGACGGCGCTACTACCGGGTTGGGCCATCACCGTTCCAACCGATTGAAGTTCGCATACGAGCGCTCCGCGAGGAGAAGAGACCGAAACAGAAGAAATGGACCTACAAGGAAAAGAAGGAAGAGGATTTCATCACGGCGACGCTACGAGATATAAGTGCAGGTGGAATTGCGTTACAGCTTGGGTTGCGAGACGCGCCGATGTACGAGATCGGATCGCGGCTCAGGGTGAGCTTCGATATCAACGACGGCGAGGAAGAGATGAAGTTCAACGTGGCGGTGCGAAACCATCGCGAGACGGGAACACACCCTCCCGAGATAGTGTATGGTTTGGAGCTTGTGGATGTCGAGACGTCGCTCGAAGGCAGACAGCAGATTAACCGCATTTTCAGATACGTTGCCAGAAGACAGCGGGAAGAGCTGGCCCGGGTTCGCGGCGGAGAGATGGCGGAACGAGCGTAAGGAGAGATGATGAGCAGAGCACTGCTGCGGTTTGTTATCCCGACGCTGTTCGCGCTCGCCGCTGCCGGCGGGGCATACCTTGTGCTGACGTTCCTGGCTGGCGCGTTCGGTCGCAAGCTCGGGGTGTCTCCCGACTCCGAGCCAGAGGCGAGCGACGAACCGCAGCCATCCGAGAACAGCCCGCCCGAACCGGAAGAAGAAGTAGTAGAGGAATAAAAAATCCCCGCCGAATGCCGTGGGAACCGTGTTACATCTGATCCCTGTTTGTACAGGTGGGTGCCCTCACGGGAATTTCAGAGGTCCGCGACGAGGCGGCATGTCATCCGTTCCTCGAATCTTGAGCTCCCAATCAAATGTTAATGGGTCAGTTAAACCACGGTACCGCACTAACACGGCAGGGATTTCACTATTAACGTCCCGCAGATGAATCCTAACAGAACCTCGCGCAGAAATGCAAGTGTCAATGCGCTGCTCCTTGGGGTCAGTGTTGGAACATTGAGATGCTGTCATCAAGAATGATATAGTGGGGTCGATGAACGACTTCGAAACAGCTACTCCACACAACCGCAGGCGTGTTTTCTCGCTCCTGCTCAAACCGTCGTCGTTCGACTGCAACCTTCGATGCGCGTATTGCTTCTATTCGGGTAAGAGCAGTCTGTATCCCGGCGAACGTCATCCAAGGATGTCGGAGGACGTGCTCGACGCGGTGGTGCGCAAATCGTTGAGGCTGCGTGCCGACCAGACATCGTTTTCGTGGCAGGGCGGCGAACCGATGATCATGGGCATAGAGTTCTATCGCAAAGTGGTCGAGTTGCAGAAGAAATACGGTGAGGGCGGCCAGTGTGTCGGGAATGCCGTTCAGACGAACGCGACGCTCATCAATGACGAATGGGCCGAGCTGTTTCGCGAGTACAACTTCCTTGTGGGCGCAAGCCTCGACGGTCCTGCCGAACTGCACGACTACCACAGGAAGACGGCTGCCGGCGGGGGGTCGCACGATATGGTCGTGCGGGGTATCGACACGTTGCGGAAACACGGCGTCGAATTCAATGTGCTGACGGTGGTCACCCCACTGAATGCGCACAGGGCACGCGATACATATGACTTCTTCATGGATAAGGGGTACACATACCTCCAGTTCATTCCCGTTACTGACATCGATCCGGAGACCGGCGAGCTCTCGGACTTCTCTGTCCGGCCCGAGGAGTACGGCGAGTTTCTCTGCGAGCTGTTCGACCGGTGGTACGAGCACGGGTTTCCGAACGTCTCGATCCGAACGTTTGACGCGTTGCTCGAGGTCGGCGTGACGGGCGAGTCGCCGCTCTGCACGTTCCGGGCGTGCTGCGACTCCTATCTGCTCGTCGAGCACAACGGCGACGTCTACCCATGCGATTTTTTTGCCGAACGTCACTGGCGGCTCGGCAACGTCCTCGAGGACGAGTTTCCCGCGCTCGAGACGGTGCCGTTACGGCGGCATTTCGCCACATCGAAGGCACACCTGCCGGACGAATGTCGCGAATGCAGGTGGTTGCGGCAATGTTATGGCGGCTGTCTGCGGGAGCGTGTGTGGCGCGACGGCGCGTTCCACGGATATTCGTACCTCTGCACCGCCTACAAACGGTTTTTCGCGCACGCAGCACCGCGGCTCGACGCGCTCAGAAAGCAGATTCTGGCTGCACGGTTCCCGCCGGCGGTCGAGCCGGTGCCGGCGGGCCGCAAAGCCGGCCGCAACGACCCGTGCCCGTGCGGCAGCGGACGGAAGTACAAGCACTGCTGCGGCAAGCGCTGAGTTTGTCACGGCTCTCGTTCATACTTGGTGAAAGTAGCTGGTGGTCGTGGGTTTTCGCTGGCCCATGCGTCTACACGTGAGCCGACAGATCATTGTTGTTGCGCCGCAGATGGTCATGTGGTAGAATACACTGTTGGCAGGAGACTGATCTCGGGGGAGCCAGCAGGCTAACGCGGGTGAGACTTGTTTCCCGTTGGCCGGAGTGTTGCGAGTGGCAGAGAATGAGGTGAAGGAGGTGAATTGGTGAGACACTATGAGACGTTGTTCATCGTACGGCCTGATTTGGAGCAGGACGTGGTGGACAGCATCGCGAGCGAGGTCGAAAAGATGATACTGGACACGGGCGGCGTGCTGTTCGAGAGTGACATCTGGGGCCGGAAACGCCTGGCGAACCACATCAAAGGGTTTGCCGAAGGCATCTACCTGAAGCTGAACTTCGGGGCAGAGACGAACACGCTCGGGCGGCTAAGAACATTCTTCAAGATGAACGAGAACGTGATCAAACACCTTCTGGTTCTGCAGGAGTACGAGAAACCCAGAGATGAACCGGTCGAGGTAGCGGAAGTCGAATAAGGGGATAGGGGCGATGTCACGATTCAGCATGATCCAGGTTAACAATGTAATGCTGGCGGGGAGACTTACGCAGGACCCTGAGTTGCGTTACACGCCTCAGGGTACTGCGGTGACTACTCTTCCACTGGCGGTGAACAGAACTTACACGACCTCGGATGGCGAGAAGAAGGAGGAGACTACATACGTCAACGTGGAGGTTTGGCAGAAGCAGGCCGAAAGGTGCGCCGAGTACCTTGGCAAAGGACGCGCGATCTTCGTCCAGGGAAGATTGCGAACTCGTTCGTGGGAGACGCAGGACGGGCAGAAACGTTCGGCACTGGAGGTTGTAGCGTTCCGGGTGGATTTCATGGATTGGCCCGAAACGGGCGGTCCTGCGAAACCCGCCGAAGCTGGAGCGGAGCCGCCTGAGCCGCAGGAAGACGACATACCGTTTTGATTCCGGTGAGTAATGGTGTTGGAGAGGTAAAACGTGGCGAGGTATAAGAGAAAAAAGCTCGACAGTAAGAAGAAGCGGGTATCGCGAAAAAAGATATGCAGGTTTTGCGCCGACAAGGTGGAGACTATAAACTATAAGGACGCACACAAGCTGCGTCATTACACCACCGAGCGGGGCAAGATAATACCGAGGCGCATCTCGGGTAACTGTGCGAGGCATCAACGCGCGCTGAGTGCCGCGCTGAAGCGAGCGAGAGAGATAGGTCTGTTGCCGTTTGCATCGGACTAGGGCAGCTCCGCGGGACGGGGTGTGGGGCCAAGGTGCGCACTCTCTGGACGGGATGCTGCCGAGGGGCCCTGTTTCGTATTGCTGGAGTTGACAACCGGGTTCTTTTCGGACAATCATGGAGCATCGGCAGGAAAGGAGCCCTGACGCCGTAGCCGTTGCGAATCGAGGAGGAAGACAAAGAGGTGAAGGTTATACTCAAGGAAAACGTGGAGCGTCTCGGCTCTGTGGGCGAGGTTGTTGATGTCGCTGCCGGCTATGCGCGCAACTATCTGATTCCGAAAAACCTCGCGGTGCGCGCCGACGAGGGCAAGCTCCATCAGATCGAGCATCACAAGCGCGTCATCATGAAGCGCGAAGAGAAGATGAACCAGGCGGCACGGAATCTTGCGAAGCGGATCGAAGATTTCTCGTGCACAATCCCGGCACACGCGGGCGAGGGCGACAGGTTGTTCGGCTCGGTTACTGCTCACAACATAGCGGATGTGCTGAGCGCCGAGGGTATGGAAGTGGATCACAAGAACGTTCTGCTTGATGAGCCGATAAAGGAGTTGGGCGTGTTCGTTGTGCCGGTCAGGTTGGACAGAGGTGTTGAGACCAGGCTGAAGGTCTGGGTAGTCAAGGAATAGGAAGCCATGGCGACGAAAGTTGCCCGGGACATCATACCACTTGACAGGGTGCCGCCGCAGAACCTCGAGGCGGAACGGTCGGTGCTTGGCGCGATGCTTCTGGATGACGAGGCGGTGGGCACCGTCATCGAGATGCTCGACGAAGACGCTTTCTACCAGGAGTCTCACAGAAAGATATTCCGCGGGGTGCTCTCCCTGTTCGAAAAGAACCGTGCCGTTGATCTGGTGACGCTCGTCGAAGAGTTGAAGAAAGAAGGCGGTCCCGAGGCGGTTGGCGGCGCATCTTATATTGCCTCGCTGTTCGAAGAGGTGCCCACGGCGGCAAACGTCGAGCACTACGCTGCAATAGTGCGCGACAAGGGTCTTTTGCGCAACCTTATCGCTGCATGCACGCGCGCCATTACCGAGTCCTACGACGAGAAGGAGGAGGTCGAGGTCCTTCTCGACCGGGTGGAGAAACGCATCTTCGATATCGCCGAGAACAGGTCGTCCCAGGCGTTCGTTGCGTTGCGCGACCTTGTCATGGGAACCATGGAGCGTTTCGACGAGATCCAGAGGCACAAGCACGGCATTACGGGCATCCCGACGGGTTTTCGTGACCTCGATGTCGCTCTTTCGGGATTACAGCCGTCGGAGCTCATAATCGTTGCAGCACGCACGTCAGTCGGCAAAACAAGTCTTGTTCTGAACATTGCGCAGCATGCGGCAATCAAGGAGGATCTCTGCGTGGGCATCTTCTCGGTGGAGATGTCCAAGGAACAGGTTGTCCAGCGGATGTTGTGTGCGGAGGGCAGGGTAAACTGGCAGCATCTGCGCACGGGCCACTTGAGCGCGGAGGATTTCGGTCATCTTCCGAATGCCGCGGACAACCTGCGCAAAGCGCCGATCTTCATAGATGACACCCCGGCGGTCCCTGTTCTCGAAGTGAGGGCCAAAGCGCGGAGATTGAAAGCCAACCACGACGTCAAGTTGTTGATAGTGGACTATCTCCAGCTCATGCAGGGACGCGGCAGGGCCGAGAACCGCCAGCAGGAGGTGGCTGAGATATCGCGGTCGCTCAAGGCGCTGGCGCGGGAGCTTAGGGTTCCGGTAATAGCTGTGTCGCAGCTCTCCCGGGAGGTGGACAAACGCGAGTCGCAGGAGCCACGCCTGTCGGACCTTCGCGAGTCGGGAGCGATCGAACAGGATGCCGACGTAGTGTTGTTGCTGAGCCGCAAGTCATTGTATTCCCCCGACAAGGAAAACGAGAACAAGGCCACGCTCCACATTGCCAAACAGCGGAACGGTCCGACGGGCCGGATACCGCTGATCTTCATAAAGGAATATGCCCGGTTCGAGAATGCGGAAACCAGCCGGGGAGAGCCATATCTCTCGTGACGAGAGCGTTGGTTCCGGACGCCCGGCATCCACTATAACCGACTGAAAAGGGAGGAGACAAAGCATGTTTGAAGGTTCGATGGTAGCGTTGGTGACCCCGGTCAAGGGGGGCGCTATTGATTTCGAAAGCATCGAAAACCTCATCGAGTTTCATGTAGAGAAGGGCACCGACGTTATTGTTCCGTGCGGATGCACTGGCGAGGCGGCAACACTCGCCCACAACGAGCACAAGGCGGTGATGGATTTTGTCGTCGAACACGTTCGAAAGCGTGTGCCGGTTATACCCGGAACCGGGTCGAACTCGACGCAGGAAGCCCTCGAGCTGACCCGGCACGCCCACGAAATCGGTGCCGACGCTGCGCTGATGATATCGCCGTACTATAACAAACCAACCCCCGCCGGGGTGTACGCACACTACAAGACCGTGGCCGAGGCTGTTCCGATACCGATAATCCTGTACAACGTTCCGTCGCGTACCGGAATATCCATGAAGCCCGAGACGGTTGCGGCGCTCTCGGAGATAGACAACATTGTCGCGATCAAAGAGGCAAGCGGAAACATGGACCAAGTCAGCAGCATCGCGGCGCTCTGTGATATTACGATCATCTCGGGTGACGATTCGATGACCTTGCCGATACTTTCGGTCGGCGGGCGTGGCGTTATCTCGGTGGTGGCGAACGTTGTGCCCGACAGGGTTGCGAAACTCGTACACAGCTTTCTCGACGGGGATATTGACACCGCCCGGGAACTGCACAAACAGATGCTCCCGCTTTGCAAGGCCATGTTCATCGAGACAAACCCTCTTCCGGTCAAGAAGACACTCAGCCTGCTTGGCATGATCGAGAACGAGTTCCGGCTGCCGCTCGTGCCGCTGTCAAAAGACAAAGAGCCCGAGCTTATCGAGGTTCTCAAGCAGCAGCAGGTTCTGTCCTGAGGGATCGTGCCATGAGAATCGGTGTTGCAGGCGCATGCGGCAGAATGGGTGGCCGAATACTGGCCCTGGCTGCTGCCGACGAGTCTCTGGAACCCGCCAGCGCTGTCGAGAGGAGCGGACACCCTCGTCTGGGCACGGATCTCGGACCGGGGCTCGGGCTCACAGCACCGTTGCTGGTGACCGAGAGCTGTGAGGAGGCACTGGCAGGGTGTGACGTGTTGATAGACTTCAGCTCGCCCGAGGCTACCGTGGCGCATGCGCAGGCCGCCGCCAAAGCGCACAAACCAATGGTGATCGGGACCACCGGGCTCGACGAAGCTCAGACCGCCGACCTTAACCAAGCGGCCTCGAAGTTCCCCTGCGTTTACGCCCCGAACATGAGCATGGGAATAAACGTGCTCTGCAAACTTGTCGCGGAAGCCGCCCGCGTTCTCGGGCTGGACTACAACGTTGAGATAACGGAGATTCATCACCGGTTCAAACGCGACGCGCCCAGCGGTACGGCGAAACGGCTGGCCGCGCTGATAGCCGAACAGTTGCAGCTAAACGCCGACCGCGATTTCGTGTACGGCCGAGAGGGTATCACCGGGGAACGGCCGCGGGATCAGCTGGCTGTCCATGCACTGCGCGGCGGGGACGTCGTCGGGGACCACACGGTGACGTTTGCCGGGGACGGCGAAAGGATAGAGCTCGTCCACCGGGCCCAGAGCAGGGACATCTATGCTCGCGGCGCACTCGTTGCGGCCAAGTTTGTTGCCGACAAACAGCCCGGCATGTACGATATGTCGGACGTTCTCGGCCTGAAATAGTCGGCGATTGGGAGAGGGGAACGCGTTGCCTGCGCACGTTCTCAAGAGCAGGGATCAAACGTGGCTGAGATACTTGTAGTCGAACAAGACGAACCGTTTCGCACCACCCTTGCAGACGGGCTGACTGCTGCCGGACACAAAGTCCATCTCTCGAGCAGTGTGCAACGCTCGTACAAGGCTATCTCGTCAAGCAAACACGACGTCATCGTCATAGATGCCACCCTTCTTGGCGAAGGCAAGATGGACCCCGTCGTGTTCGCCCGGCGCGAACAACCCGACACGCCTGTGGTGGTGCTCGCTGCGCCGGACGACATAGACCGCGCGGTCGAGGCAGTGCGCAAAGGCGCGTACCTTTTCACGGTGAAGTCGGCGCGTGCAGACGACGCCGTTCTCCTGATCGAGAAAGCCGCCAAACACAAGGAACGTTCCCTCCAGCTCGGTGAGTTCGAGCAGGCCGACGTCGTCGAGATGGTAGGACCCGACCGGGCCATGCAGCGCGTGTTCGAGGTTGTCCGGAAAGTCGCGCCGACCGACAGCACGGTGCTTCTGTTGGGCGAGAGCGGTGTGGGCAAGGACGTCGTTGCGGGACTGGTCCACCGCCTGAGCTCGCGTCGCGACAGGCCGTTTGTCGCGTTGAACTGCGCTGCACTCCCGGAAACACTACTTGAAAGCGAGTTGTTCGGCCACGTCAAAGGCTCGTTCACGGGCGCCATCGCCGACAAGAAGGGTCTTTTCGAAGAAGCCGACGGCGGGACCGTTTTTCTCGACGAGATAGGTGACATGGCGCTGGCAACACAGGCCAGAGTGTTGCGCGTGCTGCAGAACGGCGAGGTCCGCCGTGTCGGTGACACTATGTCCCGCCAGGTTGACGTGCGTGTACTCGCTGCGAGCAACAAGGATCTCGCCGGAGCGATCGAGCAGAAGGAGTTTCGGGAGGATCTCTACTTCCGTCTCAACGTGATTCAACTGACAATCCCGCCGCTTCGAGAGAGGATGGACGCGTTGCCGCGGTTGGCTCGCCATTTCCTGCTCAAGTTCGGCGCTACGATGGGCAAGACGATCAGCCGTATTGACGACGACGCTCAGTTCTGTCTCGCCAACTATCACTATCCCGGTAACGTCCGGGAACTCGAGAACATTATCGAGCACGCCGTCATCATGTCCGAGGACGGGATCATACGGGCCCGCGACCTCCCCGACAGCGTCCTGGCACCGAAACCCAAGCTCGCGCTGCCCGACCGGTCGGCGGACAGGTTCGTGACTCTGGACGAGATGGAAGCGGACCTCATACGCGACACGCTTGCCCGGGTCCGAGGCAACCAGACAGTCGCGGCAAAAAAGCTCGGCATCTCACGCTCAACGTTGTGGCGTAAGCTCAAGAAACACAACATTTCGATACCGCAAGCGTGAGGCCGTTGTCCAATTCACGCTGAACCAAGACAGTTTCAACTCCGTTGCACCCCGCCTCACCCCAGGCTACATGCCTGTGCTCGTCCGGTACATCCGCTCGTTTTCACCGCTCTGCGGGAACAGCTGCCGTTGCATCTCCCTCCCGCCGCGAAGCAGACGTTCTCAACGATATATGATCGTTGCGTGGCGGGCGCGAAACGTGGTACATTGTCTCAGGAAGGCGAGTTGTGTCGGGCAGTGGTATTCAGCGAAAGATAAGACAGGAGAGATGGCTAAGAAGAAACACGCACCTTCAAATCCCGCGTGCCAAGGGTGTCCTGCGCTGTGTTGTAAGGATCTTGTGGTGATCATCATGAAACCGCGCACGAGGGCCGAAATAGAAAACCTGAAATGGGAGCTTCAGTTCGACACGGTCAGCGTGTTCATCCGGAACAACAGGTGGCACACCGAAACTAAGGGTACGTGCATCTACCTCGACGAGAACAACATGTGCACCATATACGACAGGCGACCCGACCGGTGTAGAAGGCATAATCCGCCGGACTGCGAGCGGTTTGGCGAGCATTACGACGTTATGTTGCGCACTCCCGAAGAGTTGGAAGCGTACCTGGCAGGCAGCAAGAGCAAACGAAAGAAGACCAGGAAACTGCGGAGAAAGCACTGAACCGATGTTCTGGGGCCGGATAGGTGTTTGGGAGTTTGCCATCATTGCGGCCGTCGTGGCCGTTCTGATCAGCCCGTTCTGGCGCAATTTTAAGCGGTTGGGGTATCCCGGGTGGTTGAGCCTGCTGCTTCTCGTGCCCGGAGTGAACCTGGTGGTGCTCTATGTGGCGGCGCACGCGGCACGGCGCGCCGGTCGCGATACGGCCGAACCCACCGAAGTCACGGACGGAACGACGGTCATCGAAGTGGAGGTTCCCGGAAAGGAGTCGTCCCGGCGTTCTTAACCCTTTTTTCTCGCCGGAGGTCGCGACGACACGTCGGCCTGGGCGGTCAGCGTTTGCATTTCTCGCGGAGGCGTCGTTCGACCGGCGGCGGCACGAAACTCGACAGGTCACCGCCGTACGATGCGATCTCCTTGACGAGCGTCGAGCTGAGAAACGAATATGATTCGCTCGGCATCAGGAAGATGGTCTCGATCTCGGGGCTGAGCTTCCTGTTCGTCAACGCCATCTGCAGTTCGTACTCGAAATCGGCCACGGCACGCAAACCGCGCACGATAGCCACCGCACCTTTCTGCTTTGCGTACTCGACGGTGAGACAATCGAAGTCGTCGATCGTGACCCCTTCCATCTCGCCCAGAACTTCCCCGAGCATCTCTACGCGTTCCTCGAATGTGAATAAGGACCGTTTGTCGAAGTTGCGCGCGACCGCGACGATCACCTCGTCGAACACTTCGAGCGCGCGCTCAACGAGGTCTACGTGTCCGTAGGTGAGCGGATCGAAACTGCCGGGATATACCACACATTTCTTCTCAGAACTGGTCACTGTTACCCTACCTCCGGAACAGGCTGTCTGCCTGGTTCTACGTGCTTGTGCCTCCAACTGTCAGCGCCGATATCCTCAACGTCGGCTGCGCATCGCCAACCGGCACTCCCTGGCCGTCTTTGCCGCACGTGCCTATGCCAAAGCCCAGATCATTTCCAACGAGATCGATCTTCATCAGCACCTCGGGCCCGTTTCCGATAAGCGACGCTCCCCTGACCGGTCGGCCCTGACTGCCGTCCTCGATAAGGTAGCCCTCGCTGACCTCGAAGACGAAATCGCCGTTCACGGTGTTCACCTGGCCGCCGCCCATCTTGCAGACGTACAAACCGTTCGGGGTTGCCGCCAGTATCTCGGCGGGATCGGTATCGCCCGAAACGATCAACGTGTTCGTCATCCTCGGGATAGGCTTGTCGCGGAACGATTGGCGTCTGCCGTTCCCCGTCGATGCACGGTTCTCTTTGCGTGCAGTGACCACGTCGTACATGTAGTCCTGAAGAACGCCCGACTCGATCAGAACCGTCCGCTGGGCGGGATTGCCTTCATCGTCGACGGCGAAGCTGCCCCGTTTTCCCTCGAGGGTGGAATCGTCGACAACGGTGACGACTGTTGACCCGATAACCTTGTCGCGTTGACCGGCGTACTTCGACAACCCTTTCTGCACGAGATCGGCCTCAAACCCGTGGCCGACCGCTTCGTGGATCATTGTCCCGCCGGCCTCCGAACTGAGCACGACGGGCATCGTACCGGTGGGCGCGTCGTCCGCACCAAGCATGAGAATCGCGCGCCCGGCGGCCTTCCTGGCAAGCGCCACCGGGTCTTCCTGGTCGAATAGCTCGAAGCCCACCGAGCCGCCTGCCGGTTCGTATCCGGTCTGTATCTTTCCGTCCCGGGCCGCGACGCACTGGACGGCGAGTATAGTCTGTATGCGTTCATCCTCGACGTACCGGCCAAGCGAGTTAGCGATGGCGACCTTCTGGACGCTGTCGCCATAAACGACAAGCACCTGGCGCACATCATCTCCACCGGCCCATGCCGCATCTTCGGCCAACTTCACCTTCTCTACCTTGCGCGTGGTTCCGATGTCGGCCGGCGGCACCTTCGCCGACGCGGTATGTATCTCCGGCTCAAACTCGAAACTGTAGGAGCCGCGCGACTCGGATATTCCGTCCGCCACGCGGTGCGCAATCCTCAACAGCGGGTCCTTCATCAGATCGTTTGTGTAGGCATAAACCGTTCGGTCGCCTATGACCACCCTGATTCCGGCACCGCAGTCGAGGCCGCTGATCACGCGCTCCAGCTTGCGGTCTTCTGATCTGACGGATGAAGAGAACCGTCGTTCGACGAAAACCTCAGCGAACTCACCGCCGTTCTTCAGCGCGGCTTTCAACACGTCTTCGGCTATTTCAAGCAGGTTGATTTGCACGTCCGATCCGACTCCCACTTCACATCGCGCATCCCGCAGCCAGACCCGGCCTCCCCACCCACGACTGAGAAGGTGCGTTCGGCTGGGCTTCGAACGCATCTTATCAGAGTTTAAGCGGCGGCGCAAGTGCTCCAAAGGAGAACGGGCTGGCGCTGTTGAAAACGAGACGTGGTGTGCGACAATGAAGACCGACGCGGCGTTGAAACTATAGGGGTTGTGTAGAACGAGGAGGGACGATCGAGGGCATGGATTCTGGGATTTTTCGCGCTGCTTCTGCTGTGCATGGGAGTGTTGGAGATATTCTCGCCCAAGGCAGTGAACGCCATCCTGCACAAGCTCTCCAAAGAGAGCGTTCTCAAGGTTGTCGGCGCAGTCACCAACCTGCTTGGCGCGTTGCTGCTCTGGCTCACGGCCGCGTCCATGCCCGAACATAGCAGGACCAGCTTTGTCACGATATTCGCCGCTGCCTTTGGGGTTGTGTGTGTGTTGAAAGGATTGGGGTTTCTGCTGATGCCGGGCGCGATGTCGAGCCGTTCAAGCAGCTTCTTGTTCCAACGCCGGCTTGCGGTATCGAAGAATCCCGAGCTGGACCCGTTCGACGTGTCGGTTAAGAATCCGTCCTCTTGGGCGATCTCGCGTCTGATCCAGTCCGTTGGACAAAGCAGCGTGCGGGCTCTTCTGAACAACTTCCGGTCGGCTGTCTTGATTGCGTACAGTGTCGGTCCGGCGAAACCCTTCGCAATACCGCAGCCGCTCTTCTGGACGAGCCAGCCGCCGGTCCGACGAATCTCGCTGAGGACAGTTTCGCTGGATCTCTGGTCCTCCCAGGTCACGACATTGGTGAGCAACGTGGCGCGTTCGTCAAGGAGCACCATGCCGCGCATCTGGCCTGAGAACCCTATCGCGACGACGTCATCACTTTTCACACTGGCGGTCTGCATTGCGGCCCGTATAGCGGCAAACGTCGCGCGTTTCAGAACGTTGGGGCTCCGTTCGGCGCGTTGGCCGTCCTTGACAGCGTAGCCGTATGCGGCCTGACCGAGACCTTGCAGCGAGCCCGTTTGCAGGTCAACGAGGAGCGCTTTCACGCTCCCCGTGCCAAGATCGATCCCTAGAGAGAGTCTCATTGCCCAATGTCTGCAGAGGTTCCAGGCTAGAGGCGAATACCATAGCGTCGCAACCGGCGCATCGAGTTCAGACCTCTGAGCAAGAGGAATGCTGTGGCCAGTGGACCTGCTATTCTAACATGGCGAGCGAACCTGCGCAGTGACCTGAATTGCAGCCGGTAAAGCACGACATCCGCAACGAGAGGCAACGGAACACCTTTCAATCCGGGCGCTAGATATGGCGGATCAAGACGCGCTCTTCTGCTATCTGCCTCGGACCACAGTATGTGCTTGAACCCTCCCTCTGCTATGGCAAGATCGAAGATCTCGGTGCCCGGATACGGAACGCACTGGAAGCAGTATGCATAGTCCGGGTCACACTCCTCGAGGAACTTCAGCGTCCTCCGCAAGGAATCCGGCGTTTCGCCCGGAACCCCCGTAAGGAACGTCAAGATCGACCACATCCCATGCTTCTTGCAGAGCCGAACAGTCTCCCGCACCTTGTCCAGATCGAGCTGCTTGCGTATTGTCTTTTGAATTCCCGGGTCCGCACTCTCGAGACCGAACCCCATCTGTCCGCATCCTGCACGCCTGAGGCGCACGATGGAGTCTTCGTTGATGCAATCGGCGCGACTCTGGCACGACCACTTCACATCCAGGCCGCGTCTGTCAAGCTCGTCGCAGAACCGCTGCACGCGGTCGGCATCGAGCGTGAACACCTCGTCCTCGAAGAAGAACCTGTCCACGCCATAGTCGCGCACGATGGACTCCATCTCGTCCACAACCGCTTCAACGGCGCGAAACCGGACGCGCCGATCGGTCAGTTTCGCGTTTGCACAAAACGTGCAGTTGAACGGGCAACCCCTGCTCGAATTCATCGGCATGGTAAACTTCCGGTCAAGCCGAAGGAAAAACGTATCGCTCCACTTCCGAAACGGGATGAGCGACCAGTCCGGCGGGCCGAGATCGTCCAGGTTCGCGACAAGCTCGCGTTGCACCGTAAACTCCAGCTTCCCGTTCTCGCCAACGTAGCAGATACCGGCAACGTCGTGGAAGTCGCGCCCGTCTCTTGTTCGGTCAATGATCTCCGCAGTCGTCAGCTCTCCGTCGCGGAGCACGACCGCGTCGCAATGGAATGCGGCATCCTCTGGAACGAGCGTCGTGTGGATGCCGCCACAGAGTATGAGCTTGTCCGGAAACGATCTGCGCACCACCTTGAGGAACTCTATGCTCTCGTGAACGAACAGAGTAAGCGGGATTGAGACGCCGATAACCATAGGGTCAAGCTTTCTGATCGCCTCGATGGTTTCCGTCACACCCATATTCAGGAACGGGGCGTCGATGACTGCGACCGAGTATCCCTGCCGCTTCAGGTATCCGCCCAAAGCCGGGAGCGAAAACAGCCATGCTACCTTGTGTTTGCTCGGCGCGTAGACTAGAGCGATGTCAGTACTGCATTCTCTTTCCATGCACTGTTCAACCTTGGGTTGACAGGAAACGGGCCCTCGAACCAAACACCCGTGCACTGCCGCGTTCTGCAGGTGGCAGTATAGCAGCGCCGCCGACGCCAAGTCAAGCAGCGCCGGGCCGGTGCTGTTGAAAAACGAGATGTGGTGTGCGACAATGAAGGCCGATGCGGCGTTGAAACGATAGGGGTTGTGTAGAACGAGGAGGGACGATCGATGGCATGGATTCTTGGATTCTTCGCGCTGCTTCTGCTGTGCATCGGAGTATTGGAGATATTCTCGCCCAAGGCAATGAACGCCATCCTGCGCAAGCTCTCCAAAGAGGGAGTTCTCAAGGTTGTCGGCGCGGTCACCATCCTGCTTGGCGCGTTGCTGCTCTGGCTCACGGCTGCGTCCATGCCGGACCACGGCAGGACCAGCTTTGTCACGATATTCGCCGCTGCCTTTGGGGTGGTGTGTGTGCTGAAAGGATTGGGGATTCTGCTGATGTCGACGCGTTGGTCCAAGACGTGCCTATGGATGGCGGAAAAACCGGATTGGCTCAAGCGGGCGCACGGTATTGTGGCGCTGTTCTTCGCGGGGCTTGTCGCATTCGCCCTGGGCACCGTTCTCAAGATGTAGCAGGAAGCGCTTGACGGGATAGGAGGAGCTGATGATGTTCCAGCCGGGAACGTCACGCATTCACGGGCCGGGGATCAGCAAGGGCGGGTTTACGCTTATCGAACTGCTGGTGGTCATAGCCATCATCGGCATACTGGCCGCCTTGCTGCTGCCGGCGTTGTCGCGTGCGAGAGAAGCTGCGCGTCGGGCGTCCTGCTCGAACAACCTCAAGCAGAT
>Ga0114922_10003025_pt1 | contig 15712 bp, 13 predicted proteins | sample AartaG_FD_100975 | JGI IMG/M metagenome (GOLD analysis project Ga0114922, IMG submission 100975) | Deep subsurface microbial communities from Aarhus Bay to uncover new lineages of life (NeLLi) - Aarhus_00045 metaG | ecosystem: Environmental > Aquatic > Marine > Oceanic > Sediment | place...
AGAACATTCTGAACGAGGCGAGCCTCCCCAAAGAGATAAAAATCGAGATCCTAAGGCGGTGGCAGTACAATGCATCGGAGGAATCTGTTGCCCTCGAAGAGGGCATGCCCGGTCAGGAAAGTGACATGCAGAGGCGCATCCTTGTGGCGCTAGGCGAGCTTTCCGGGCCGCTTGACTTGCAACATACTGGACCCGCAAAGCAGCATGGATTGCCGCGGGAAGCTATCAAGAAATCGAATTAGAACGGTGCCTAGTTCAGCCCGATTATCAGATGCTCAACGAGAGTTCAGACGGGCGTTTTAGGAACAGGGCATTGGATCGGAGATCTTAGGTCAGTGCGCTTCCTTGGCTAACCTAGGCTGATGTCAAGAAACATCATGACCATCAGTCCGATGGTGAGACCAAAGGTGGCATCGTTTTCAAAACCATGGCTGTGCGTTTCTGGAATGATTTCGTGGCTGATCACGTAGATCATTGCGCCAGCGGCGAATATCAGCGCCCAAGGGAGCAGTAACTGTGAGAGGCTGACGGCGTAAGCTCCAAGCAATCCAGAAACCGGCTCCACTAAGCCGGTATAGGTAGCGATTGCCACAGAGTAGCTCTTCGAGTAGCCGCAGGATAGAAGAGCCACGGCGACAGCGAGTCCTTCGGCGGCATTCTGCAAGCCAATGCCTGTCGCGAGTGACACCCCGTTGGCCATATTGCCGGTCCCAAAACCGACGCCGACGGCGAGGCCCTCGGGCAAATTGTGTATGGTTATTGCAAAGACAAAGAGCCAGATCTTTGCGAGGCCTTTTGAGTTCGGTCCCTGGGGGCCTTGTATGAAATGCTCGTGTGGCACCCATTCGTTCAGGACGGCGACGAAGCCAGCCCCAAGGGCCACACCAAGGACGCCAATCGCAGCGGCAATCTCGGTCTGTTCGTATTGCTGCTCGGCGAGTTCGATGCCTGGAATTATCAAAGAGAAGAACGACGCCGCAAGCATAACGCCCGCAGCGAAACCGAGCAGGCCATCATTCAGACGACGTGAAATCGTGTAGCCAAAAAGAACCGGGAGAGCCCCCACGCCGGTCATTAAGCCGGCAGCGAGGCTCGCAAGAAAGCCCATCGCGACGGGATCCATTTGGCTCTCCGTAACTTACCTATTGCGTTGGGCTGGCGTCATGCAACGTTGGCTGTCGCGGGTACTCAGTCCCTCGCACACCTTGCTCTTTACATGACTGCACGCGAAACCGATTGATCCCCATCATGGCTTGTGCAGTGGCGAGTGAGCAACTTGAGACTGCCAATGCCACTTTCCCGGGGCCTTGATATGAATTTTTGCGCGTCGCGCTCATTGCGCTGTCGGAAGTCATGCCAACAGCCGTACCTGGCAACGATGCTCCTCGATTTGCAAATTTGACCACTGATGAGGTTCGCCGTGCCCAGATGCCGGCGGTGTTTCCGACCGAGCAGCAACATCGCGATCATCCAATCACAGTATCCTTCAACGACTGCGGGGTGATGATTGGCACCGCGAAAAACACGAACAAATTCAAAGAGCGCCCGAAAGCCATGACAGAACTTATAAGTAACGGTTCTAGCGTGTTGTTTGTCCTGTGTGCATGCAGCGCCATAATGTCGAAGCGGCTGAATTGGTTGCAGGGCTCAAGCCAAGCAACCCGGAACTCCTAAGTGAAGCTCTGTTCGAAGACCATACACGAACTTACGTGGTGACGGGGCAAGAGCCAAGCGAAAGCACGCCGCTTCTGGCCCGTCGACGACGAACGCCGAAGAGCTCAAATTTGTTCGCTTATGTCTGATCGCCTTTGGCGCGGGCCTTGGTAACGGACGCCTCTGGCTTGCACAGTCCCAGGTAATCCGCGCAGGCGGCGGTGAAGCGGGGTCCTTTCTACTCCGTCGAAAGCAAGTCAGGCGCAGTCGAACGCTGCTGGCGAGGGGTACTGCAGGATCGCACTCATGAGCAGAAATATCCGAGCTCCTCAAAAATACTTCCTTGGGTGCGGCTATATTTGCATTCTTACTCTGCTCTCTCGGCATTTTACCGCTGCCTTGGCCAGCTTCCTTTGGCTCATCCACGTCTTGCATTTCTCTGCGATCGGCTCACCAAGATCTTCGGATTGTTGCCGGCCACGATGCTTTTTCAACGTTTCTGCATTCGTACCGAAATCAGCTCGTCGCTGATGCCGCCCAAGAAGATCAGCGAAAACCCTGGTCTGATCATTCTTCCCCTTCTTCAGTGTCAAAACGGTAGACGCTAGTATCAACTTCGACGCCTCCGAGCTTGAGGACCTTAGCCAGCTCATGTGGCGGGAGCGCGACGATGCGCGTGTCGCCATTCCTGAACTCTAAAAGCGCATGCTCATCATGGCCGCCGGTTTCCTTGAATAAGCGGACGTCAGCTAAATTGATCGCTTCAGCGCTGCCTTCCTTTGTCTGACTGTGGAGAATGGGTAGTACGATAAATTTGGTCATTGCATCATTCCAGATTTATAAGACGCCTAGGCGGTGTTTTTATTCAGATCATCAACGATAAGGCCCACTGGCACTCAAGCTTACGCAGCTTTTCGGTTTGCAAGTTTTTCTTGCTTTGACGCCTTTGAGTAGCCTTGCCGACGTTCTGATAAGCCATGTCGCGCAAACAGGTCACGTGCGGAGCCTCTTCTTTAGCGGGCAAGACGCCATTAACAAGCCCTGTCTTTTCGAACGGGAGAATAACTTGGGATGGGCTAACAGCATTTGTTGGATAGCGCAGTCGGCGGTGCCTTGCCCGACGCTCCGAAATCCGACCGGCTGGAGCTCCGGATTATGGGCCAACCTGCCGCGGGCCCATAATGAGGTCAGAGACGGACCGACCGACTGCGCCGCTCGTTGGGCGGTACTCACTTTTACTCCTCGAATTCTCCGGCGGTGGGAACCTGCTATAGGATAATGCCGCATCATACCGTAAAGCTCAGCCAGCTTGGAGCAACAAGCAACAGTGTGCCGATCGTGACCATGGCAACGCCACCGATTAGGTGGGAGACGCGTAGGTACTTATTTGTCATATTTGTTGCTTGAAGCGTCAGCATGGCGATCGCGAAAATGATTGCATCGTCGAGCATGAAAACGCAGACGTAAAGCAGCAGGTAGAGATAGTGTTGCCAAGCCGGAAGGTTGCTCGTTGCCAACACATCCGTGAACACAGCAGGGATACCGGCAGAGCAAAGTAACTCAATGAGGTTGACGGCTGCCGCGAGTGCCACAATGCCCGCTATGGCGATCAGGAAGCGCTTTTCTGTCACGCTGGCTCGCAGCGAATCCATAATCCATTGGCGCTGCTCGAAGTTTGTGACCCGGCACTCCGCTGCGGCATTTGTCGCAAATGCGTGCAGGTAATAAATACCGCTACCAATAGCCACCAAACCGACACCCATACGGACCCAAAATAGAGCTCCAAGAAGCAAGAAGACGTTGAGCCAAGCAGCTAAGAAGCCAAAGTAGACAAACCCGGAGGTCAGCAGAAACGCACTTCCGAGGATCCACATGCGCATTCGATCCTGAATTCCGACGAGCAACCCGACGAGAAAGATCAGCACCCACATTGCGCAGGGATTGAAACCATCCACTGCCGCTAACAATATGGTCAGTGCTGGCAACGATAATGTTGCCGTCGGCACCTCCCCGATCAGCGGAATGTTAAGGACCTGCGGCAACGCGCTCTTTGAAACAGGGCTTGCGAAGCCCTTTTTCTTAAGCAGTCCAGCGAGCGTCACGCAGCTGCGATTGCGACAAGCACGAGCGGCATCTAGCACGGCAGTTCCAACACCAGACGCATCATCGAAACCAACGAAATAGCGTTCACCCACTAGCATGAGCGGTACGCCTGGCCGCTGGATGCCAAATATTCGATTGACCGCCTGAAATTTCCCCTGAGCCTCGATCGACTCGGTGAGATCGATGGTGCTGACAGTCAACCAATCAGAGGTCTCGGGACGATTCTCGAAGAACGACTTCGCGCGCTGACAAAAGGGACAACTAGGCTGCCAAAACAACGTGAGTTCTACCGACTCATTTTTGCCACGCGACGTTGCACTTTGATGTTCGGCTCCGCCAACTCGTCCGAGGCACAAAAAGAATGTAAAAACGAGCAGCAGAGAGCCGTACTGCTTCATTTTAAAACTGCCCAAAATGTTCGCTCGTTCGCGGTTATAGATCGCACCACTTCGCGCGATCTTCGATGCGGTTATACAAAAAGCAGAACCAGCAGAACCAGCAGACTCAGCCTTTACAAAAGCGGTTGGAAAAGGTTGTAGATACCGAGCGCGATGACAACGCAACCGACGGCCGTCGTCAATGCCCTTCCAGGTATGTATCGGGTCGCCAAAGCAGCTAGTGGCGCGGCCACCAGCCCTCCCGCTAGGAGGCCGATAACAGCGGGCATCATTGTAACTTCTATCGCGGGCACGAGCGTTGCGGCGATTGTCGCGGTAACGAAGAACTCTGCTCCATTTACCGAGCCAATGGCAGTGCGCGAGGGAACGCCTGCCCCAATAAGCGTCGGCGTAACGATAGCGCCCCAGCCACCGCCAAATGAGTCGAATAGGCCACCAGCGAACCCAATAGGCTCGACACTGCGCAGCGCTTTCCGAGTAAGCTTAAGGCCATTGAATGTCTTGCTAAGGATAAAAACTCCAAGAGCCGCTAAATAGAGGCCCACCAAAGGTCGGATGGCGGCACCAGAGATAATTGTCAGCGCCAACGCCCCCAGTATTCCGCCGATCATACCCGGCAAGATCAGGCGTCTTACTAGAATCGGATCGAGATTTCCAAGGCGCCAGTGAGCGAGCCCAGACGCTGCCGTCGTAAATGTCGCCGCTACGTGAATACCTGCACTAGCAACCAACGGGCACATCCCACTCGTCGTTAGCAGCGACAGTGCGATTATCTTGTATGCCATTCCAATTGCACCATCGACCAGCTGCGCTGTGAACCCGACGGCAACAAAGATTATGACCTCTTGCCACATACGTTATGCCCATGGCTTTCACTGCCGCCAACTTGTGGCACTGGCCACTCGGTTTGTGCAAGGCCTTCCGGCGCTCCGCATCGAAATGCCCGAGGGGCATCCTAGGCGTGTCTAGACGCGGACGCCGAAATAGCTCCGGCTGCGAGCGGGCGCAGACTGAAGACCATCAATTGCCTAGATCAAGGATACCGGAGTTCTGCACCAAGCGGGGGATCTCCGGTATACCCCGCGGTCGGGTTGCCCATCATTGTTCTTGGCCGGTCTAGGTCATCCAAAAGATTTTGGGCCGTGCCCGACATTGACATTGGAGCAGACTTTTTGGCACTCGGATTTATGCTTTTTCGAAAGCCTCTGGCCAAGCGTGTAAGCCTTATATTGGGAGGCTTTGATAGAATTACGGTTGGTTACAGCAGCGTTTTAATTTGCCGTCTACAGACGAAAAGCAGTGCACGCGTTTTAGTTTCAAGTTCTTGACCCAGGCCGGGAAACTGAGAGTGATCCCGGACGCATTGATATAGCCCTAGAGCCTCGTCAAGAAGTTCTTAGAGCGGCGGGCACTCCGGGCTCGAAGCAATCAATTGTGGGGCGAGGGACTTTATGAGGCCTCCAGCCATTTGCACTCCACTGCCGCAGAGTACGTCTCCGCACCTTCTTTCGTGCACAGCTCAGTCGCCGGGGTCGTCACTGCAGACGTCGCGGTACCCATCGCGTATTTAAGTGCCTGACCGAGGGGCCGTCCTTCCGATAGGCTGGTGACAAGGCCTGCAACAAAGCTGTCGCCGGCTCCGACTTTGCTAGAGATCTGCACGTTGGGCGGAATAAGGCAGAGTTTACCATCGGGCGAAGTCACCACGGCGGCGCGCCCGCCCAAAGTCACTATGATGGTTTCGGCGACGCGATCGGCGATGAGACGAGTCCCGATCTTGCTGGCGTCGTCGATCTCAACATGTGGGATACCTGCCAACTGGCTTGCTTCATCCTCATCCATAACCAAAATACGTACGCCTGCCTGCCCCTTTTTGACGAGCGCCGCCAACGCTGGCCCGGAGGTGTCGATAATTAGATCCGCCGCCACCTGATCCGCGAGCTCGGCGAGTTGATGATAAGCGTCATCCGGAACGCCGGGAGGAAGGCTGCCGCTGGCAACAACATAATCGTCTGCCTTGATCAATTGAGAGCAAGTTTCTAACAAGCCGACAAACGCTGCGCTCGACCACTCGGGACCTGGCAAAACAAATCGATATTGCTCGCTGCTGGACTCGTCGTGGACGGTGAAACTTTGGCGGGTATCCCCGTCTATATCGAACCACTTTGCCTCTACGCCCTCTTGGTCGATGAGGCACTTCAGAATCTCGCCGCTCACTCCACCGATCGCGGCCACAGCGATACTTGTGAAACCCAATTTTGCAATAGCGCGGGACACGTTTATCCCACCACCGCCTGGATCAATGCGTGGCTGCCCGCACCTCAACTTTGGACCACTGACCAGGCGTTTCACAGACGTGGTGAGATCGATCGCTGGATTAAAAGTAACAGTAACTATACGCCTCATGAGCCTTGTGACTCTGCAGATGCCACCACACGCTTAACATTGATGAAGCTGTCCGGACTTACTGATATTGAGTCAATACCGTGGCTCACGAGGAAGCGCGCGAACTCGGGATGATCACTCGGTGCTTGACCACATAATCCAGTATGGACACCGCACTTTCGCGCCTTTTCCAATACTTCGGCAATTGCCCACTTTACGGCTGCGTTCTGCTCGTCGAATAGCCCGCTAAGGATGTCGCTATCTCGGTCAACACCAAGGATAAGCTGGGTGAGGTCGTTAGAGCCAATCGAAAAACCATCGAAACGTTTAGCGAACTGCTCTGCCAATATGACGTTTGCCGGTATCTCGACCATCATATAGACTTGCAGGCCATCTTCCCCTCGCTGGAGCTCATGCTCCGCCATGACCTCAAGCACCTGATCCGCCTCGTCAAGCGTCCGGCAGAAGGGTATCATAACAATAATATTTTCAAGGCCAATTTCATTGCGCGCCATTTTGATAGCTCGACACTCGAGCTCGAAACCTGAGCGATAGCCGGATCGATAATAGCGGCTTGCGCCACGCCATCCAATCATCGGATTACACTCACGCGGCTCGAATACTTCTCCCCCAATAAGTTGCGCATACTCGTTGGTTTTGAAGTCACTAAGCCGGACGATTGTCGGCGCCGGATAGAAGGCGGTGGCAAGCCTCGCGATCCCACGGGCCAGATTTTCGACGAAGTAATCCGCCTTTCTCGGAAACATGCGCGTGAGATCATCGATTTGCGCCCGCGCCGTTGGGTCTGTGACCGCATCGAAATGGACCAAGGCCATCGGATGTATCTTAATATGATGGCCCACGATAAACTCCATGCGCGCCAATCCCACGCCGTCGCTCGGCAAACGCCACCAACGGTACGCTGCTGCTGGATTGGCCATGTTGAGCATAATCTTGGTTCGGGTCTGCGGCAGATGCTCGATGTCGATATAGTCTACATCGAACTGCGCCAGGCCATCATAAACGTTGCCGCGATCGCCCTCGCAGCAGGACACCGAAACTGTCCGCCCCGCTTTCAGTTTGGCTGTTGCATCTTGCGCGCCGACCACTGCAGGCAGCCCCATTTCGCGGCTTACAATCGCTGCGTGGCTCGTTCGCCCGCCATGATCCGTGATAATACCTGCTGCTCGTTTCATGATCGGAACCCAGTCTGGATCCGTCATTTGTGTGACGAGTATCGAGTCGGTCTCGAATTGGTCAATTTCTGCCGGGCTACTCAATCGGCAAACGCGGCCGGTTGCGCCGGCATCGCCGATAGCCAGACCTTGAACCAGCAGCAGGCCTTTTTCGCGAATCGTAAAGGTTTGTATCGCGCCCGTCTTGCGTTGCGATTGGACCGTTTCAGGTCTCGCCTGCACGATGTAGAGGGAACCGGTCTCGCCATCTTTAGCCCACTCCATGTCCATTGCCTGGCCGTAGTGGTCCTCGATGGCACAGGCCCAGCGAGCGAGTTGAAGGACTTCCTCGTCGCTCAAGACATAGCTGGCACGCTCCTCAGCCGTGCTTTCAATGAGCTTCGTTGAACTCGTGCCATCGAACTCCGCGCAAACAAGCTTTGTCTTTTTAAAACCGAGAGATTTGTGAACGATTGGGCATTTGCCGGCATCAACGAGAAGAGGTTTGAACACCTGATATTCATCGGGTTCGCTCGATCCTTGAACAACCGTCTCCCCCAATCCCCATCCTGCTGTAATCAGAACGCTCTCCGGGAAGCCTGTCTCTGTATCGATGGAGAACATGACGCCGGCGCCGGCTAGGTCCGAACGTACCATGCGCTGTACTCCCACGGAGAGCGCGATAGCCGTGTGCTCGAAACCGTGGCTTGTTCGATAACTTATCGCCCGGTCGGTAAAGAGGGAAGCTAGGCAACGTTTGAATGCGTCCAACAAAGCTTGGTCGCCGCGCACGTTGAGATAAGTTTCCAATTGACCAGCAAAACTTGCCTCTGGAAGATCCTCGGCCGTCGCACTTGAGCGTACTGCGACAGAAGGCAACGGGTCATCCGGGCCTGCCATTCGGTGGTAAGACTCCACGATCTGCTTGGTCAATGAATCGGGGAGCGTGACGCCTAGAATGGCGCCGCGGATTTCTTGCCCCACAATGGAGAGGTTAGACATATCTCGGCGCAACTTGTTTAAGGCGCCTGCGATGAACTCGCGCAAGCCGTTAGCATCGATAACGGACCAATAAGCATTCGATGTTGTCGCAAACCCTTCCGGCACTCGAACTCCGGCATCTTTGAGTTCCCGGATCATCTCGCCGAGCGAGGCATTCTTGCCCCCGACTTCACCTACGTCTTTGCGTCTCACATCTGAGAGCCAACGGATCTTCCTGTCCTGGGTCATCCGACTTCTCCAGTTTTAGGTCCGTCGCATTGTAGCGTGTTGGAATAACGAGCCGCGCTATCACTTGGTGTGGAATTGAAAGCCAGTGGTTCTTTCTCTGGCTGCGACACCAAGAGAAATCTGTATGTCTGACCTGGACTGATCCCACGGACGTGGCCACGGTAAGCGATGGTAATGGGGGCTGCGGTGCAACATCGGCTGGAGACTGAAAGCTCTCTTTGAGTGACAACAATATCGAGGTCATGGCCCCGATAATGAAAACAAGTGCGAAGGCATTCGAGCTCTTCGGGAAGAAGAGGATTGAAGCTTAGCATGTTAGCGCGCACCTCGATCCCAGTGTAACAGCGCTGAACAAGATCCACGCTCCCGGCCATGGCGCCAAGATGAATACCTTCGGCGGTCGTGCCACCTTGAAGATCTGTGAAGTCGCTGTTCAGCGCCTGCTTGAAAAACTTCCAGGATCCTTTGCGGTCCCACCGCGATAGGATCCACGCATGAGTTACCCAGCTCAGCGTGGAGCCATGCGAGGTTCGCCTATGGTAGTACTCGATGTTCCTGCCAATCATTTCGGGCGAAAAATTGTAGCCCAGTCGATCGAAAATCTCTTTTAGCTCCTCTGTAGAAAACAGGTAGAAGAGCATCAGTACGTCGGCCTGCTTGGCTACCTTATAGCGGTTCGCGTCATCGCCCTCTGCCTCAAGAATGCGATCGAGCCGTCGAACGTCGCCATATTTTTTGGAATAGTGCTCCCAGTCGAGTTCCTCAAGCCCCTCATAGCCCTCGAACTGGGAGATAATTTCCCCCTTGTGAAATGGCACGGTCAGTTTGCGACCGATGTTGTCCCAGTGCTCGATCTCTTCTTCGGTGATATTGAGCTTGTTACGCAGCCGAGATTGCTCAGCCTCGGGCAGCATGTCCCAGGCATCAAGGGTGCGTGCGACACCCCAAGCCACCATGATGTTAGTGTAGGCGTTATTCTTGACACCAGCGGCTTCCGGAGAAGCGGGCCCACGAGTGTGAAACTCATCTGGCCCCATAACTCCCTCAATATGGAAACGTCGCCGAGAGTCGTCATAGCGCGCCATACTCGCCCAGAAGCGTGTGATTTCCAGCATGAGCTCGGCCCCATAGACAGCGAGGAATTCGTGGTCCTCGGTGACCTGGAGATACTGCCAGACGTTATAAATAATCGCAGCATTGACGTGCCGCTGCAGATAAGACGTGTCAGCTATCCAGCGGCCGGACATGGGATTGAGATGTAAACGCTGTGACTCTTCACGCCCGCTACTACCGCTCTGCCAAGGGAACATCGCTCCCTTATAGCCAGCGCTTCTTGCTGCTCTCCTTGCCGCCGGAAGGCGCCGGTGCCGGTATAGTAACAACTGACGCGTGATCACCGGCATGCGGAGATTGACGAACGGGAAAATAAAGAGCTCGTCCCAAAAGATGTGGCCACGATAGGCTTCGCCATGCCAGCCACGCGCCGGCACCCCCACGTCGAGATCGACGGAGTGCGGCGAGACAGTTTGAAGAAGTTGGAAGATATGTAGTCGCAGCTTCAACTCGGTATCGCCGCCGGCCAAAGTATCGATCTTAATGCCAAAGAGCCTCCAGAGATGTTCCCAGGCCAGCTGGTGCTCCTTCTTCAGCTCCGCGAAGTCGCCGCACTCGCAGAGCTCACCGATTGATGCTTCCGCTGGCTCTGAAATGGCCGCATCCTTGGATGAGTGTAAAGCTACAACTTTTTCGATACGAACCGTTTCGCCCGCTGAGACGGTGGACCGAAAAAGAAGCGAGATTGTATTCTGCGTCTCCTCGACGCTTTCCTCAGTCTCGGCCGGCGCATCGCCAAACCGAACCCGTGTCCGCGCGGCGATGGCAAGCTCGCGACGTGACTGCTTCATCCGTGAGCGCAACAAAATCGTTTCTCGGTCGCATTGCGACTTTGCTAGCGTCTCCAGGTGGCGATTCGCCAGTGAGCTGTAGCGCGCCACTCCCTCATTGAGGACTGAGCCGTCAATGCCAGAGCGGACACTGACAGGTCCGGACCAATTCTCTAACTTGAGTTCGATGTTGAGTGCGGCGCAGTGAGGACGTGACATCGACACCATGCGCTCCTCCTGCCAACGTAAAACTCTCCCCTGCTCGTCGCGAAGTCGAAGCCAGCGATGCAGCACACCCTCTTTCACATTAAGTTCTTCAAAGTGCTCCAGCGCCTCAAGATCGTTCAACTGTAGCCAAGGTGCATCGCCCAGCCGCACCATAAGCTGCAAAGCGTTAGGACAATTAACGAGATCCTCGTTCTCTATCTGCTGGTCGGCAACATGACTAACTAATCTGTTATAGCCACCGGCTAGGTACGTGCCCGGATAGTGCGTCCCGTCTGCGGTCGCATCGGCTGGCGCACCGCGTACGGCGAAGTAACCATTCCCGAGGGTGAACAAGGATTCCCTTGCACCCTGTTGCAACGGATCGAAGCCCCTAAAAGCAAGCGTCCAACTATTAATTTGCCGCTTCATCCAAAACCTCGGCTAGATGCTGCAAAAAGTTGCGCACCCCCTCTGGATCTGCCACACGGTATCTCGCGCGCGTCGGCTGGGCCCCGCCAACCTTCAGGCTAATGCCACGCTTGCTAAGTAGTTCGAAGGCATCCTCGTCGGTCACGTCATCACCAATAAAGATCGGCACGACATCGGGACTATCGAGATTGAGCTCCCGGAGAATCCAAAGCAACGCTCGACCTTTGTCCCATTCTATGTTGGGGCGGAGCTCGTAGACTTTCTTACCCTTGATTTTGCTTAGCCGCGGTTCAGCCGCGAGCACTCCGTCAATTGCGGTCTTAACCTCGGCTAGCCGAGTTTCGTCGACCAAACGGTAGTGAACTGCCACCGAAAATGTCTTGTCCTCGATGATAACACCATCGATCCCGTTGAGACGCTTGTGAAGCGCTTTCACCGCCGACCTAACTGCTGGAACATAATCGGCACCGACTGTGTTGCGGATTGGATGGGCTTCCGGCCCGTCAATTTCGAAGCCGTGGCTGCCTGCATAGATGACGGTATCGATGCCGACACGCTTGGCGATATCGGGAAGCATCCGTCCACTAATTATTGTGACTGGGCAAAACGCTGCGAGCCGGCGAACGATTTCGCGCATGCCATCGTCGAGAATCGCCAGGTCCGGGCGTTCAACAATCGGTGTTAGCGTTCCATCATAGTCAAGAAACAGCGCAACGCGCTTGTTCTTAAGCTGCGCCTCCACTTCTCGAGTTATCTCCGCGGTCGAGTGCAGGACGTCCTGTTTTGACTCGTGATTACTAGCCGGTAGGAGCTGTGCGAGTTCGGTCACGACACAATCGGCGCCATTGGCCAGCAAGTCAGGACCGATGTTCAACCGGTCCACCCCAACGACAAACCCAAAGTGCCCGGCTTGAGCCGCCTGCACTCCAGAGATTGAGTCCTCGACGACCACCGCTTCGCGGGGCGCAACCTGAAGCTGGTGCGCTGCTTCTAGAAACGTATCTGGCGCTGGTTTACCAGCCAGCTGCATCCGCTGGGCAACATTTGCATCGATCTGAACATCAAACTTTCCAAGAAGTCGAGCCGATCGAAGTACGGAGCTGCAGTTCTGGCTGGAGGAAATGATCGCAAGGCGGCAGCCGAGCGCGCGCAGCTCGTGAATGACGCGCAGCGCACCTGGGCAAGCACCAATCCCGAATTTTTCTAAAAGCTTTAAGAATTTCTCGTTCTTTCGTGCGGCAATGTCTTTGATCGAAGGCAGCCCCGGCGCGCCTTCGGCCTCGTCCTCGCCAATTTCAAAGCCGCGCGAGACGAGAAATGCCCTGATCCCATCTTCTCGTGGTCTTCCATCCACATATCTTGCGTAGTCCCTCTGGATATCAAATGGCCTGAACTCCACCCCTGTTGCGCTGGCGTGTATCCGCAGGATCTCATCGAAAAGTTCTTTCCACGCCAATGCATGCAGGCGCGCTGAGTTTGTTACCACTCCATCAAGGTCAAAGAGTACGGCCCTAAACCTACGCCAGTCGACAAATGCATACGGATCAGAATGCAGAATGCAGCGTTTCGAAAGGGGCTTGCCGTTTGAGCGACTCTCTTTGCTTCGCATAGCTACATCACTAAATTTTCCAGTAGTTTTGAGCCTATTGGCGCTCTGCGCCATAGCCTCCGCGGCCAAATGGAGAAAGGCGCCGACTAGGCAGCACTAGATTTCCACTCCCCACCCGTTAGATCAGCCAGTCGCTCGATGAAACGACTCGACCAAGCGTCTACACTACTCGCTTCGAGGATACGGTTCATCGACTCCCACCGAGCTTGTCTTTCTGCGAGTGGCATTTCAACGGCACGCCCCAGTGCTTCTGCCAAGCGCCCGATCTCAAAGGGGTTGACTATGAGTGCTCCGTCCAACTCTTCGGCGACACGAGCGAATTGAGAGAGAATGAGCACCCCTGGGTCCTCAGGCCTCTGCATGACGACGAAATCTTTCGCCGTAAGGCTCATCCCCTCGCTGAAAGGCGTGATCAATCCGACTCGACAAACCCGATAAAGAGCAGCCAACAGCGACGGCGGGAGAGCCCCATGGAAATACCTTATGGGCGTCCAATCGAGCGTCGAGAACCTTCCATTGATACGTGAAAATTCAATCTCGACCTCGGATCGAACATCCTGCGATTCCTCTAGCCAGGAGCGTTGCGGCACGATTGCCTGGATCATGATGTCGCGGCCAAACCGCTCCTTCCGGGCCTTCAGAAAAAGCTCGAAACTTCTGAGTCGCTCGACGATGCCCTGAGTTGGATCGAGCGTGCCCCACGATCCGATCAGGTTGCCGTCGGGAAAATTTGCTCGTAGCTTGGCTTCCTCGTGTTCGACGATTGGCGCCGCGGCCACCCTACGGACCTTCGCCACGTCGATAGGAATCGGAAACACGCCCGTAGCAACCTCGCCGTGCGGCCCCGTCAATCCTGTCGCGTGCAAACTCGCATTGAGCGTCGCTTCCGCGGCCTGCTCGAAGTTCTGCAGGCAATTGCGGCTCTGAAATCCCAAAAGATTGAAACGGCACAGGCTCTTCAAGAACTGAGCCTGCCTGGGAAGCGCCTCAAGGATTTCAGGCGCAGGAAATGGCGCATGTAAAGTAAAACCGAGCGGACCAGGAAAGCCTACCTCTCGCAATGATTCCGCGAGTGGAGCGTGTAGGTAGTCATGGGCCCAGATGATGTCGTCGTCCCTGAGAAAATGTTTGAGGCCACAGGCCAGCCTGTGGTTTGCATCCAAGAAGATGCGGTACGCCTCATCATCATAATTCATTAGGTCAGGCCGGCCATGAAGGATGGGCGTAAGAATATGACAATCGACGATATCTCGGACCGCGGATAGCTCGGTGCGTGACAGTCCAAGACCAGCCCAAGGATTTTGAAGGCAGTAATTAGGCTGCAAACTCTCATGCGGGGCGTCCGAGGCTTGACGCTCCCAGCCGGTCCAGCAAGCCGAACGCGCAACGCGGATACTCTCGATGACCTGTGCCGTTCGATCACATTCTAGGTCATGCAAGCCGCCGGGAATTGGGCTTGCTATAAGGTGCATGCGCGCTTGTGGCATTGAACTAGGGCTTAGCGGATTTCTGCTAATGATAACGGGGTTGGCTTTACCAATTACCCTGCAGCGAACGTGCGCAGAGAGTAACTCCTGCATTAGGCTTCAGCTAAATAGGAGGCAACCCTACCAGAGCATCCTGCGATGGAGATTGACACTCATCAATAAGCTCTTGGCCTCTCTGGCTGCTGTTCCCCGTCAGCACTTATGGGACAGATTGAGCTGATTGCGTAAGAGAAACTTTCCAGTTCATCGTAACCCTGAGGAGGGAGACGATGAGCGACGGGAATGGGCGCCATCTGGACAGCGCCGAGAAGACGGTTCGGGACATCCGTAGGGCGACGCGTCGGAAGTTCTCTGCCGACCACCTGCCAGGCGATATCGACGAGGCCCATGAAGCAATCCCCGCGTCTTGCGTCTTACCTGCAAAAGGATGAATATTCCAAGTTGATCAAAGTGCGTCCATAGCCGATTAATCAGAGTTTCAGTGCAACAGAGTCCACGAATGCGCTGTCATGATATCAGGCACCATATCAAACTCGAGTTCTGTTTAGACTGTGCGTCGCAGGTGTTAAGCAACGAGGCAACGACGCTGTTGCAGGCGTTAGCCAGTAGAGTAGGCGCAGGTTTTAGGCGATCCGCTTTGGTACAAATCACAACACCGCTCCTCGCTGTCGACTGTGTCGCCTTCGACTGGACAGGATGCGTGATACTTGTGAAACGACGTCACTCTCCCTTTCAGTCCCGTCTGGCGCTTCCCGGCGGTTTCGTAGAGATTGGAGAAACCGTCGAGAATGCCTGTCGGCGGGAGTTCTATGAGGAGACTGGACTGAATGCCGGTCGGCTCAACTTGGTGGGCGTTTATTCGGACCCTGAGCGTGACCCTCGCGGTCATGTCGTGAGTGTTGCTTTCGCGTCCGTCATAGCCCGGGAGCGCGCTCGGGCCGGCGATGATGCCGAGCATGTAGAATGGGTCTGCGACTGGTTCAAAGCAAGCTTAGCGTTCGATCACCAGCAGATTCTCATTGACGCCTCACGTACTATGCGGCGCCGGCACAAGATCCAAGCTGCATCGAAGGCTCGCGGGTTGTCAAAGTAAGATTCTCCGTTCGTGAAACACCTTAATCTGTCTCATGGTCGCTGACGGTAGACAGACCAA
>Ga0114922_10003026_pt1 | contig 15712 bp, 9 predicted proteins | sample AartaG_FD_100975 | JGI IMG/M metagenome (GOLD analysis project Ga0114922, IMG submission 100975) | Deep subsurface microbial communities from Aarhus Bay to uncover new lineages of life (NeLLi) - Aarhus_00045 metaG | ecosystem: Environmental > Aquatic > Marine > Oceanic > Sediment | place: Aarhus...
GGCCACCGAGAAGTTGTGCGGCGTGGCGCCGCCCACGGTGCCGGCGAGCGTGCTGTAGAGCATAGCCGGCGGGTCGAGCGCGGCCGTTGACGTGCCCTTCCAGTCGAGCTCCTCATTCCGGCTCACAGGGATCCAGGGATCCAGAACGTAGTGAAACGTCGGGCCGTTATGGCCGCCGCCGCTGCTGCCGTACGCCGTCCACGGACCGACCGGCAGCGAGGCGGGATCGCCCTTGAAGTTGAGCAGCGGGGTGGGGGCGCTCTGCTGATCGCCGAAGATATACCACTTCCATCCCATGCCCTCCTTCCAACCGTCGTTGAGTTCTACATGGAACGTGTACTCATACACTCCCCCCCCGATGTCGACATAGTCGTAGCACATGTCGAATTGAGGCTGAGCTTGCGCCGACGAGACCAGCAAGCAAGCCAGACCCGCAGCCATCAATACTTTCCCTACCATTGTCAATCTCCTCTATGCAATAACACGATCGGCCCCGAAGCAACGCCGTGTCGCAACGGCTTACCGGTCTATAAACTCTCCAAAACGCTACTCGCAACAAAGCGACCCACAAGGTCTCACGCGCCCCCCTCTCATCGCTGCGCGGTGAGCGGGGCACGGATGACGGCGCCCAAGGAACTCAGAATCAGGCCGGGAGGCGCTTGTTACGCCTCATCCGCCATTGTGCCTTCGCTCCATCCCTCACACTTCGCTCTGTGCGATGCCGGGGTCGCACCCTCTGGCCCGCGCGAGTATCTCGCTTCGCGAGTGAAGGGTACGCCCCCGGCTTGTTGTTCACCTGGGTACCATGGCCAAGCGAGACGTGGCCATGGTACCCCAACTTAAGGCTTCTACATCATTCAAGGCGACATGCCCGCGCCTTCGGCTTGGGCATGGCACCCCGACGACTGTCGGCTGGCGATTAGTCGCCGCAATCAACCTCCCCCTTGATGTCGGGGCACTCTACGATGAAGACCTTGTGGATACCGGTCTGGCCCTTCTTCTTCATCTTGGCCTTGCCCTTCTTGTTGGTCGTGATGACGGTCTGCTCCCCGTTGTCGTCAATGGTCATCTGAATACCCTCATCCATGCTGCTCTTGACGATGGCCTTAAGCTTGTTGTTTTTGCATTTGAGCTTGAGCTTCTTGATTTTCTCGCAGGGGACTGCGGGACCCAAGGAGATCTGCATCTCGTCCATGTCGATGAACGCGCCGCCGAAGAGCTTGCCTTCCACGTCGACCGCAGCGATGGGCGCTCCGGTGCTCTCCCAACCGCCCCAGTACCAGGCGCAGAACGGCTCACCGACCTTTTGAACATCCGTGCCAAGTAGGTTGCCGTCCTTGTCCCAGAATCTAATCTCGGGATCGTTGTTCTCACCCGGATCGGCGGCGTTGGTACCGAACCAGCCGCCGAAACGCGTCACCGGCGGATCGAAGGTGTACTGGGCCCAGCCACCGGCACTGCCGAAGAACATGGAGCTGGCCTTCGGATAGATCACGCACTTGAACGACCAACCACTGGTGGTGTGACAGCCCGCAGCGCCCGGCGTACACAGATCGTTGGTCGCCGAGCCGAACATCGTAGGGCAGGGACCTCCGGTTACGACGCATGCCGTAAAGACCACTCTGCAGTCAAACTGCTCCTGTGCGTCACCCACAAACTCACCGATCGGATTGATCTGCGCGCTGGCGATCGTCGCGACCAACCCTACCGCCAAAGCGGCAACAAATACTCTTGCCATTAGAAACCTCCTCACAAAAGAGAACCTCTATGAACCAAAACACTCCCCGCTTACCCTTCCACCCCCACGAGCTCCAAACGTTGAGCCTGCGTGCGAGGGACTGAAGCGGGACTCGAAAGAGCTACCAACGTTTTTCCAAAGCGCTTGTCGCAATGTCGAAGACACACCACAACAAGACCCCGCCACCCCCTTTCTGTGTGCTTATGCTGAGCGGCCGACGTGCTTCAACGCCGTCGTCCACGGCAAGGACCGTGGCCATCGGCTCGGCACAACTCCCACCGGGAATCGCACACGCTCTTGGCGTCCGTGATGATGCAGACACGGGCTAAGGGTTGTTCAGGCGGGTTGCCGTCCTCCCTCACCCGCGAACCTCCCACACACGGCTCTATCTTACCCAATCGCGTCCGGGAATGGAAGGGGAAAAGTGTGTAAAAAAACCGATTCCCGCACAACGGGTGGGTGGCACGGGCGCCACACGCAATAGGCGGCGCCTGCAAGGTGTGCTGGGTGGTACGGGAGCTTGTCTGCCCGTGCTCGCGTGCTAGAGGTTCAGCAGGGCCAGGGCGGTGGTGACGGCCTCGTCCGGGGCTACGGTCACGGTGTTGCCGTCCAGGCGGGCGGACACCTCGACCGTGCCGCTCTTGAGGCCTCGCTTGCCGATCGTGATGCGAATGGGGCAGCCGATCAGGTCGGCGTCCTTGAATTTGAAGCCGGGTCTGGCGTTGCGGTCGTCCAGTAGCACTTTAACGCCCTTGGCTTGCAACTCGCCGTGCAACTTGTCGGCAAGGACCATGACCGGCGAGTCGCCGGTCCCACAAAGGGCGCAGATCTCCACGCTGAACGGCGCGATGGACGCGGGCCAGATGATCCCGGCGTCGTCGTGGCCGGCCTCGATGGCGGCGGCCACGATCCGATTGATCCCGATCCCGTAGCAGCCCATGATCATCGGGTTAGACTCGCCGTCCTCGTCGACGAAATTCGCCCCCATCGCCTCGGAGTATTTCGTGCCCAGCTTGAAAACGTGGCCGACCTCGATGCACTTCTCGAAGATCAGCGGCGAGCCGTTCGGGGCCAGATCGCCCTCGACGGCGTCGCGAATGTCGCCAGACTCCTTGATCTCGAAATCCCGCCCCGGATTGACCCCGGTGACGTGATAATCCGTCCTGTTGGCCCCGGTGACGGCGTCGTGCATGACGGTGACGGCCTGGTCGGCGATGATGCGAGCCTCAAGCCCGACCGGTCCTGCGAACCCGACCTGCGCGCCGGTTACCTCTCGAATCAGGTCCGGCACGGCCGGTGCCAGCGATGTGACGCCCGCGACTCGGCGAAGCTTGCCCTCGTTGACGTTGTGATCGCCTCGCACCAAGGCCACCAGTACCTGTGGCACCGGCCACTGGCCGGTGGCCAGTGCCACACCGTGCCCCCCGTCGGCCTCGTAGATGATCGTCTTGATCAACTTGTCCGGAGCGCAGCCCAGAAAGCTCGAGACCTCGTCGATGGTGGCGTGGCCCGGCGTGTGGACCTCAGCCAGCGGTTTGTTTTTACCGTCTTTCGCATCGGGTATGGGCGCGACTTCGGCGCGTTCGAGGTTGGCGGCGTAGCTGCCGTCCTGTGACCGTGCGAGGAAATCCTCGCCGCCGTCGGTGACGACCATGAACTCGTGCGAGGCATCGCCGCCGATGGCCCCGGATTCGGCCTCGACCACGATGTACGGTAGACCGCATCGTCGGAAAATGTTGCAGTAGGCCTGGTACATCCGGTCATACGTCTCGTCCAGCCCGCCTGGGCCTTGTTTGGCGGCGTGGAACGAGTAGGCGTCCTTCATCAGGAACTCACGCGTCCGCAATACGCCGCTTTTGGGCCTGGCTTCACCGCGAAACTTGGTCTGGATCTGGTAAAAATTGATCGGGAGCTGCTTGTAGCTGGTGATGTAGGCCCGGGCGATCTCGGTGATGGGTTCCTCAGCCGTGGGGCCCAGCACGGTCTTTGTCCGCCAGTCGTCGCCCCGGCCTTGCAGCCGCAGGAGGACCTCGCCCATCGCCTCGACCCGCCCGGTCTGCTCCCACCATTCGACGGGGTGCATGGCCGGCATGTTAAGCTCGATCGCCCCGGCGGCGTTCATCTCCTCGCGGACAATCTGCTCGACATTCCGCAGCACGCGTAAACCCAGCGGCAGATAAGTGTACGCCCCGGCTACTACCTGCCGGATCATGCCAGACCGGATCATCAAGCGGTGGGAGGCCGCCACCGCATCATGCGGCGTTTCCTTCGTCGTCGGTATGAAAAATTCCGTCCATCGCATGTGGCACTGAATACCGCCGCTGAGCATGGCTGGCAAGGGGATGCAACGTAAAACGGGAACGGCTGTGTATGTCCGGTCCCGCAGGAAGATTGTCCAGGTGCGAGAATCCTTTCTCGCACCTGGTCGGGTCGCGGCAGGTCTCGCTTCGCTCGTCCTGCCCTACCACCCTGGCGTCGTTGTCACCAGTCCCTACAGGAGGGCGCACCATCGCGGCAGGTCTCGCTTCGCTCGTCCTGCCCTACCACCTACCACCTGGCGCACAGCGATAGCCGACTATAATACCAAGCACATGACGAATGACGATCAAGTTGAAGCCATCCGCGAGGCTGTCGCACGGTTCCCAAGGTCGCCCGGCGTCTATCTGATGAAGGACGTTGAAGGGCGGGTGCTGTACGTCGGCAAGGCCAAGGACCTGCGCTCGCGCGTGGGCAGCTATTTTCAGCCGTCGGCCGATCTGCTGAACACTCGCGGGCCGGACATAGCGCGGATGGTGACACAGATAGCCGAGGTCGACTTCCTTAAAACCGAGTCTGAGGTTGACGCTCTGCTGAAGGAAAACCGCCTGATCAAGGACATCCAGCCGCCGTTCAACGCTCAGTTGAAGGACGACAAGACCTTCCCCTACCTGGAGATCACGACGAGGGACGATTATCCCGCCGTGTTCGTCACGCGGACTCCGCGTCTTAAGGGCAGCAAACTCTACGGTCCGTTCACCTCGCCCTCGGCGTTGCGCGACGCGGTCAACGCTTTGCAGAGGGCGTTTAAGTTTCGCACCTGCGAGCTGGACATCCGCGAGGGGGACGAATCGCGGCGTTACTTTCGCCCGTGTCTGCTGCACGCCATCAATCAGTGCACCGCCCCGTGTGCCGACCTGATCAGCAAGGAGGAGTACCAGGCGGACATCGCCCGCCTCAGAAAGTTCTTGGCCAGCAAACGCAGCGCGCTGCTGCGGCAGATGGAGCGCGACATGGAGTCGTCCTCGAAGGAGCTGCGCTTCGAGGACGCGGCCAAGCTGCGCGATCAGATCAAGGCGATCGAATCGTTGGCCCTTTCCGGCGATGTTCGGGTGGACGTTCAGCCGGAGGTGTTCTATGTAGATCCGGCCGCGGGTCTGGCGAAGCTGGCTGATCTGCTCGGGCTCGAAGCCCCCCCCCGGAGCATGGAGTGCATAGACGTCGCCCACATTCAGGGGCAGGAGACGGTAGGCGGGCTTGCTTGCTTCATCGACGGTAAGCCGTTCAAGGGCGGGTACAGGCGGTATCGCATCGCCACGGTTGAGGGGGTGGACGACTATGCCGCCATCCGCGAGGTCATCACCCGGCGATACCGCTACGCGGCCCAGGGCGACGAACTGTACCCGGACGTTATCGTGATCGACGGCGGGCTGGGCCAGCTTCACGCCGCGCAGGAAGCATTTGACCGGATGAACGTGCGCCCCCCGATGGTCGTCTCGCTGGCCAAGCGCGAGGAGGAGATTTACATCCAGGCCCGCAGCGCTCCGGTTCGCCTGCCGCGCAACAGTCAGGCGCTGAGGCTTCTGCAGCAAACCCGAGACGAAGCCCACCGCTTCGCCCAGCATTATCATCACATCCTGCGCTCCAGGCGAACCTTCGACGAAGACATAAGGCAGGGTCGCCGCCCGCCCAAAGCGCGCCGCCCTCCGAAAAACACACGGCGAGAGTAGAACCGTCGGGCCGGGCCGCCTCGTTCGCGGCGGCCAAGCACGGATAACGGATACTGAATATCGTAGAGAACAAGTGCGAAATTCAGGGCGAAATCGGGTATTCTCGCGTTTTGCCCGGACCGCCGGGCTAAGAGGGTGTTCAATAAGCTCGTGTATCCTGTGGATACGGTATGATGGAACCACGTTGATCCGTCAGCTGTCAGCTATCAGCCGTCAGCCGGAATATGGGTTGACGTCACGCAAGGTGTTGCCAGGAAATAGGTTACACTCCGTGTTTGTTGTGGGTCTTGGCGGGTAGTCCTCCGGCTGATAGCTGATAGCTGAGAGCTTCTTAAGCACGCTCTAAGTGCCTATCCCAAAATTGTGGGAAGGGTCTCTGACCTGTCATTTGACCGGCTGGAAAGCCACGTTAGGCCGGCTGAGCCGGTCCCACAGGGGGTTTTGGGATAGGCTCTAAACCGCCGTGCGCATGTTTGCGACGCCATGAAAACAGATATCGGGCTGAGGACGGCCCGGCTCCGTCTGCCACACGCTGATCGGCGCGCCGCAGATATGCGCACGATCATTCGGCGGCCAAGAATCGACCCGGGCACTGTCGCTTGGACTGGAGCCTTATGACCGGCACAAGAACACGAAGCGAGGATATCCGCTCCCTTGGTGGCGCCAGGGCGGTTGTCCTGGGCCTGTTTCTCTTCTCGGGCGTCAGCGGGCTGATCTACGAAGTCGTCTGGTCCCGCATGTTCGCCCTGGTGCTGGGCACGACCGTCTACGCGGTGGCAACGGTGCTGGGTGTGTTCATGGGCGGGCTGGCTCTTGGAAGCTGGCTTTTCGGCGGGTTCGCCGACCGCCCGGGGGCGAACGGGCTACGGATTTATGCCTGGCTCGAATTGGGCATCGGGGTCTTCGCCCTTGTACTGCCTTGGCTGATGGACCTGTCGGACGTGATCTACCGGGCCGTCTGGCCCGCGGTCAGTGATTCGTTTGCCTGGCAGATGCTTTTGCGGCTGGTGCTGGCCGGGATGATCCTGCTGGTACCGTCCACCATGATGGGCGGAACGTTGCCGGTTTTGAGCCGCTTTCTGGTCCGAAGCCGCGAACGAACCGGCCGCGAGATCGGGACCCTCTACGCCATAAACACGCTCGGAGCCGTGCTGGGCTGCTTCTTCGCGGGCTTCTTTTTGCTTGAGCGTCTGGGGATTGGCCGCACGCTGCTGGCGGCGGCGGTCCTCAACTTTCTGGTCGGCGGCACTGCGCTGCTGTGCTCACGGCGGGTGACGGTCGGTCCTGTGGACCGGACGTATGAGGAAGCGCCGCTTTCGGTGCGACGTTACAGCCCCGCCCAGATTCGCCTGGCGTTGATTCTCTACGCCTTTTCCGGTTTTGCGGCCCTGGCGTTGGAGGTGCTCTGGACACGCGGTCTGATGTACTTCACCTCCGTGGACACGTGGGCGTTTACGGCGATGCTCTCTGCGTTTTTGTGCGGGCTGGGTCTGGGAAGTCTGGTGACGGCGCGGTTTGTGGGGCGAGTCAGTCATCCGCTGCTGGTGCTCGGCGTGATCGAGGTGCTGGTGGGCGTCAGCGCCGCTGCGAGCATCCCCCTGTTTGAGCGATTGCACGGGGCCTTCATCACCGTGGCCGGTGCTTTCCCCGGCCAAGCCAGTCTGTTCGCCAAGATCGTGACCAAGCTGTTTGCTTCCTTCTTTATCATGCTGGTGCCCACTTTGCTGATGGGCGCGGCGTTTCCCCTTGTCAGCGCCGTCTACGTCGGGGCCCGCCGCCGGGTGGGCCGAGGCATCGGCACGCTTTACGCCCTCAACACCGTCGGCGCGATTGTGGGCTCAGTCGCGGCCGGGTTCTTGTTGATCCCGGTTTTCGGGGTGGAACGGGCGATTCTCCTGTGCGCGTCGGTCTTCGTCGTTTTGGGCCTTGTGTTGTGCGCCGCGGCCCCGCGTTCCGGCTTGGGGCGCATCGCCGGGGTCGCTTCGGCGCTTGTGGGCGTTGTGGTTCTCCTGGTTGTGAACCTGGGATTTGCCGGCGGTCCGATCGTCTATCAAAGCCGGTACTTCAAAAGCCCCGATCCCAATCAGAGGCACAAGGTCCTGTTTTGTCACGAAGGCGCTGCGGCCACGCTCGCGGTTCTTGAGAATCCCGCCGGCACGAAGCTGCTGAACATCAACGGCGTTACGACGGCGATCAACAACTACATGGACATGCAGGTGCATCGCATGCTCTCGCACCTGCCAATCCTGCTGCATCCGGATCCTAAGACCGTTCTGGTCGTCGGGTTCGGCATGGGCTCGACGCCGTGGGGTTGCTGCCGGCACGATGTCGATCAGGTGGACGTGGTTGAGCTTCTGCGGTCGGAGAAACAAACCGCTCCCATCTTCGCGGACATCAATCACGGCGTCCTGGACGATCCCAAACTGAACTTCATCGAGGGAGACGGACGGAACTACCTGCTGGCCACACGCCGGGCCTATGACGTGATCTCGTTTAACGCGATCCATCCACGCTTCTCAGCCAACCTCTACACGGAGGACTTCTACCGGCTCTGCCGCGAAAGGATGTCGCCCGACGGAGTCATCTGCGCGTGGCTGACGCAGAACTCCATGAAGGAAATCGAGTTCCGAATGCTTTGCCGGAGTTTCGTTGAGGTCTTCCCGAACTCATCCTTGTGGTACTGCAACCCCGAGCATTTTTGCCTCGTCGGCACAATGAAGCCGACGAAGATCGACCTCGATGACTGGCGAAAGCGGACGGCGATCGAAGCGGTGCGAAGCGACTTGAAGGATTCGAACCTCGACGACCCCTTCGTGCTGGTCGGGCGGTATTTGCTGGGGGGTGAGTCGCTGCTCAAGTACGTCGCAGGTGCGCCGCTGAACACCGACGACAGGCCTCGGATCGAATTCGCCCGCGAGACCAAGGCGGAGGAGCGCCTGGTCATCGAGCGGCTCATAGAGCTGTCCCAGAGCGTCGTTCCGCTGGTGGAATTCGCTTCGCAGGCCCAGTCCACGCGCGATCAACTCGACAGGTACGAGCAGGCAACCGAATGGCTGGCGAAGGGGCAGATGGAATACTGGTACGCAGCGCCCGGCTCGCTGAAACCGGAGATAGCCTATCGCCGGGCCTTGTTGCTGGCCCCGGACAACCACGACGTTCGCCACAACCTCGCCTTCTCAAAAACGGTCAAACACAAAACCCGGCAGTTGTTGGAATCCGACCCCGATCACGTGGGGGCGCTGACGCGCATGGGTGCGATTCTGTTGGAGGAGGGTCGCCTGGAGCAAGCTGCGGGCTATCTGGTGCGAGCCTTGCGGATTCAGGAGGGGTTTGTGCCGGCCGCCGAGCGGCTTGGATTCGTTCACCTCTTTCGCGGCAACCTCGACCAAAGCGTCGCCTGGCTTGGCGGAGTGGTGAGGGTCAAACCACAGGATGCGCGCCTGCTGTACGCCTTCAGCGTAGCCCTGGAGCGCCAAGGACGCACCGGGGACGCCGCCGCGGCACGGGAACGCGCCCTGGCATCGCAACCCGATATAGCCGAGTGGTTTGATCTGTTTGAGCGCACCGTTTCCATGATGAAGCAGCACGCTGTGCCCTGACTTATGTCTCCGCTCTCCGCAAGCAATCAGACCACAGGATGTGCCGTCTGTCGGACGGCGATTGACAGCCTCATGCTACTCGACGACCATCTCGCCGGGGGATTCCATCTGCCCCGGGCTTTCCATTTGCGGCTCGGACTCGTGTGTCGACTGCTTGATCGTGGTCGTGCTGCCCTTGGAGGAGGCACAGCCCGGGATCACAACAATCACGCCCACAGTCATCAGACTAACAACTCCGCCGACCAGCCCGGCAAGATTCGCCCTTTGTCGAAACTTGTTCATCATTTTCATCATTAGCAACGCTCCATTCGTGACGGCGATCGCGTCTAGTCCCGTGTTTTACAAGTTCTACGATTACCTGTCGGTTGGTGGTCGTAGTCGCAGGATATGCGAAACACTCCACTAACGCCGACGGATGATCAACGACTGTTGGTTCACCACGCGCCACACATTGGCGGCGGGCAACACTACGGTGACCTTGGCTATACCCGCCTCGAACACCGGCGGATCAGCCGCCGCGCCGACCAGCACCGCGTCAACCTGAGCAAGGACCTCGTCGTACTCGGTCACAAAATCACGCACCAGTGTGTTCGCGTCGATCCGCAGGCCATAGACTTGCTCGGCCAGGTTCCGCTTGGCGTCCAACTCGGCCGCTCGTGCGGCCTTTAGACGCCCCTGCGGCGTATCGATGGCGGGGTCGGTCCCCCGCCCGGTCGCCCGGATCGATGTGCTGACCCAATCCGGCATCCGGTACCCGGCCTGGACCGCCTGCTGAACGAACTGCGGCGGCGGCACACCCGATCCGGTCGCCCGAAACACCTTCTTCTGGATGGACTTCTTGACGTCGGTGATGTCGGTCGATGTGACCCGGCTGCCGTGGTAATGCGAGGCGTGCAATTGCTGCAACGTCGTGATCACCTTGGAAACCGGCACCTCCATCGTCACGTCCACGATCAGCTCGTCATTGTGCAGATACGTCCGCACCTCGGACGCCCCGATGACGATGCCGTCTGCACGGGTGCTGATCTCGTCGTACTCGGTGATGAAGTCGCGCACCAGCGTATCCGAAGTCAGCCGCAATCCCTTGATCCGCTCCAGCAGTCTGCGCATGGCATCGACGCGGGCCGCCCGCATGGCCATCAGCCTCGCCTGCGGCGCCACGGTCTTCCATATCGCCGGGACGCTCAGCTTTGTCGGCTGTGAGGGCAACTGCGTGATCACGTCCTCGACCCCTTCGGGCAGGCCGGGCGGCAGGTCGGGCCTGGGGTCGCCCATGCCGGTCACCTTGATGATGTCCTTCTGGATCGTCTGCCTGATCTGCTCGAAGTCAGTGCCCTTGATGCTGTTGCCCTTGTAGTGCCGTGTGTGGATTTCCTTGAGCGTAGTGATCAGCTTGGCCACCGTCACCTCGGCGTCGATCTCGCAGACGCCGTCATCGTAGTAGCGCGGATGGCCAAGCCGCGCCCCGCGAACGAAGGAATCCAAATCGGCCTGGATCACGTCGCTCTCGGTCACGAAATCGCGGACGTGGGTCTGGGAATTGACCCGGACCCCGTTGACGGTCTCAGCCAGCTTGCGAAAAGCGTCCGCCTCTGCCGCCCGCTTGGCCAGCAGCTTGTTCTGCGCATCGCTGATGTCTTGCCCACAGGCGGGCCCCGCGATGAAAAACGCAGTCACGCAGGCTACCGCCACGTTTGTCAAAGTCCTGCCAATCATTCGATTTCTCCTGGTTATTCGATTTGCAACACGAGCGCCAAGCGTTACTCATCGTCGTATTCAACGCGTCCGTCAAGTAGGACACGCAGCCCCGCCGTCCGTTAGTAGTGTTCCGATAATCTCGCCTCGCGGGATCAACCCGGCCCACGTCGTGCCCGACCCGGAAAAACGGCTCGCCTTTGGTGCGATTGACGCGCTGGACATCGACGGATTAGTATGATAACGGAGTCGCACGACTATAGGAAGGAGTCAATCGATGGAAGTCGCGGCCTATGGGGTCGGAATTCTGGGTGAATGGGTTGTGCTCATGGTTGTCCTGCCGATCGCACAACGCCTGGCGGATTTCGCTCTGCCGGGTCTCATAGAGATGGCCTGGAAGCTGCTTGTGATCATCATTGCCAGCACGTTGACGTCTCTCGGCCTGGGGCACGTGAATGGGTTGTTGGGCACGATCGGGGGCCTGGTCGTATTCTGGATCGGCATGGTCAGGGTGTTTGATGTCGACTTCTTCGGGGCCGTCATCATCGTCGTCATCCGTTTCTTTGTGAACTGGCTGATCGCTGTGGCACTCATCGCGGTATTTCTGTCAATGTAACGGAACAAGCACGTCGGTCCAGTCTCACACGGTCCACTTAGATCCTATCCTGAAACCCCCGTGGGACCGGCTTTCCAGCCGGTCAAATGACAGGTTAGAAAACCTGTCCCACAGTTTTGGGATAGGCTCTTAGGGGCAGCCTGGCGAGACAGGACGAACAGCGGCAGACCGCGGTGAGACCTGCCGTCACGACTTCTTTGGATGTTGCAACGGCTTTGACTTCGCAGGAGATCACGGCAGGGCTCGCTTCGCTCGTCCTACCCTACGTGGGTGCGTGTGCTGGTGCGAGAATCCTTTCTCGCGCCCCGTTAGCTCACTGCACGGGCGTGAGCGAGGGTTGCGAGCAATTCAGATACCAACGCCTATCTTCCAATCTGCTGTAGCAGTTGCTCGGCCAATTCGGGTTCCAGGGCGCGCAGTCGCTGTGCCGCTTCCCTGGCCTTTGCGATGTTCCCCCGGCGGAAATACAAAGCGCCGAGGTTGTACCACGGGCTGGCGAATTCCGGGGCCAACGCGGTGGCCTGCTCGAACGATTCGATGGCTGCGTCAATCCGGCCGAGTTGGGCGAGTGCGGACCCGAGGCTGTTGTGGGTGTCGGCGTCGGTCGGGTCTAGCGCGACGGCTCTGTTGAGCGTGGCGACCGCTTCATCGAACCGGCCGGTCTTATAGTAGATCGCACCTAGTTCGCGATAGGCGGCGGCGAACGAGGTATCCAACCTAATGACGCCGACGAATCCCCTCTCCGCCTCCGCAAGGTCGCCGACTCGGAGCCGCTCATACGATTCATTGAAATAGAACCGAACAAACGTGTCGCTCGCCTTATATAGCGAGGTGCTCGTCGTCACAACAGCCTCCACAGCCACCACGAGAGTCAAGACCCCTGCAGCCACGTCGGCCGGTCTTATGTTTCGTCCGAAGATCTGCGTGGGAGAATCTGACGCCCACCCACGCTCGGCCAGCCAAAACGCCCCGAACATCACCGGCAACACCAGGGACAAGATGAACCGATCTCCGTAGGCGACCGGCACGTACCACGCATATACGAAGGTGTACGCGGCAAGCACCAGGGCACAGAAGACGCCCACCGCTAGGTCCTCGATGTTCCAGCGACGAATTCGTTGGGCGTTTCGAATCGCGACGATTGCGGCTAAGGCAATCGCGGCAGCGAGATACTTCCCATACGAGCCTTTGTACGCCATTGAGGCCAACGTGCGCAGCCCGTACGTCAACCGACCGACGATCCGGCCCGCGTCGTGGGTTCGCCAGTAGTTGAGCGGTCCGGGGATTTGATCCGGCGGCGCGTCCGGATAACCTTCGCTGATGTGGTATCGATCGGCGAAGGCCTGCGCCTGCGCCCAGTTGTCGCACCACATGAAAAACGTGCTGTTTACGTTGTAGAAATACCGCCCGAATTTGGCGCGGCTGTTGCTGATGTAAGGATAGACGGTGGCGAGGAACACAACGAGGACGACAGCCGCGCACAGTCCGATGCGGCCTGGCGTGGCGTGTGCGGCTTCGGATGGACCGCCGGAACCGGCGTTGCGACCCACCACCGCGCGAATGACGGCCTGAGTCAAAGCGACCGCCACGTAGGCCGCGATCGTCGGAAGTGCCGACGCCTTGGTCAGGTAGGCCAAACCGAGCACGAACCCGGCCGCCGCCGCCAAGCCGGGCGTGGGCCGCCTGATCAGCCTGCACAACATCACCAAGGACACGAAGAACAATCCGTAATACAGCAACTCAGGCTGGACGAACGAGGCGTTGGGAATGAACACGATGAACGCCGCCGTCAGCGTTAGCACGGCTGCGGGCCAGGGTGTAAGCACGCGGAGGAAAAGCAACCCCAGGCCGTTCAGAACTGCCAGCGACGAGAAAACGCTGAACCAGGCGCTACGATCGACGAACGTGTCCCAATCCGGGTGATGGATCATCGCCACAAGGGCCGGGTACAGGGGCATGCGGTTGCGGTCGCCGAAGTGGCCGGTGAGGCCGTCCTGTGCGATTCCCTTGGCGTACATCAGGTACGGATATTGCCCCCCGGCAGCGGCGCTGAGATTCACGTGTGATTTTTGCCGTGCCGCCGCCCAGACATAGACGCCTGCGACGAGGATCCAAAATAGTAACACAACAGTCGGTGTTTTGTGCGACAACATTCGCTTGTTGACAGGCTGACACAGCGATGATCGAAAACGACCGGACACACTACCAATTAGAGCGCTCGAACGCCAACGCGAGCCGGACAAAGGGCGACGCCGCTCTCGATGGGCCGACGAAATCCATTATGATGCAAAGCCGATGACCGATCCGATTCAGCCGAACCCGGCGGGACGCCGCCGAAAGTCGATTCACAGCGTCGCATTGATCTGCGGCAGTGCGTGGGCCGCGGCGCTGCTCGCCACAACCTTGATCACCGCCGCATCTGCCGCCGGTCAATGGGATTTCGAGGCCTACTACTACGCGGCTAAGGTCCACGACGACGGGGGCGACCCGTATGATCATCGGGCGCTGAGCGAGGCTGCCGGCAAATCGCAGTTTCCATTCGTCTATCCGCATCACACACTGGCGTTCTTCGACCTCTTTGCAGGCGGCGACGCGACGTCGGCGAAGATCGCATACTTGCTCGTGAAGATCGGCTGCCTGATTGTACTCGTGTTCCTGTGGTCCCGTCATTTCGTCGCTCCCACAGCGCGGCGATGGTTCCTCGTTTTTATCATTGTGGGATATAACGGGGCGCTTTGCATCGACGTGGGTTGCGGCAACGTTTCAGCCTTCGAGCAAGTCCTCATCTGGTTCGGCCTGTTCGCACTCGTGCACAACCGTCCTCATGTTTTTTGCGCCCTGATAATTCTGGCTGCCCAGTTCAAAATCCTGCCGGCGGCGCTGTTAGCGCTCGTGCTTGTCACGGACCGGAGGGACAAATGGCGAAATCTGGCTGCCGGTGTCGCGGTGTGCGGGTTGATCATGGCCTGCGTCTATCTGTCGGACCCGCAGATGGGCCGAAGTTACCTGACATCATTGACCAACACCTGGGACGCGGGGCGGGGCGAGGTCAACCCCTGCGCCCCGGCGTTGATCGCGGATGTTGTCGGTGAGTTAGCCGGTGCCCTACCGGCGCTGGACGGCATCTCGCGTCGGCCGATCAGCATCGCTTTATATGGGGTCCACATTCTTGTGGTGCTGGTGCTGACCGTGCGCGCGACGGGGCGAACCCGCAATACGCGCATCCGTTTATACCTCGCGATCCTCGCATACGCCCTGGTGATGCCCAGGATGAAGGACTATTCGTTTGTGTTGCTGCTGGTCCCTACGTTCGAGCTGCTTCGCCTGCAGTTCGCCCGCCCGGGGGTGTGGCTCAAGCTGCTGGTCCTGCTGCCGGTGGCGATGACGCTGCCGGGGGCGGGGGTGGTGTGGCCGTATCGATCGTTGCTGCTGGCCTGGGTCACTTGGGCGATATCGCTGGACACCGGCACCGAGAATGAAACGATGATGGATTCCGAACTCAACTCATCTTGACGGTGTCTTGACTCACTTTGACGGTATCTATTTGATTCTTCGTGTGGCGTCATCCCTTGTGGGTGACGTAATGATCCATGTAGCGTCACCCCTTGTGGGTGACGGAAACCCTCGCGCAACACCGGACTGGCCCACCTCCTTTACCCGTCTTCTACAGTTGTTTTTGGGTGGGTGGCGTTTCCAGCGTCTCAGAGGGGTTTTGTGGGGGATTTCGGGCATGTGCGGCCGAAATGTAGTGCCATTATCTACAGGATATAGATATGTTTGCGCTTGACAGATCATTCGTAGCCCCTATATTCGTGGTGGATATAGGAGCCCACGCATGTTCGTCAGAGCCAAAAAGTCCGGTCGCTATGAATATCTCCAGGTAGTCCACAATGAACGCGTCGACGGGCGCGTGCCGCTGATCGTACGGCCATTGTCGAGAGCCTCAAGGACAAACTCAAAGGTTCAGACAAGGCCCTGGTGGGCAACAAGGGGTACCGCAAGTTCCTGAAAACCAGCGAGGACAAACACTTCGAGATCGACACCGACAAGATCGCCGGCGAGGTCCTCTACGACGGGA
>Ga0114922_10003027_pt1 | contig 15710 bp, 13 predicted proteins | sample AartaG_FD_100975 | JGI IMG/M metagenome (GOLD analysis project Ga0114922, IMG submission 100975) | Deep subsurface microbial communities from Aarhus Bay to uncover new lineages of life (NeLLi) - Aarhus_00045 metaG | ecosystem: Environmental > Aquatic > Marine > Oceanic > Sediment | place...
CCAGGGCGTCGGCGAAAGCCGCTTTTTGCGGCTTTCACCTGTGCCCTGGGCTTTCATCCTACGCCCCGTTGGGGCTTAAGAGCGCAGGGGCTTTCGGCATGTTCTCTTGCACAGCAATATAATACCCAATTGTTTCTGACAGGAACATGTGGGGAATGACAAGTGTTTCAACGCTGGGCTATATTCAGTCAGTCCCCACGGGACGAAGAAGACGCCCGTGACCGATGAAGGATGCTGAAGAGAAGGCAGAAGGCAGAAGGCGGAAGGCGGAAGGATGAAAGCGGACTTCGGGCTCTGCCTCTCGGTCCTACGGTCCCATTGTCCCATGGTCCCATGGCCCCGCCCGCGTGAAGCTCCCCTTGCAATCGGCGCCATGCTGCAAAATGCGGCATGCGTTTTGTTAAAACAGTAGTGGAGGTTGCATCCGGACCAGGGAAGGGGGCCGCAGATGAACGCCATGATTCTGATAGTCGACGACGAAAAAGCGATTCTTTCGTATCTCGCTACGGTTCTGGCCGGGGACGGTCATAAGGTCCTCACGGCCGGCGGGGGAGCCGAAGCCCTGGAAATAATCCGGGAGGAAGACATTGACCTCGTGCTGTGCGACCTTATGATGCCGGACATCAACGGCCTGCAAGTAATGGAGCAGGTCCGAGAACAAAGGCCGGACGCCTCGATTGTCATGGTAACGGCTTACGGTAGCTTGAGGTCGGCGGTCTCGGCCATGCGGCTTGGCGCGGCCGATTACATCCTGAAACCTTTCGATGAGGAAGAGCTTCGATTTCGAGTAAACAACGCGCTGGAGAAGCATCTGTTGAAGAAGGAGTACGATGCTCGTACGCGCGAAGTCGAGGCATTCATTTTCGCGATATCACACGACATCGGGGGGCATTTGGTCGCCCTTAGAGGTTTCGCCCGCAGGCTGAGGACAAAATGGGCGCACCTGTTGAGCGAAGATGCGATCTGTTGCCTTGATCGGATGGACTCGAGCACGGAGAAGATGGAGAGGCTGGTGAAGGCGATCTCCGATTTCGCGATGGCCGGTGCGCCGGCGGGCGACGGCGAGATGGTAGACGTCGGCAAGGTGGTGCAGGATGTATTGCAGAGCTTTCAGAGTGCCATCGAGGAAAAACGCGTGGAGGTCCGGGTCGCGTCGGATTTTCCGACAATCGAAACTGAATGGGTCAATGCCTACCAGATATTCCACAATCTCGTGGGAAACGCCATCAAGTTCTGCCGGGAAGATGTAACCCCGCTTGTTGAGATCGAAGTGGAAGAACTTGAAGAGCATTACCGGTTTTGCGTCCGCGACAACGGTATCGGCGTGAGACCGGAGGACCGCGACAGGATATTCGAGATGTTTGGCCGGGGCGGCGAGGACCGAGACGGGCCCGAAGGCAGAGCGCCGGGCACAGGCCTGGGGCTGGCGATTGCCAAGCGAGTGGTCGGCAAGATGGGCGGTCGGATCTGGGTCGAGTCGGAAGAAGAGCGCGGCTCCGCGTTCTTTTTCACCCTGCCGAAGCATGGGCCGGTGCAGCGCGAACGCGCGGAGGAAAAGGCCGAATCAGTAAGGTGAGGCCTGCCGTTAGCGACCGTTTTTGTCCTTCACTTCAAAGTCCACATCTGTGTATCCCCGGCCTGAATCACGGCCGCTTACCAGCACGACGAGTTTTTTCTTCAGGAGTTTCTTGAGCAGGGCGCGCGTGGGCGGGATGAGCAGCACGAAGCCCACCGTGTCGGTGATCATGCCCGGGGTCAGCAGGAGCACTCCGCCAACGAGGACGAAGGCGCCGTCGAGCAGCGCATCGGCCGGCAGCTTGCCCTGTCGGAGGTCATTGCGGAGTCGGCGGAGCACCGCCAGGCCCTGGCTGCGGGCGAGAATGCCGCCCAGAATGCCGGTGCCTATGACGATTCCGAGGGCGACTTCCGCCGAGGTGGCGCCCGCCAGCTTGAAAAGCAGATACAGCTCTACAAAGGGAAGCACGATGAAAAGAGCGATCAGGGCTGGTATCAATCGCATGGGCCGGTGGCGTTTCACTCTTGCCTTTGGGGTGCGACGGCTCCGCTCAGTCGCACAGTCGTTCAGTCATCAGTCCAAGATCCGGGGTCCGGCGTCTTCATTCATCATTCAGCCTTCCGCCTTCATCCTTCTCTTCATCTGCCGCCCCCTGCGGGGGCTCTGGGGTTATGGGGCCGATCTTTTCCACGGGCTGACGCCCGTGGCTACAGACTATCGCCCTTCGGGCTAAGAAAACGCCAAACACGGAAAACGCCAAACACGGACATTTCGAGCACGAGAAACACAATACCTGTCCGCCGTAAGTCGCCGACCTAGCCGCCAGTCGCCGACGCGCCAAAGCCGCTATGGCGACGGTGCGAGGCTTCCGGCAGGCAAGCGCGCCATTTCCTTTCGTCCTCGTCGTCAGAACCATCCCGTTTCCCGAGACGGTGCCGCTATCGCGTCTACCTCGACGAACGTTTCTCCGCCTTCTCAGGCGGCCGTTGCCATCGATTCACGGGAACCATAATGCTGTGTCGTACCCTGCCTTTGATAGAAGGGGCCGGTTCTACTTCATGGAGTGGAGCTCTTGCTGAGAGAGGTTGTAGTAGCGGCTTCCGGGCTTGGCGTATTTCATCGCCTGCTGAAACAGCTTGATGGCCGCTTGCTTGTTGCCTTCGCTCTTTTCTGCGGTTCCTTTGATATACCGCCTTCTGGCTTCATTGTCGAGGAGTTTGAGGGGGCCGGCTGCCGAGCCTGGGTCGAGCGCCTCGGCTCTCTCGTAATACTCCCTGGCGGCTTCGATCTCGTCGTTCTTGAGCGCGTCGTCGCCCTTGCGCAGATACTCCTTAGCGAGGGCTCTGGGATCGTTGAGCTCCTGAAACCGCTCTTCTGAGATCCGATGATAGTAGTTGTCGGGGTCGGGTTCGAGGCCGAGGACCGTCTTGTAAGCGGCAATTGCCTCGCCGCGGCGCCCGGGCTTGTCGGCCTGCTCCGCTGCCGCGAAGGCTTGAAGCACGCGTTGGGCTTTGTCGGCCAGGCCGACCATGCTTTTCAGATCACGTTCGCGTATCAGCTCGATGGCCTTGCGGGCCTGTCCGGCCATGTAGAGAGACAGTACTTCGTTGTGATCCATGGCCTGCTGGATACTCTCCCTCAGTGCATCGGCCATTGCCGCATAGTGGCTTTTGTCATCGATTTGCTGGAGGAGTGTGATTGCGGGGGCGTATTCTTCGGCCTCGAACTTGGCCGCGGCATCGGTGAGGGCCTTTTGGTCTGTCTTGCCCTCTACGCACCGGCTCATTTTCCCAATGATTTCTTTTTTGTGCGGCACCGAGGGTGCGTAATTCATTGCTTCGTTCAGGTGAGCAATGGCATCATCCCATTTCCCCTCGGCCATTGTGCGCTCGCCCTTGGCGACGAAGTCGAGCCGGCAGGCGTCCCGAAGCTCGCGGACGTAGTCTTCGTTAGCCAGCCTCACGGGGCTGCCTGCCGGGATCATCCTGATGGCGTCGTAAGCGGCTACGAAATCTCCGTTCGCCTCGTAGCTGCGGGCCCTGCCGATCAGCGTTAGATCGCGCTGCATCCGCTCGACCTTATTGAGCTGCGAGCGGGCGTAGGCCCTGGCGGCCGTGGTCTGGGCCAGGCGCTCGAGCTCATCGAGCAGTGTTATGACCTTCTCGTAGTCGAGGTCGACCATGTTCTCGCCCGATTTTTTGCGGGCTTCAAGGATGTCGCGGAGTATCCCCGCCACCTTGATCTGTGGTCTGTCGAGGTCGGCCTTGTTGAGCATGTCGATTGCGTGATCGGCCTTGCCGTTTTCAGAGGCCTTGATCGCGTCGTCCACCATCTTGTTGTATTGGGCCCTCGGATATTGGCTCGACGTCGGAGCCACCATTGGCTGCCGGTTGCCCGACATAGCCATTGTGACCAGGATGACGGCAAGTAGGGCCGCCCCGGCTATTATGGCATAGGTCATCAGCTTTTTGTTTTTGTCGCGCGCCGCGGCCGCGGTCTCGCCTTTCGGTGCTATTTCGATCTCGCGATTGGTCCGGGGGTCGCGCACGAACCACCGGCCGTCGCGTTGTGTAAGAATGGGCTGCGGCGGCCCCTCGGGGGAGTATACTTCGGGCAAGAAGGTGCCGTCGGGCGGGGTGGGTTCGTCTTCGGAGTATTCCTGCCGGATCTGCTCGGCCGCCGGCCCGGCCTCGGCGGCGGGGGAGAATGCCGCGGGGCCGGCGTCGTTTCCCGCCTGGAAGCGAATGGCGATATCGCCCATGGCTATTTTGTCGCCCTCTTTGAGAACCACGGGCTCAGAGATTCGGATACCGTTGACGTAGGTTCCGTTCGAGCTTCCCAGGTCGCGGACGACCACCTCGTCTCCGTTGCGCTCGCACTCGAAGTGGCGGCGCGATACGTGGTGCGATTTCAATTTCACGTGGCACGAACTACCCCTGCCCAGCACCATGACACCGGGCTGTATGTCAAACGCGTGTTCTTCTGTGCCGTTGGTAATGATCAGTTTCATCTTGCTCTTCTCATACAGACTTCATCTGCGGACAAAACGGTCACCTTCTTTTGAGGGGCTTGCGGGTCATTGCGGCGTAGTCCTTGTAGATAATAATCTTGGCTCGCTGGTGGCGCTTATCTTCCGGGTCGGGTATGAGCAGAAGGATATCGTTGAGATACTTCACGGCGACCGGCGGCTTGTTCTTGTTCGCGCGGGCGATCTGCTTGAGGTCCTCTGCCTTGTCCCTGATGAAGCCGTCGAGCTTTCGTGCCTTCTGCCGGGCCTCGGACTGTATCTCCGGGGCGGGCCTGACCAGTTTGCACAACGCGATGGCCTTCCGATAGAGCTGGAGCGCCTGCCACGGGGAGCCGTTTCTCGATCTGAGGTTATCGGCCTGCTTTACGAGCTGCCTCGCCTGCCGGACGAGTTCCTCGTCGGGGAGGTGAATTCGCGGAAGCTCGTATTCTTCGAGCTCACCCCTTACAATAATCGTAAGTACACTGAGCACCTCGCCCGTGGAGGATGTGAGATATGCTTTCGTCTGGCCAACTTCATTTCCCCTTACGTTGAGTAGCCACCAGTAATCCTCGTCGGGGGTAACGCCGGCAATGCCTTCGTCAAGGACCTTTATCCCCTCAAACCTCCCTCTCCCCCGGTAGCGGATGAGCCGCTCGCCCTTGTATTCGCCCGCGGCTTTGCTGTACTTCGAGACTATCACCGACTGCTGCACAATCCCGCCGCTTTTGCCGATCGACAGGTAAACCAGCAGGCCGCCGACTACAATCACGATCAGCGCGGCCACGTAGGCGATGTCGAATATCTTCTTTTGTTTTTCGGCCTTCTTCTGGGCTTCGCGCTCGTCGATCTCATCGAGGCTTCCGGGCGGGCGGAATATGTCGTCCATTACGCCTTGCCCGTCCGAAGGAATGCTCTGCCAGTCGGAATCCTCAACCGGCTCGGCCGGAACGGGGACCGTCGCCAGGGCGGAAGCCTCGGCCGATATGAGGTTGAACTCGGCCAGCACGGATCCGAAGTGCAGCTTGCAGGAGTCGGGCAGGGGGCTCTCGGTAACGGGGAGGCCGTCGAGCCTTGTGCCGTTCTGGCTGCTGAGATCGATCACGTAGAAAACTCCGTCGCGCTGCTCGATCGTAGCGTGCCTGCGCGAGATCGACGGCTCGTTGATGCGAATCTGCGAGCCGGTGTCGCGGCCGATGGTCATCGGGCTTTCCATGAGGAAGGTTTGGCCCGCGTGCTCACCCGATGAAATCTGAAGAATAGCTGATGGCATTTTTTCAGTCACTCCCGCCGCCGCCGGGCTTTGGCGGGCAGGCAGTCGTTCAGTCACACAGTCCGCAGTCCGAAGTTCGAGTTCTTTTTCATCCTTCCGCCTCAACGATGCTCAGTTCATTACCGACTTCGATGCCGTTGCTCTGTGCCCCGCCTGCAGGGAGTTCGAGCGTGTGGCGGGCACGTGTGCATGATGCCATCCGCCACGGCCTGAGCTTCGGTACAATCTCAACTACCCGCATGGCCTCGTCGATGAAGACAACGTCAATTGCGAACCGCATGAAGTGCATGTGAATGCTGTTGCACTTCGTGATCAGCAGGCCGGCTTCTTCCGGCAGTTGTTTTCTTCCGAGCAGGCCGATGGATCTCGTGAGGAAACTGTCGGCCACTTCGAGCTCGGCCACGGCCGGCCGGTTCTTGCTGATGTTCAACAGTTGCGTCAGAGGCCCACCTTGTAATAGAGCTTAAGGAATATCGTCCCACCTATCATGATGAAGATGGTGGGAAAGATAAAACACACCAGCGGAAACAGCATTTTCACGGGTGCCTCGGCTGCGAGCTTTTCGGCCCGTTGCGAGCGGCGCACGCGTAGCTGCTCCGATTGAATCCTCAGCACGGGCCCGAGGCTGGAGCCCAGTTCGTCGGCCTGGATCAGGCTGCTGACGACCGACGTGAGCTCGGGCACGTCTACGCGGTCGGCAAGATCGCGGAGGGCGTCGGACCTGGTGCGGCCCATGCGTATTTGCCTTAGTAGCTCGGCGAACTCGTACGACAGCGGCTGATCGCCGAGCTTTTGTATTATCTTTGCGAGGGCAGCGGTGAAGTCCATTCCCGATTCCACCGCCAGCGTCAGAAGGTCCAGCGAATACGGCAAAGCCTTGGTGATGGCGAATTTCCTGACCTTGAGTTTGTCTCTCAGCCACAGCAGGGGAAAAACCATGCCTACCAGGGCCAGCAGGACCCACACTGTGCCGCCGAGTGCGGCCCGCCCGCGCCAGCTCAACAAGCCAAAACAGATTCCGCCGGCGACCGCGGCCATGATCGTCGTCACAACTATTATGCCGAGGAATTCGTCGGGCGTGACGCCCTCGGGGCTGCCTGCGGCGATCAGCGACCCGCGCAGCTTCTTCCTCGTCGAAAGAAACGCCGACTTCTGCCCGGTCTCTACCTCGCGGCGCTCCAGTCTTTCGGCATACATGCCGAAAAGCGCGGCAAACGGCTGGGCGAATGGGATCAGGACCCTGAAGATCATCGACCTGATCCACATTTTCCGATCGGGGTTTATCTCGGCGCGTTTGAGGGCCTCCTGGTACGCCGAGAAGAACGACCACTCGAAAAGCCCCAGCGAAAAGGCTATGCACATACAGACAAGAATTTCATTGAGAGCCATATTACACGTCTATATTCACAATTTTGCGTATTATGAGGATTCCGCAAACTTCGAGCACGATAATCACACCAACCAAACACAGCCCCAGAGGGCTTTTGAGCATCGGCTTCATCAGCTCGGGATTCGTGAAGTTGAGCGCCAGGGCCATCACAACCGGCAGCATGCAGATCACGCCCGCCTGCATCTTGCCCATTGCAGTCATCGACCTTATCTTGCCTTCGAGCCGGTGCCGCTCGCGTATGGTCTGAGCGATGTTGTCGAACACCTCGGTAAGGTTGCCGCCTACCTCGTGCGAGATGTTGATCGCCGTTATCACGAGATCGAGGTCCTCACTCGGCATGCGGTCGAGCATGTTTCCCATGGCATCTTCGATGGAAACGCCCAGGCGGATTTCGGTGTTCATAAGCCGAAACTCCTGGCTGATCGGGTCGTCCATCTCGCGCTGTATCAACTCGAAAGCCTGCGACAGGCTGAACCCGGTTCGCAGGGCGTTTGACATCGACATCAGCGCATCGACCAGTTGCATGCCGAACCTGATCCGCCTGCGTCGCTTGAGGTATCGCACGAGCAACTCGGGCGCCAGCAGGCCGAACGAGCCGAATATGAGGCCCACGATCATGTTGCTGAAAATCGTGCCGACCACCAGCGCGAGCAGTATGAAGCTCAGCACCGACAGGTAGATCAGGTGCTGCGTGGGGATCGTGAGGTAGAGGTCGTCGAGGCGGCGCTCCGCCCCCTTGATGTATCTCTGCTCGTAGCCCTCCCATCCCCGGGCAAACATGTGGATGCCGGCGAACGCAAACGCCCCCGCCGATCCGAATGCCGCTACCTGAACCAGTATTTCCTGCATGGCTTTTTACCGTCTTTTATCCGAACAACTGCATATCTACTTCGATGCCGCGCTGCTTGATGCCGTGCACGAACTTGGGCACGGAGCCCGTGGCCTCGTGATGACCGAGGATGTCGCCGCCGGTCGATATGCCGGTCTGTTTGAAAACGTAAATGTCTTGCAGCGTTATCACGTCGCCTTCCATTCCGGTCAGCTCGGTGATTGCCATCACCTTGCGCTTGCCGTCGGGCAGTCGCGCCGTGTGGATGATAACGTTGATAGCCGAGGCGACCTGGTCGCGGATCGCCCTGGCAGGCAGGTCCATCCCCGCCATGAGCACCAATGTTTCGAGCCTGGCGAGGGCGTCGCGCGGGCTGTTGGCGTGGAGCGTGGTAAGCGAGCCGTCGTGGCCGGTGTTCATCGCCTGGAGCATGTCGAGTGCTTCGCCGCCTCGGCACTCGCCTATGATTATGCGATTGGGCCGCATTCGGAGGCTGTTTATCACCAGCTTTCTGATCGATATTTCCCCTTGGCCCTCGATATTGGGCGGTTTGGTCTCCAGCGAGATCACGTGCTCCTGGGGCAGCTTGAGCTCTGCCGAGTCTTCTATGGTAATGATGCGCTCATCGGGGAAGATGAAGCTGGAGATCACGTTGAGAAACGTGGTCTTGCCCGAGCCGGTTCCGCCGGAGATGATCATGTTCTGGCGATTCTCCACGCTCAGGCGAAGGAAGGCCGACATCCTTTGGTTCATCGTCCCGAAGCCGATCAGGTCGTCCGCGTCGAAAGGTTCGTATGCAAATTTTCTGATCGTGAGCGTGGGGCCGGTGAGCGACAGCGGCGGGATGATGGCGTTCACACGCGAGCCGTCGGCCAGGCGGGCATCGACCATTGGGCTGCTTTCGTCTACACGCCGGCCGATAGGCGCCAGGATGCGCCTGATAACGGCCAGCAGTTGCTTGTTGTCGGTGAAGCGCTTGTTGGTGCGCTCAAGCTTGCCGCTACGCTCAACGTAGATCGTGTCCCAGTTGTTGACCATGACTTCATCCACTGTGCGGTCGGCCAAAAACTCTTCCAGCGGCCCCAGGCCCACGGCTTCGTCGACCACCTCTTTTACTAGGTCTTCGGACCTCAGCCAGTTCGGTTTTTCAGCGCCGAGTCGGGAGACTATTTTCTCAACGACCTCGTGCGCCTTCTCGCGGAGTTGTTCGTGGCTCTGATCGGAAATATCTATGTGCCGGAGGTCGAGGTCGTCGAGCAGGTTCTCGTGAATCTTTTTCTTCAGCTCCACGGGCGTAAAGCGCTCCGGCTCCTGCCTCTTCGGCCGCGGGGCGCCCCCGGGCGGCGCCTGCCGGGACGGCGCACCCGCATCATCGGGCGCGGCGCCGTCGACGGAGAAAACCAGCAAAAAATCACCAATGAAAATCTGAGAGCCCTCTCGCAGAGGAACCTTGCCGGCAACCTTGCCCGCCTCCGTGAAAGTTCCGTTGGTGCTGCCACAGTCCTCCAGGATGAACCCGCCGTTGTTCTCTACTATCTTGCAATGCCTGCGCGAAACATTGAAGCGGTTGAGCATGAGGTGGCTGCCGGGCATCTTGCCGATGGTGAATTCCGGCCCGGTCACGATCACCTCTTTCGACCGATTGTGTTTCTTGTCGATTACCTTTAAGCGTGCCACGAGAATTCCTCTGCCGAAATCATTCTTCGTCGGGGGTAGTAGTGACCCCTTTGCTGCGCAGCTTGGCAGCATTCTCAATCTCTGTCCACAGGTCGTCAGCATTCAGGCGTTTCACATTGCTCTTCATAGCGGCCGGGTTGCGCAGGGTGAGCGTGAGCATCCCCTGCGACTGCGCCTGGGCCAGGGTGACTATGCGGGCCTCTTCCGGCGTTACGGAAAGCGTGACCGACGTGTAGCCGCCGCGGCTGCTCTTGCGGTACCGCTCGGGGATCGAGGCGTGCTCGGCAGTGAAGCTGTCGATCGCGAGCACGGTAATATTCTCCAGAACCGTCATTGTTTCCATCATTGATTTAACGCCGCTCGGCGTTTGCGCCGTGAAAACGAGCGTCGCCAGCACGTCGACGTGATCCTTGGGCTTGATAAGCCCGGCCACGCCCGTGACCTGGTCGACGGCGATGGTGATGGCCCTGTAATCAGGGTTCACCTGATCTGTGAACCTGATCTGGGAGGCCGGCAGAAAAATGTTGCGCTTATTGATCGGATCGCCCGCGGGGACGTATACCACGATCTTGCGCCCCACGAATAGCTGGACCTCCTCCCTCGTAATATCGCCCGCGTGTACTGCTTTGCCCTCTATTAGTTCTTCCGTGAAACAGTCGTAATCGAGGATCTGGCCCACTTGAAGGTTGCGGAGCGCCTTTATCACCCATATCCGGTGCCCGCTTTCGATTGTTTCTCTCTTGAAGCTGTCGATAACAGACTTCGCACCGATGCCCGCCGCAATCGCCAGAATCAGCGCCGCGGCAAAAGCCACCTTTATTTTCACCTTTTGCCTCCGATGTTTTTTCCGGACCGCCTAATACGCGCTGCCCGGCGGCAGCCAGTCTTTCACGCGGTACAGCACCGCGGTAGTGAGCTTGCCGCTGCGGCGGTCCTTTTCAAAGTAAACGAAACAACGTTTGGTATCTTTTGCGAACGAGAGGACCTCTCCTTCGAGCTCTTCGTTCATCAACCGCTCGGCCAGCCGATGCTCTTTCCATCCGCCGCTGCGCATTTCGTCTCTGAAATAGTCTACGTTTTGCCCGATCCCTCCCCATCCCTCGTAAAAAGCCAGCACCGACGGAATGCCGCCGAGGTCCTCCACGCTGAGCATTCTGACGGAGTTGAGCGGCCTGGGCACGCCCGGTGCGTCGGCGCCGGGCACGTCGGCCATCGGGCGCCTGTTTGTGGGTAGCGCCGTGATCGGCGCCCGTGTCATGAAAAAGTTGCTGCCGTTTGGCGCGTCGAACGCCACAACGCCGACCACGTGAGAGCCGTCGGCATAGCCTGCGGCGGCGCACCCGCCTCCGCGAATGATGCTGGGTGCGAGGGCATCGCGCCGGGCGCCCGGGTGCTCGGCAATGAACCGGTCTACAACGTCAAGTGCGGGCAAGGCGCTCACGTAATGGCCGAAGAGCGCCTTGGCGCCGTTGATGGTCGATTCGTATGATCGCACGAACTTCGCCCCGGCGGGCGGCTCAACGCCCATGTCGACGTTCGACGCCTTGAAGCTTTTGGGGAGGAAACTGCTGTGAGCCGCCAGGCGGCGCTGCAACAGACCGTAGGCGATCAGCATCGAGCAGGCCATCGTTATCAGTATAATCTTGCGCGTCATTTTTTAGGCTTCTCCAGATCAGGCCACCACAGCTCTCGCCGATAGGTCATGAAATCGGGATAATCGGGCAGCGGCTGACCCGCGCCCATCTCGGCGAGGAGCTCCTCGATGGGGTGATTGTAGCCGCCGCCGGCAACCCTGCGCTCGCGATCTCCCCTCGCGAATGCCCGGTGCTCCGCATCGAGCTCACCCATCCTGGAAAGCTCGACGGGACCGATTCTGATGTATCCCGCATCGTAGGAAAAGTGCGCCCGGGCCTCCACTTCATTCATGTAATCCTGAAGGGTCGACTCTATGAGCTCCGGCTTCATTTCTTCGAGGTGCTTTTTCTCAAGCTCCGCGGCCCGGCGCCACATCCCGGTGTGTATCACCGGCACGAGGCGGCCGTTACGAAACTCCCACGAGCCGGAAGCCCAGGGGCGCTCGGGCGGATCGGCGAGGTAATCGATTATCCGCCGCATTTCGCCGGGCGGAGGAAAGGACTGCTTGCCCTGCTTTTCGAGGAGCGTGAGCTCGCCCTCGGGGTACAACGAGAACATTTCTTTTTCCACGTCGGCCGCAGTGACCGTTTCGGTTCGCGCGGCGGCCTGCTCAACCGCCGGCTGCAGGCGCGTCCTGATGCCCGAGAGGTCGCCGATATAGATCAACCCCAACAGGATCAGCACGTAGAGCGGCAGCAGGATCACCAGCTCGACGAGGGCGTTCGCCTGGTTTTCTTTGCGTCGTATCATTTTGCACCTCAGTGCTCGAGGGCATCTTGCAGCTCTTCGGGCGGGGTATTCACGTCCACGTGGAAAGTCCCGGTGTTGGGCCCACGCATGCGGTTGAATGCACTCCAGGCTGCGGCAACGCGATCCGGTTCGATGACCTCGTCAGAATTCGGGTCCATCCACGGATAGTGAGATCCGGGTGACTGGAGCGTACGCCAGAGGAAGTTCTTGCTTATGTCTTCCCATTCGTCGAGCTCATCCTGGCGGTTGGCGATCTCCATGTCTACGCTTTTTGCGATCTCGGCGGTGGACCACAGCCGTGCAGTCCACACCGGCTCGTAGAGATTGTGCCATGAGGCCAGCCATTCCTCGCGGGTTTCGAGTCGCTTCTCGAATTCGGCATCGTCGAAGTCGAAGTCGTAGTCGCGGTCGGCCTCCTCATCGAATGTGAAGTGGTACGATGCCCCACTGCCTTCTTGCAGCCCCGAGAAAACCCCCACCCGCGAGCATGCTACGGCAAAGTAGCCCCAGTTGGGGTTGCGGTAAAACGGTATCCACCGCGAGGGGCCGGTGCGGCGCGCCTGTATTTCGCCGCGGCTGTCTCGATACACATTTATCGGCGGCGCGAACCGCGATCCCATGAAGGGGGCGTCGGGCTCGACCCATACCGCCACCAGCAACGGATGGGCAAAAACCGACTCGGTGAGGCACAGGGGCTTCACATTGTTCTTGATAATGACATTCTGGAAGTCGCGGGCATTGGGATCCGCCGATGTTTCAATGTCGAAGAACCGGCTGTTGAGACCGTACTTCCGAACGTCCGACTTGCCGTCGCCATCCTTGTCCAGAATGCGCTCGCCGTCAGCGGTCTCCTCAAAGCGCTGATCGTAGTCGATCCAGAAGTTGTAGGGGTTGCAGGTCGGACACACGCGGCCGAGCGTCGTATCTCCTATGAAGCCGTTGGCGTTGCCGTCGTCGGGGTTCCAGCACGGCACGGTCTGGTGGTATGCCGTCTGGTTTTTTCTCGCTCCGCTTGCAACGTTGAACCATCCTTCCCTGTCGGCGTAGTCGATATGCGCCCAATCGTTTTTCGGCCTGCTGCCCCCTGAAAACTCGGCGTCGGCCACGGCGTGGTATCCGAAGCGGCCCATGTCTTCGCGCGTGAAGATGGCCCTGATCTTGCGCCACTTATATATCCATTTTCGGCCGGGCTCGACTGTCTGGATGCGGTGGTGACCGTATACGCCGTGGATCCAGTAGCCGCGCTTTTTGGCACTGCCGGCATCGCAGGTCGAAAGGCCGTTGAGAACGGCACAATTGTCGTTGTTTCCGTTTATCACCAAGCCCACGTTGCCGACGGTTGCTCTAACCACAACGCTGTCCCACGGGCCTGTCCTCGGGAAGGTGATCGACGTGCCGGCGAATCTGATCTGGTTGGGAAGGGTAAAGGAAATGGGCCCCATGTTGATCGTGCCGGGATAATCCAAAGAAGCGTTGCCCGGCAGATCAATGTGGTTGCCGAAATTGACCGGGATCGTCTTGCCGCCCACGGTTACGCTGTCGGGGGCGGGAACATTCTGCCACGTGCCGCCCACGTACTGCTGCAGTTGGCCTCCCTGATAGCGAACGCCCACCGAGCTGCCGTTCACCGAGAGGAGGTATCCGCCGTCTTTGAACGGCGCGTACTGTATGTTTGTGCCGCCCACCTGGCCGACTACCGCCCATCCGCCTTCCACCGGTATGCACAGCAGGTTGGCGGTTTGCGCTCCCGACGCGATAACCCGGATGGTGCCGTCTGGAAACTCCGTAACGTGCACCACGAGGTCGCCGGTCGTGACTGTCCAGTCGTTATCGCTGTGGCGATAGATATTGAGGCTCTGGTGGCCTTCGCGTATGATCTCCCAGTGGTTGGGGCTGTGCTTGATGATTTCGGCGTAGGGCTGGCCGTTGTGAGTGATCAGCCACAACGGATGGCCGCTCGGGTCGTATTCGAGGACCAGATCGATGTCCGCCACGTTGGATCGGTGCAGGAATATGGTTCCTCTGGCGTCGGTCTGCACCATTGCCACCGCGGCGACGTCGTTGCCGTCTTCCTTGGCCGTGTCAAACACCGCCTCCCGGACTAGATACTTGCCCGAGATCGCAAGGGCGTGTTCCATGTCGGACATTATCCGCAGCCAGCTCTCGCCGCGGGGGATCATCTCAGCCGCGCGCTCGTACGCCTGCTTGTACTTCGCCAGCGGGTCGCCCCCGGCCGCGGCTACAAGTCTCTGGTATTCGGGAGAACGTGAGCGAGGATCGATATAGTCGTCCCGCTCCCGCAGACGCCAGTCCCATTTGTTGTGGGCGCCGATCTCGGCAACGGTGCGGTACACGGTCACGTCTACGGCGTAGCGCATCAGGTTGTAATAGATATATGCCATGCCGTCGTTCATCCAGGCAACGTCGCCCACAATATTCGCCGTGGTCAGCGCCCCGGCATAAGCGGCGGCATCGGCGGCGGTTTGGGTCTGAATGCGGCGGCTCGTGACCACGCCGCTGTTGTGCACCAGCCCCACGCAGGCGGCAAGCATGAAAAGCGAGATCGCCCCGAAGACCATCCCCTGGGCTTCCTGCCCCTTGTGAAGCATATACAGTTGCTTCCTGATGGCGCGCATCATTGGTTGTCCTCCGGTTCAACGTCCGGGATGGGCGGGTGGGTATCGCTTGTGCTCACGTCACCGTCGTTCGCCCACGGCTTGGGGGTGCGCGCGGTACGGACGATCCCGAGGTGCGGGTGCCCGCCGATTCTGTGGCTCGAGAAAACCCAGTTGACCGCGGGGATCGGCAGCTCGTATTCGTAAAGGATCTGCACCTCGACGAAATCCTCGTCCTCCTCGCGACCGACCTTGGTCTCCGTGTGGGTCTTGAGTAGTGCCAAGCCCGATTTCTTCAATGGGCCCCAGCCGGGCAGCACAACATCGTCGGGGGTAGGCCCGGTCACAGGGCTCAGCGGGCCCGACCACCCGGGGAATGAAATCGATTCTCCGTACTGATCTTCCTTTTCGTAGGCCGTCCCGCCGTAGCCGGGCTCCAAGCGCACGTCGCGGGCGCCCTTGCTCGTGCCCGTGATGGGGCTGCAGATCATTGCGGCGGCCCGGTGTGCGTCTTCACCCACAAGCTCGGCCCGGGCGGCGGCGTGGGCCGCGTAGTTGACAACATCGCGCGCCACGAGCACCAGGGCATACTGGATGATCCCCAGCGTAATGAGCAGTTGCACGGGGAATACCACCGCGAATTCCGCCAGCGCCTGCCCATCGGACGACTTCAGCCGTTGCAGGAACTTCTTCATGATCAGTATCCGGCAATCGAATGGTGAAGGAACCAAGCACACATCGTGCCGATCGCCATAGCAACGCCGTAAGGGATGAGAACGGGCTGCTGACCGGACTCCTCCATTTTTTCCTTCAGTTTCTTGGGCCTGAAGAAGAAGACCAGGCTGTTTTTCACCGACTCAACGAACCTTCCCTGCCAGATCAGCATCACGACGGCGAGCATGAAACCGGCCAGTGTGATGAAAATGAGCGCCCAGATGAAGAACTGCAGCCCTTTGAGCGCTCCGATCGCCGCGGCCAGCTTCACGTCGGCCGCACCCATCCAGCCACGGAAGAAGAA
>Ga0114922_10003028_pt1 | contig 15706 bp, 12 predicted proteins | sample AartaG_FD_100975 | JGI IMG/M metagenome (GOLD analysis project Ga0114922, IMG submission 100975) | Deep subsurface microbial communities from Aarhus Bay to uncover new lineages of life (NeLLi) - Aarhus_00045 metaG | ecosystem: Environmental > Aquatic > Marine > Oceanic > Sediment | place...
TGCGAGCATCAGCTCCCGCTTATGAACGGCTGTATAAAGGAGAATGGCAGCATCCTGGGGTGTGGCAAAAATGACGCGACCCATGCTTTGGGAGCTAACCGGATAGGCATTGTTCCTTCGTTCCTTCTACATAATCACCGCTGGCTAAGTGATTCCGCCCTCCAATTCGTACATACGGGGAGATACTTGCCGTGGGAATGAATGTGTATCTGACGTCCAGACCAATGGGGATATCAAAGAAGTCGGCATCACCATATATTATCATAGTAGGACCAATGCCAGCTCCAACGCCAAATCCGTTATCGAATTGAACATATGGGTGAAATGAAATACCAACTGGCCAGTAGTCCACCGTCTCTACATAGTAACCTTCTGCTTCCAGATTATCCTCGTAATTATCTACGACGTCCTCAAAACCACTCACGTAGGTAAAACCGAGTGGAAATCGCCAATCAGCAGCCTTTGCAGAACCAGTGGCAAATAGTATTACCATAACCGATTGAATACAAACAAATAAAACTCTCTTTTTCATGTTTTCCTCCTTTCTGATCTTGGGCCTGTTGATGATTTCGGCCACTTCAACATCTTCTAAACCTTTCCCCGGCTTTCATTTACTCCCATAACGGCCGGGCGCATCCACGAGTTGGGGAGCCAATAAAATCCCCCCCAACCCCCCTTTAAGAAAGAGGGGAATCAAAGGAAACACCTCAAAGTCCCCCTTTCCTAAAGAGGGATTTAGGGGGATTTTTGAGATAAACACCCAAGCTGAATTATACACCCCCAAGTGCTGGATACGCCCATAACGGCCCTTTAAATCCCACAACGGCGCAATTTCTTTTGAAGCTCTACATTCATATCAATATTTAGGCCAGGGAATATCCAACTCGGGTTGCCCCTAGCAGATTTCTCCATGAAAGGCAAGATTTCATTTCTTATGGCAAGCGAGTCGTGTAATCCGCGTGGCGCCATAGGCGACCTGTGTCAAAAGAACATTTTGGACACGGATTGACACGGTGTTTCTTTGCTGGTAAAATGGTAAACAGTGTTGGGGACATCCGTGACAAAGGGTGGAGGAACTGACTGAAGCCCAGAAAAAGACCGAAGAAGCTTTGAGGACAGTAATCAAAGAACAAAAGAAAATAAGAAAGGATTTTGGGGGGTTATCCGATTCAATCGGTTATACCTTAGAAGACCGAGCCATAAGGTGCTTGCCGAACATTCTTCAAAAGGATTTTGGTTTGAAAATTGTAGAGAGGTACGCAAAAGAGAAGATAGAAGGACTCAGGGTTTACATGTCATTTCAGTTAGTTTGATCGTGTTGAATAACGAGACATTATGAGGCTCATTTGTAACTTCTCAATGCATCAATTCATATATCGTTTCCATAAATATATCTTAATCTTCACGGTATTGCTGACACTAATTGCTATTATTCTTGTCACACAACTGAAACTCGATCTTAACCTCTTCTCCCTCCTCCCTTCAGATAATCCCAGTGTTCATACCTTTTTTGAAATTACCGAAGAAATTGGGCTTCAGTCACTTTTGATAGCATTGGTTGAAATGCCCCCGGACTGTGACGGGAGGCAATCTGAAGCCCTTGTTGATCTTTTGGCCAAGAACTTTGCCCAAAGCCCGTTGATCCGTGAAGTGGAATATAAAAGCGGAGAGAAAAAACTGTCCTCTTTGTTTCAGGAATTCATGGAATATTTCCCGCTCTTTTTGAAAGACCGAGGCATCAAAAGCTTGACTATAAAGTTGTCTGATGCCGAGATCCATAGGCAGGTTCGCGAGAACAAGAAGCTTTTGATGACACCGTTCAGCATTGCAACCAAAGAGTTAGTTTATGGTGATCCTCTGGGACTCAGAGAGTTAATAGAGGCTAACCTGACAGCTCCCTCTGGAAGACAACAGCCAATAAGACCGTTCGGAGGATATTATCGCACCAAAGAGGGGGAAACATATTTTTTGTTTATAAAGCCTAAGAAGCCCCCCCAGGATATTACTTTTAGCAAGGAATTGATGGCGGAAGTGCGTCATCTTGAAAAGATCTCTTTATCTGAAAAATCTGCAGATCTGCCAAAAAACATCAAGATATCTTATACCGGAGGTTACCCGATTGCTGTTAATGACGAGGCCACAACCAAAAGAGATATCAAGGTCACCATACTGGCTTCTTTTTTGGGCGTAATGATTCTTTTCGGCCTGTCGTTTAGAACGTCAAGAATCCTTTTTTATGTCGGAGTACCTCTGGTCATAAGCCTTATATGGACACTTGGCTTTGCCAGCCTTGCATTTCATCACCTCAATATCCTCACCTGCATATTCTCATGTGTCTTGATAGGCTTGGGGATTGACTTTGCCATCCACATCGTCAACCGTTACTTTGGTCAAGATAAAGTGGACCTGGATGTGCCACACCGTCTTCAACAGACTTTCCAGGAAGCTGGCATGGGGATCATCATTGGTGGCATCACAACGGCGACGGCTTTCTATTCCATTGGCATCTCCGACTTTAGAGGCTTCAAAGAGCTTGGTATTTTGACCGGCACCGGGATCCTGTTCTGCATAGTGGCAATGGTTTTTCTCCTTCCATCTCTTCTTGTCTGTTTTTCAAGTGAAAAAGGTTCTAGAAGAAAGGTTGCCATAGCCGGTTTTGGCTTAAAGGCCCTCTTGGACTTGGTCCTGAAATATCCCAGGGCTCTTCTCATGGTCACTTTTGTAACCGTCTGTTTATTGGCCGTCTTGGGGACTAAAATCAATTTCGATGACAACCTCAAGAATTTTCGACCGGCCGATGATGAGATACTACGCCTGCAGGATCAGGTAACCGGTTGGCTTGGTGGTTCAACCGCTACCGTCCTTTTAGTAGCCAAGGGGAAATCAGAGGTGGAGGTCATGGAAACCAACACCTCAATATATGAGGCACTGGAGGAACTGAAGGGCTCAGGGATGGTCGCAGGGATCAGATCGATCAGCAGATACTTTCTCCCTCCCGGTCAGCAGAGGAAAAACATAGAATTCATCCGGCAGCATGCTGATGTTTTTGACATAAAACGCATTAAAAGGACATTCAACGAGGCACTTGACAAGAATGGCTTTCAAGTATCGGATCTATACGATGGATATTTTGAAAGCCTGTCCAGAGCCTTTTCAGCAGAAAAAATTCTTCTTCCCTCATCTTTTCAGCAGACAGAACTGGATAAGCTTCTAAGAATCTTTGCCTTTCGTAAAGATGGATATTTTAAGGCGGTTACCTATATCAGCCCTTCCAGTGATCTCTGGTCACGTGCCGATACAACCCGATTCAAAGAGATGATCATCCGGAAATTGGAAGAGAAAGGGATCAAGGAGGACCGCTATGATTTGACAGGGGCAAATCTGCTCACTGGAGATTTAAAGGAGCTTATCATCAAAAACCTGAAATCCTCCTTGTGGTTGGCAGGTTTGAGCATCGTTGTTGTTCTTCTCATTTATTATCGTAGTCTGAAATTACTAGTGCTCTCGACATTACCTCTTATGATCGGTCTGGCCACGCTATCCGGTATCATGGTCATTTTCCATTTTGACTTTAATTTCTTCAACCTGATCGTAGTTCCTATGATTGCCGGAATTGGTATAGATGACGGGGTTCATTTCACCAATACGTTCCGTCGACTCAATCATTTTGATATGTCAAAAGGAATGAGTCAAACCGGTCGGGCTGTTGTTTTAACCTCTCTGACTACCATGGTGGGATTTGGCTCTATTGCCCTGTCACACTATCCCGGACTGAAAAGCATGGGATATGTGGCCATCATCGGCATCAGCGCCTGCTTGTTCGCCTCCGTTATTGTGTTGCCAGCCATTTTTGCCATTATCAGGCACTCAGAATAGAATCGGCAGGATCTCACTTGCTTGCTTTGAAAGCCAGGGTTGTTTTGCTTATCCCGGGGAGCAAGAGATTCCCACCTGATAGAAAATACAAAATCTCTCCGAGTTGGCCGAAGACAGTTGAGGCCCATCGACCCAAGCTCCTGGAAGGCCGGGTATGTCCTACGATCCTGGTTTCGATCTCCTTAAAACCACTGAGTGCCAATAACTTCTTAATTGTGTTTGGTGAGAAATCATAGAGGTGATAAGGAGTGTGGTAGAGATCAAGTTTCCTGGACATGGGCCCCAGTATTTTGACAATAGGTGTTGAGTGGGGCCAGCGCAGGAGGACAAGGCCATCCGATTTGAGGACGCGTTTTACCTCCGTCAATAGACGCAGTGGATCAAGAACGTGCTCGATGACATAAAAGAGGGTGACAACATCAAAAGAGTTCTCATGAAGGGATAGATCTTCCAGTGGTTCAGAATGCACATGTATATCCCATCTATTCCGTACGCATTGTCTCCCCGGCCGTGATATCTCTATCCCTTCCACCTGCCATCCACGAGACTTCATTTCTTGTAAGAAAAAGCCGTATCCGCAGCCAATATCCAGCAATCTTCCTCTGCCGGTCCTGGCTCGAGATTCGATCAGATTGGCAGATTTATCGACAACCGGTTTCATCATCATTTCCCAGATGGCAACTTCTTCCGGTTGGACGGGCAAATAGTCTTGGTAATTTTTCATTAGTGCCTGGAGAGAAGGCTTGGGATGAAGACACACCAGGCCGCATTTTAGGCAGCGGAGGTACTGCCACTGATCTTTTTGATGGATGATACGAAAATCGGAAGCATGACACAGGATGCAATGATTGAACTTTTGCATGCGGACAAGTTGTTTATTCAAGTGAGGGCATTTCGCAGAGCATCTTCAGATTGTCAAGAAGAGCCTGACACATAACGGCCATGAAAATATGATTTTTCTTCTATGACCAGATGTGTTATATGATTTTTTGTGCCACGAAAAACGCGCATAGATACACCCGGTGACCTGAGCACATTATTTGCCGAGGAATTGAGCAAGGCAACAAAAGTTCAATTATTATACCTACTATTTCCAAGAAGGGCAAGGTTGAATGGCCGTGCGCAATCAAAAAACGAATTCTTACCTGTGAAGGAGACTGATTGCCTTGTGTAATAAACTCAGAAACCTGCTCAATGTTCTTCCTATCCAGAAGCTCCATAAGCGGCTAAGCGGCTTATCGGCGGCCTTTTTTTTGTTGCTTCTTTTTGGATGTTTTCAGACTACCGAGTTGAAAGAGAAGACTCAGAGAGAGCCTGATAATTCTACTCTGCTTGTAGAATCGGGAAAAGCTCATTTTGATGCCAAACATTATGAGGAGGCCAAGAAAGTACTGAAAGAAGCTATCAAAATAAATCGGTCGAATGTGGAAGCTTACAAATGGCTCGCGTTAACCCTTCGCGAGATCATCGCCAAAGGATATGATGAGAAAATCTATGAGAATACTGACTATCGCAGAAACCTCACGCTTGAAGGGTATAGAGCATTGAACAAAGCTGTTAGTCTTGCGCCAGAAGATGGTGAGCTCCGACTTCTGAGAGGAATTGCTGGAGTGAAAATGCCTTTCTTCGTCCGTAAGCTTGAGCAGGGGATAGATGATCTAAATAGAGTTCTAAAGAGTAATGTTCCTGATTCTACTAAGGCGGAAGCGTTGTACTGGCTTGGGAAAGCATACCAGAAAAAAGCTATGAGTCGTTGGATTAAGGTAGTGTCCAAAAATCCAAACTCCAAAGCATCTAAGGCAATTTTTGATAGAATGAGACCTGCGGCAAGACGATTCGATCTTTCACAGTATCGACCTCCTGTTGTAGCAATAGATTTTATCTTAGGATTCCGAGATGAATTAGAGCCACAGACTGCGGTGTGGGTTGAAGATAGAGAGGGCAGTTTTGTAAAAACTATCTATGTCTCTGGGTTCAGTGGACATGCTAAAGAAAAGGAGGTTAGACTTCACAAATGGGCTGATTCATCCAAATTCGTTGATGTTGATGCAGTAACTGGTGCAAGCATAGATTTAGGGCATCATATTTATGTCTGGGATTTGAGGGACAATTCGGGCACAAAAGTGAAAGCAGGGGAATATATCGTAAAAGTGGAGGTGGCCTATTGGCCAAGCAGGCAATATCAATTGGTCTCGGCTCGTGTTGACCTGGGAGAAGAAGGGGGTCGAACAGTGGTTGAAGAAGGGAACTTTGTACCATATTTGGAAGTCAATTATTTTCCTGCAAGATGAAGTATTCAATTCAGTGGGTTTCGCAGAGCATCTTCAGGTTGTCAAGAAGGGCTTCCAGCATCTTGTCGTGTTTCAACCTTACCTTCAAACCCCAGGCCAGTTTTCTGAGAAGACCTTTCGGCTGAACAATAATTGTTTGAGTGACCAGGGTGTCTTCACCCTCACCTTCAAGCTCCCAGATTTCCGTTCCCCCGCGAAAAAAACCGTCCAGGAATTGGAGTCGGATTTTGCTGTCAGGAATCACTTCCTCTACCCTTGTGTTCCACTCCAGCTCAAATATATGAACGATTTTTGTCTTGACCAGGGTTCCGACCTTATAGGGTGGTGGGGATTCATGAGTGACGATGGTGCCTTTTGGGCATATCTTTTTGAACGATTCCTCTTGGGTCAAAACCTGAAACACATGGCTCCTCTCAGCCCTGACCAGGCGGGTGTGCTGGTTGATCTCTCCCTCATGTTCGGCGTATTCAGGGGACGTTATCGTGTATTTGGTGGAGCATCCCTGTAAACACAAAAAAAGCAATACTGCGGCCAGGAGAGAAAGTCTTTTTCCGAAAAAGCCTGAGCACATTTTGTTCTATCTCAATTTGACATTCTTCTTAAGTTGGCTATATTGACGAATCTAAAAGAAATTGTGATCAAGTAGTGCTACGATTAAAGCGTTCAAGGTTTTTCACAATAAGCTTTCGCTGTAAAGAAATTTTTCGACCTGTGCGGTTAGCATGTTGGCCCGTTGCTGTTGGGCATGCCCCCACATATCCATACCCCGTAGCGTGCCCCCTCTGTGGGGCACATATTGTGGGGGACAGAGCCCCCACGCTACCTTGTGGTTGGTCCGCTTAACCGGCTCAACCGGTTGTAAAGGGCGATTTTTCAGGTAACCGCACAGGTTGAAATTTTTTCTATTTACGGAGCGAAGCGGAGCTAAGTTCTGAGCTGAGGATGTAAGGAGAGGGAATCTTGAAGATCATTTTCTATTGGGTCTTGTACCCTTTGATCCGCCCTTTTTACCTAATTTCCGTCATTCTTAACACTTTCGTGTTGGCCCTGCTCATCATTATGATTTCTCCATTCGATAGAAATGGGAATTTGGTCCATTATATCGGCAGGTTCTGGTCTTTGCTCAACGTCTACCTATCTGGTACCAGGTTGTCGATACGTGGTAGGGAAAAAATAGAAAAAGGCCGCGCTCATATCATCATGTCAAATCACCAGAGTCTGTTTGACGTGTGGGCCTTAATAGGAAAACTCCCCCTTCAGCTCCGGTGGATCATAAAATCCGGGATAAAGAAGATGCCAGTCTTTGGTTATGCCCTCGAGCGAATGGGGCATATATATATTGACAAAAGGAAGGGCAAGAATACGGTTCTTGGCCTGGAAGTGGCCGGCCAGAAAATACGAGAAGGGACATCTGTGATCATCTTCCCTGAGGGGACAAGAAGCAAGGATGGGCATCTGCAAAAATTCCACAGGGGAGGGGCAATCTTGGCCATTAGGTCCGGTATACCCATACTACCCGTCACAGTAAACGGGGGCCGTTTTGTGCTGCCTAAAGGCACGCTGGCCCTGATGCCGGGCAAAATTGAGGTTGTTGTCGGCGACTTGATCGATCCTGGCGCATTTGATGGGAATAGAGATGAATTAATGGCAGTTGTAAGGTCAGCCATAGAGAAGAATCTTGACCTGGAATATGGCGCACTCGTATAGGAAATATATCGTGCTCGTATTCTCGGGCGTAAGCCTGTTCCTACTTTCTTACTCGGTGTTTCCATCTGAAACAGACCCGCAGTCAGAATCGGAGCTGAATTGGGTCATCAAGAACATCAAGGAGAAGGAAAAAAGCTTAAAGACCTTTACCGCAAAGTTCGTGCAAAATAAGAAGACCGAGTTGCTTCAGGAACCATTGCACTCCGAAGGTTTGATCTATTTTGATTGCACAGGCAAAATGCTTCTGAAGGTCACAAGTCCGTCGCCGTTGGTGTTGCTTCTAAAGAATAACCTGCTGCTTGTCTATGATCCTGATTTGTCGAAAGCCAAAAAAAGACGCCTCGGGAAAAGCGATAATATACTCAAGAAATACTTCGGTATCGGACAGTCAGTTGAGGAGTTGAAAAAACGATACAAGATCCAGCTTACCTCAAAGACGCATTCAGGTACCTATCACCTGAAATTGATACCCAAAATGAAGGCCATAGCGAGGCATATTGATACGATTGAAGTTGCGGTAAGCCCCAAGAACTGGCTTCCGGAGCGAATTCATTTCAAGGAAGTGAAAGGGGACCATACCTCTGTATGGTTACAATTTACCTCGATCAATGAACCGTTACCGCCAGGCATTTTTACAATCAATGTTCCGGAATCTAATGAAGACCATTTATGAACTTCCAACCAACTCCTTGAGTGTATGTCGAATTGCTATTGAATCTTCCGTGGGCAGCACCTGGGCCTGGCGGTGAATCCACCGGACCGAGCGGCCAAGGATCTGGCCTGGCCCCACCTCAACCATGGGCCATAGCTCCCGGCGAACCAGTTCCTCCACCACCCCTACCCATCTTACCGGACTCTCCAGTTGAGTGGAAAGGAGCGCTTTTACCTGGGATGCGCTCTCCATGGCCTGGGAGTCGATGTAGGATATGATGGGGGTGTGGGGCTCTTTCATGGGAGTTTGGGTGAATGTTTTGGCCAGGCATTGATCAGCGCCCCGCAGCAGACTGCTGTGATAGGCTACCGCTGCTGGCAGCCAGTCAGCCTTCAGAGCCCCGGCCTCCACCGTCTGTTTCAAGAGAGCAGATACTGCCGGCCGCTCCCCGGAGACAATAATCTGGTGCCGGGTATTGACAATGCTCACCTCAACCACGCCTGCCACCCTGCCGCACAATTCCTCGACCTCGGAGGCCGACAAACCCAACACTACACCCATGGCGGCCTGGGCCTTTTCCTTACGGATGCAACGAGCTGCCTCCTGCATCAGCGTGAGGCCGGTCTCAAAGTCCACCACACCGGCGGCATAAGCTGCCGCATAGATTCCCGAACTGTAGGGAGCAAAGGCGCCAGCGCTAATGCCCCTGGCTTCAAGCAGGTCGCCTGCCATGCAGCTTACCGTGTAGACCGCCACCTGGGCGATGAAATCCTCTTGGAGCCGCTCTTCAGGGCCGAAAAACATGATGTCTCCAAGGGCAAGATTCAGGTGGGCCTCGGCCCGTCGCAGCACCTGCTGGCACTCCGGGAAGCGCTCCACCAGGTCACGTCCCATACCCACGTACTGGGCACCCTGACCCGGAAACAAGAAGGCACAGCCGCTCATGGACTGTCATCCTTATCTTTGAGGACCTCAAGCCAGGCCCTGCGAAACCCCACGTTTTGGGGCCCAAACAACTGGAGATTGCGCCGTACCCCCAACAGTCGTTTGGCGATCGAAGGCCACGAATAGAGGCGACTGTACGCCCAGTTGAAACCCTGTTGCAACTCCTCGACGCTTATTCCCCGGGGCCGGAACACCACGTGGTTCATGTCGTAGCGGGCCCAATCGTCGGTCAGGATGCGACCCTCCGCCTTCATCTTGCGGTACAGACGGGTTCCCGGAAAGGGGGTGAGGATGGAAAAGAGCACCGCATCCAGCCTGGTTTGTTCGGTGAAGCGAACAACCTCGGCAAAGACCGACGGGGTGTCGCCGTCATTACCAAAAATAAAGGAGCCCTGAATGCCGATGCCATGGCTATGAATCCGTTTGATCATGTCCCTGTAAGACTGGACCCGGTTGAAGGTTTTGCCCATCTCTTTCAGGGTCTTCTGAGACAGGGATTCGAAGCCAATAAATAGCCCCATACACCCGCTCTGCCGCGCCAGCCTGAGGAGCTCCTGGTCCCGGGCGATGGTAATGGAAGCCTGGCTGGCCCACTTGAGGCGATATGGAATCAGGCGGCGAAATAGCGCTTTGGCATAAGCCTTGTCTCCTGCAATATTGTCATCCACAAAAAAGACGAAGCGGCCCTCCAGATTCCGAACCTCGCGCTCCACCTCTTCCACCGGCCGCAGCCGGTAGGTGTGTCCATAAAATTGGGTCACCGAGCAGAATTCGCAGTCAAAGGGACAGCCACGGGTGGTCTGCACTGTATTGACAAAAAAATAGGCTTTCCGCTTGAGCAATTCACGGCGCGGCAGCGGCAGGTTGGTCAAAGGCGAGTGGTCCTCGCTTCGATAAAGGGGTTGCAGTTCCCCCTGCCTGACATCTTCCACCACTCGGGGCCAGAGACCCTCTGCCTCGCCCACCACCACTGCATCTGCGTGCGCGCTCGCTTCCTCTGGCATCATGCTGGGATGAATGCCGCCGAGCACTACCGGCACGCCCCGTTTCCGGTATGCATCGGCAATTCCATAGCCTCTGGGTGCCAAAGGCGTCATCAAAGAGATGCCCACCAGATCTGCTGTAGCCTTCCAATCGATTTCTTCAACATTCTCATCTATCAGACGTACCCGGACATCACCGGGTGTCAAGGCGGCCAGGGTGGTCAGGGCCAGATAGGGAAAACGGAAGACCACCTTGCCCCAAAGACTGTTGGCAGACCATCTGGGTACGATCAGAGTGACATCCATACCTAAAGGGGCTCAACGTGATACCACTGGTCCGGATAGCGGCGGATGTATCGTTCAAAGATCGCCGCCACCTGTCGCAGATTATGATGGAGCGCCTGCTGGCGGTCGGGGCCATAACGGAGATCGAGCGCTGGCTCAATGATGCCGTGATACCGTCCCGGAGCTTCCATGATTGAGAAGGCGGGAACCACTGGAGCCCGGCTAGCCATGGCCAGGACTAGCGGCCCAACCGGCAGCCGCACCTGGCGGTTGAAGAGTGTCGTGGTCTCTGAGCGATCAGAAAAGACCCGATCCCCCAATACCGCCACGATCTCGTTATGACGGAGAGCCTTGACGAGCTCGATCGTGCCGTACATCGACTCCTTCACTTCAATGACCCGGATCCCGTGACGACGGCGCAAACGGTTGACCAGGGTGTTGGTGAAGCCGGTGTTGTGCTTGATGGCAACGACGTTGACCGGATAGCCCATGGCTCGCAATCCCAGACCGCCGATCTCCCAGTGGCCCAGATGAGCGGTCAGCAACACCACGCCTCGCCTTTTAGCCAGGGCCTCGTCCAAATGTTGTCGTCCTTCATACAATTGTGTAAAGGCCTTGCTCTCCTCCAGGGTCATACCGAGGAGGCGAAAGAAATCGACCATGTAGATGCCATAGTTCTGGAAAAAACGCCACAGCAGCCGCCGTCGACTATCCGGTGGCTGGCAGCCATTAAGAATAATGTCCAGGTTATGTAACACGTGACGCCTGTCCCGCCGAGAGAACACGAATGCAAGAGTGGCAACAAGACGCGCAAACCCATAACAGACGCATGCTGGCAGCGTCTGTACCGTCTTCAGTGTCTGTTGATATAAGGATGGTTTATCCAGAATATGATCACGCATTTTCAGATCTAAGCTTCGCTGATTTCATTGCAATGGCCACCTCGCTTCTCAAAGGGTACAAGGTTGCCGTCTTTACTCCTCGTTGCTTCCGGGAAAAGGAAGATTAATGTAAAACCCTGCGGTTGTCAACAGAGCTCCGGTTTGCTTCTTTGCGGTGGGCGCCGCGCCTGAAACTCTATCAGGCCCCCTCACACCTGCTTGACTTTTCTCCATATACCATATATAGGTGCTCGTTCAGTTGGGCTTTCCTGAGATTCGCACAACGGTTTGCGGGTGGACCCGACCAGCCGCCAGGGGGGCACGCCTTGCGGCTCTAAGGAAATTCCTATACTATCGAGTTAGTGTCTTTCCGGAATTTCCTGTTGGACAGGATAGTGATTCCGGATGGAAACGAAACAAGGTCTTAAACAGTAACCAAAGGAGGTGTGGCATGAATCTTAAAAAGAAAGTTCATTACAAATTCACACTGCTTCTTTCCTTCGTATTGATACTTTGCGGCTGCGCAATTTTCAAAACACCTTTCAAAGAAGTTGCAGATCAATCCGGGATTGATACATTGATAGGAGATACGGTTTTCAACAGGGTAGCCTTCAGGACCTGGGAAGGACACGTCATCCGGTTTACCAATGTTTATCACAGGGGTGTTTTTATTCCGGCAGGGACCGAGTGTACTATTAAAGATATTTCAAAAAAGGTTATTACGTTTGTGGCCAACGATAGGGAGTATGTACTTGGCCGTTGGCTTACTGCTGTGAGTCCGGAAGATATTAAGTTATCATTTCACAAGTTTTTCGCAGAAGATAAGAATAGAATTGGCCTTGACAAAATCAACCCGGCTTTTCGGGATAGTATAGAATCGGGAGTTGACGAGATAGGTATGACCAAAGAGGAGATTCTTCTTACTCTTGGATATCCTGCCTATCTTGGAGGAACCAATCTCACAAGTGATTATGGCCGTGAATTCATATTGTCACAGCCCGAGTGGAATTACTTAAAACCGGATAAGAATAGGACGTTATTCATGTTCAAAGGGAACAAACTGTATAAGATTGTCGACTGAATCAGGTTGTCAAGAAAGGACTGGTTGATCATTGTTTCGGCCAATTTGTGGGAGCGGCTTTCTAGCCGCGACGGTCGCGGCTAGAAAGCCGCTCCCACAGAAATGTTGAAGAGGCCGAAAACATGACCGGGCCCAGAAAGGAAATTCCTATACTATCGAGTTACCCAAGAGTCCACCATGTTTTCCTTCTTACCATACCATGAACAACTGCGTATTTCATACGCCGAGAGAAAGCCACGTTAAAGGAAATGACAATTCCGCGCTCCAACCCCCGCCGAGCCCTCCGGTGGTAGGCATCCCCCGTGGCCTCCTCTATTTTCACTATCAACCCCTGTGGGCAACTTTCCTCTCTCAATTGGGAGTGACGGTCCGAGTGTCGCAGCCCACTGAACGGGCGCACCTGGAGACGGCTCAAAGCCTCACCCGTAGCGACCTGTGCCTTCCTGTTAAGGTATTTCTAGGGCACGTAGACCGGCTGAAGGATCAGGTGGACTGGCTCTTGGTGCCGAGGATGATCAGCGTGAGTCCGGATGCTTTCATGTGTCCCAAGGTTTTGGGCCTCACAGACATGGTGCGTAACGTTTTCCCAAACCTGCCCAGGTTGTTGGACCCGAAGGTCAACGTCAAACCGCCCAAGCCGCAGGGGTTTGCCGAGGCCTGCTCCTGGGTGGGACGTCACTTCACGAACAGCCACGCGCAGTTGGGGAAGGCGTGGTTAGCCGCCCAGGAAGCCCAGGCTGAGTTCGGGCAGCGACTGCTCACTCATCCCCTGGACGAGGCCATAAGGCCCTGGGACGGGGACTTTAGCCAAAGCCGAGGTCAAGCAGGGAGAAAGCCCGTCTACCGGGTCGCGGTCATCGGTCGCCCCTATGTCATCTTTGACAGCGTGCTCAGTCATGGCCTGCTCGACCTCCTCAAGCGCCATCTGGTGGATTTCATGACCCCCGAACGTGTGCCCATGGAGGCCAAAGAGAAGCAGAGCCGACGCCTTCCCAAGAAAGTATACTGGCAGTTAGGCAAGGATCTGGTCAGTGCGGCCCTGTTCTACATGGAACGCCCTGAGGTGGATGGCATTATCAACGTTTCCAGTTTTGGCTGCGGCCAGGACTCGTTCACCAGTGCGCTGGTCGAGCACTATGTAACCAAGTATTCGAACAAGCCCATTCTTAACCTTGTTCTGGACGAGCACACGGCTGACACCGGTCTGAACACCCGCGTGGAGGCATTTGTGGACATGATGGAACAAAGGAGAAGGAATGGACGTCAGGCGACAAGCGTTCAGAGGAATGAGCACGCTGAGCCATCCGGAACAATGCACACTCCCAAGGAACCCAAATCCCGAAAAATGCACCTGACCATTCCTCACATGGGTCCTCTCCATCTTGGCTTCGAGCGGGTCCTCAAAGATCTTGGCGTGCAAATAACCATGCCGCCACGCCCCAACAAAGAGGCACTGATGCTGGGAACGCGCTATTCCCCTGAGTGCGCCTGCCTCCCTTTCAAACTCAATCTGGGCAATATGATTCAGGCCCTGAATCAAGGCGCCACTGATATAATGGTGCCTGCCGGCTTCGGTCCCTGTCGCTATGGATACTACAGCGTGATCCAGGAGCAGATCCTCAGGGACCTGGGCTACCAGTTCCGGATAGGTCGGACAGATGATCCGGACAGCCTGCGCGACATGCTGGCCACCGTCAAGATAATCGCCGGGCTCAAATCCAAGTGGGACTCATACAAGGTTTTTTTCTTCATTCTTCATCGTCTCGCTCTGGTGGACTGGGCCCTACAGCGCGCCCACTCGCTCAGGCCAAGGGAGCTGAAAAGGCGGACAACCGACCGGGCTCTTCGCCGCAGTCTAAAGATTATTGAGCAGACGCACCGGTTCCGCGACCTGTGGCAAGCCAAACGCCGGGTGCGCCGGGAGTTCGATGCTGTCGCTATTGATCCCGGCCGACCGGTGGTGCGTGTGGGGGTGGTGGGCGAGATTTTCATGGTCCTGGAAAACTATGCTAACATGAATGTCGAGGAGAGGCTGGGGGAGATGGGTGTAGAGGTCCATCGAGGCGTATGGTTGAGTGACTGGCTCAATGACCGCTTCCGCTTCAAACCCTTCAGGCGCAACCAGTTCAGGCGGGCCTTGCGCCAGGCCGCACCGTACCTGCGCGATCCCAGTGGCGGCGAAAGCGTAAAGTCCGTGGGGAAGTCTGTCCACTTCGCTCGCAAGGGCTTTGATGGCATCGTTCATCTGATGCCCTTCACCTGCATGCCGGAGCTGGTGGCTCAGACAATTTTGACCAGCGTGGCGAGCAATTTTAATATTCCGGTGCTCACCCTGATCTTTGACGAGCACACCTCACCGGGTGCCGTGCAAACCCGGTTAGAGGCCTTTGTTGATCTGATCAAAAGACGGCACTAAAAATCACCTGTTTCCCATTTACCACACCGATCCCCCCAGCGTACCAACCGCTCCTGACCCGGCCCCACAGGCATCTTGACCTCCATGACCTCGCAGCCGTTGGGACAGCCTTCGCATTCAAAACTGTTGAGCTGATAGGGTATTTCTCCAACCTCCAAACCACGGAATCGGGTCTGGCCCGTTGATGCCACCACTTCTTTTGCCAGCAGGGCGGCACCAATGGCCCCCATCACCTCGAAATGGGCGGGAACGCTCAACCTTCTTCCCAGAACACGCTCGAACGCAACGCGCATGCCTACGTTGGCTGCTACACCCCCCTGGAAGAGAATCGGTTCGCGGAGGTCGTGGCTCTTGACCAGGTTGTTCAGGTAATTGCGCACCAGGGCCGCACATAGACCGGCGATGATGTCTTCGACATTATGGCCCATCTGTTGCTTGTGGATCATGTCTGATTCAGCAAAGACCGTGCAGCGGCCAGCGATCTTCACCGGCTTATTAGCCCTGAGGGCGTAATCGCCAAAGGCCTCAATGGGAATTCCCAGCCGGTACGCCTGCTGGTCCAGGAAGGAACCGGTTCCGGCGGCACACA
>Ga0114922_10003029_pt1 | contig 15706 bp, 19 predicted proteins | sample AartaG_FD_100975 | JGI IMG/M metagenome (GOLD analysis project Ga0114922, IMG submission 100975) | Deep subsurface microbial communities from Aarhus Bay to uncover new lineages of life (NeLLi) - Aarhus_00045 metaG | ecosystem: Environmental > Aquatic > Marine > Oceanic > Sediment | place...
AAAGGGAAAGGTAAGCGTGGAAGAGACAACAAAGAATTCATTATTCAAATGTTCGGTATGAATGAGTCGGGTGAAACATGTTCTATTTTCGTTAAAAACTATACACCATTCTTTTATGTAAAAGTTGCTGACCACTGGGGTAAAAGAGAAAAACGTGATTTTATACAACATTTAAAAATGGAAATTCGCAAATTAGCATTAAAAGAAAAATACAAGAAATGGGTAAGGGGACAACAAGTATTTCCGAAACCTACTGATAACGAAAGCGAACACGCCTATATTTTAAAACATCAAGAAGATTATATATCTTATTACGAAGATTCTATTCTTGAAAAAGAATCTGTAATTATCGAAAGAAATAAGTTATATGGATTTGATAATATGAAGAAATATAGATTTATATGTTTGAAATTTAAAAATACATCGGCATTAAATAAAATTAAAAATTTCTGGTACATAATTACAGCAGACCCAACTAGTTTATTCGGAAGAAAATATACGTTGAAATCACATAGATATCAAGGCGTAGATACAGAACTTTATGAAGCAAAATTACCACCGCTATTGAGATATTTTCACATTAAAGAAATCAATCCTTCTGGTTGGATTGAAATTCCCAATGACAAAATTCTTGAAAATACAAATAAAACTTTCTGTAAATATGAATGTACCGTTGATTTTAAAGATATTATTCCGCTGCCTCAAAAAGAAACACCTATTCCAGCAATTGTAGCATCTTGGGATATTGAAGCTAGTTCTAGTCATGGTGATTTTCCTGTAGCCATTAAAAGCTATAGGAAACTGGTAGGCGAAATCATCACATACTGGACCATTCATAATAAAGAGATAAGACTAATGGGAAAAGATAGACAAACTACACTTGTAATTAAATTAATTAAATCTGCTTTTGGATTTGAACAAATGGAGGATATCTCGACAGTATTTCCAAAAAAAAAGGTTTTGGAACAGAATTTAAACGGGAAAATTAAACATCTCATGACTGAACCTTTAAATTCTGTAATTGAACGATTTCGAATCATGGAAGCCCGTGAAAAAAGGAAAAAGCTTTATCGAAATAAAGATGACGATGATGATGAAGAAATTCATAATATTTCCCAGAGTTGGGGAACTTATGTGAGAAAAAAAGCAACATTCTTGGATTATTTAAATGATAAAAAATTTGATGTGGGTAAAAAACTAGAGATTATTGATGAAGCCGCAAAAATTATATTACCACCACTTGAAGGCGATAAAGTAACATTCATTGGAACAACCTTTATGCGTGTTGGTGAATGCGAGCCATATTTAAATTATATGGCTGTATTAGGAGATTGTGATGAAATAGAAATCGAAAACTCAGAAACCATTGTTGAATGCTATGAAACAGAACGAGATTTATTGATGGGTTGGACTGAAATGATAAGAGACCAACATCCAGATATTTTAATTGGATATAATACATTTGGGTTTGATTGGAAGTTTGTAACAGAACGAGCACAAGAATTGAATTGTATGCGTCCAGAAAGTTTGGATGAGAGATATGATGAAGAAATTTGGTTTGCTGAATTATCTAGAAATAAAGGAGAATACTGTAGAAAAATAGAAAAAGAAATTAGAATTGCTAGTGGTACTCACCAAATGATTTATATGGATATGCCTGGTGTTATTCAGATTGATTTATATAATTATTTCAGGCGTGAAATAAATCTTGGTTCATATAAGTTGAATGATGTTGCCTCACATTTTATCGGTGACATGGTAAAAGATTGGGAAAAATTGGATGACACTACCGTTATTAAAAGTGGGAATCTAATGGGTTTACAGAAAGAAAATTTCGTGTGTTTTGAATTGATTGGTCATTCTGTAGATTCTTATGAAGGTGGTAAGAAATTTAAGGTTCTACAACTAAACGAAGAAAGAGGTGAATTTATTATTGAAGGTAATATTAATCCCAGAAAAGATAGAAAACTTAGATGGGGATTGGGTAAAGATGACATTACACCACAGGATATCTTTGAGTTGTCAATGGGTACTTCTAGTGACCGTGCTATCATTGCGAAATATTGTTTTCAGGATTGTAATTTGGTTCATCATTTATTCAGAAAAAATGATATCTTAACTGGAATGTCAGAACAAGCCGCTATTTGTAGTGTCCCCATTGATTTCGTAGTGATGCGTGGTCAGGGAATTAAACTTTTGAGTTTCATTGCTAAGAAATGTCGTGAAAAAAATACACTTATGCCAGTTGTTGAAAAGCCAGAGGGTGATGGTAGTTATGAGGGGGCTATTTGTTTAATACCAAAAACTGGGTTATATGTTGAAGATCCTGTGGCAGTTAATGATTATTCATCACTATATCCTAGTTGTATGATTAGTGAAAATATATCACATGATAGTAAGGTTTGGACAAAAGAATATGATTTGGAAAAACAGCTATTATCAACATGGGGCGAGAGAAACAAGGATGGGACATTTAAATATGACAATCTGGAAGGATATGAATATGTTGATGTAGAATATGACAGATATGAATGGATAGCTCCTGAAGGTAGAAAGAAAGAAGTAAAAGTCAAGGTTGGTACCAAAATTTGTCGATTTGCTCAATTTCCAGATGACAAAAAAGGTATTATGCCGGCAACACTACAAGGACTATTGGCAGCAAGAAAAGCCACTAGGTCTAAAGCTAAATTTAAAACGATTACTATGAAGAATGGCGATGAACATATTGGGATTTTGTCTAAAAATGATGATAAATATACAATTACCTATATCTCGTTGGAAAATGAACGACTAAAGAAAACAAATACAGTTGTTGATGTGGTGGCAGTTAAAGATATTAAAGATACTTATAATTCATTCATGAAAAATGTATTTAATCAGAGACAATTATCAATTAAAATTGTTGCTAATTCTTTATATGGTCAATGTGGAGCAAGAACAAGTTCGTTTTATGATATTGATATTGCTGCTTCGACAACAGCAACAGGTAGAAAACTATTGATTTATGCGAAACGTGTTATTGAAGAAGTTTATGGTGATACAGTTTGTGATACAAAATATGGACAAGTTAAAACAAATGCGGAATATATTTATGGTGATACGGATAGTGTATTCTTTACATTTAATTTAAAAGATATGGACGGTAATAAAATTACCGGCAAGAAAGCATTGGAAATTACTATTGAGTTGGCTATTGAAGCTGGTGAAATAGCAAGTAAATTCTTAAAACCACCACATGATTTGGAATATGAAAAGACATTCGACCCGTTCTTATTGCTATCCAAAAAGAGATATGTTGGAATTCTTTATGAACATAATCCCAATAAAGGAAAAAGGAAAGAAATGGGAATTGTATTGAAGAGGCGAGATAATGCGCCTATTGTTAAAGATATTTATGGTGGATTAATTGATATATTGATGAAATCGCAAGATATTCCTGCGGCAATTACATTTGTTAAAGATTTTCTTCAAAATATCGTTGATGAAAAATATCCGTTAGAAAAATTAATTATTACAAAGAAACTAAACTCGTTTTATAAAAATCCTAAAAGCATAGCTCATAAGGTGCTAGCGGAAAGAATGGGTAAACGAGACTCTGGTAATAAACCATCTGTTGGTTCAAGAGTTCCTTTCGTGTACATTCAAACAAAAGATAATGTAAAACTACAGGGTGATAAGATTGAAAGTCCAGAATATATTCGAGCAAATAATATTAGACCAGATTATGGCTTTTATATTACAAATCAAATTATGAAACCAGTTCAGCAGGTATTCGCATTAATATTAGAACAGATTCCGTCGTTTCGTAGAAAGAAAGCAGCATTTAAACGCAAGTGTGAATATTTGAAACAAGAATACAAAAGTGACCCAACGAAATATCAGAAAAAGGAAGAACAGTTGCGTAATAAAGAAGTGAAAGCACTATTATTTGCTGATTCATTGAGACAAGCAGATAATATTAAAAAGGGTCAAAAATCAATTAAAACCTTCTTCGGTTAAACATGACCCCAACTATCATCCCAATCTTCGTCATCTAGATAATGCTGTTTCTCCTTGCTACCATTTATAAAAGTATAATTTTTTTTTTCATTAGTTGGGGGCAGATTCAAGCATTCTTCTACAACGTCTTTAATTTCATTCATTGTATATTCTATATACCAAGCTATATTTATCACTAATATATTACACATATCACAGTAGGTCATATTATATATAATTAACAAATTAATTATATCTAACAATATTGGTGAATTTAATTAGCATCCCCCTTTGCGACAAGGGCATTGACCAGAAGGTCCTCTACAATTACAGTTAGCATTTGAACTATCAACATTCTTGGGTCCTGGACCTGGTTGACATACATTATTGCCTCCGGCATTTTTATTTTGTTTCATGATTCCAAGTGATAACATGCTTCCAATTTGGGGTTTTGGTGCGGTCCATCCTTGACCACCTTTGAAACCAGTAGGGTCGGTTGGCTTTACAACTTTACCGTAAATATTATAGAATTTTGAGGATTGTCCTTTACCTCCTGCTCGTTTGTATACTGCATTTCTAATCCCTTTATTTGGCATTATATATAAACGAAATAAAATAATTAAAATAATATATGACTTTATATATATGCAAAAGACCACAAATAAAAAAGATAAAACATTGGATATATTTATAAGTTGGCTAAATAAAAACGGCGCCGAATTTTCAGATATATATTTCCAAACGTATAAAAAAAATGAACGCGGGGTTCATACCAAACATAAGGTCTCAAGTAATAAACAAGTAATTAAAATTCCAAGAAAATTACTCATTTATACTGATATGGGTAAAAACACATCTTGGGGACAACTTGTACAAAAACAATCGCAACGAATAAGCGGAATTAATTTAGTGTATATTTGTTTATACATGCTTCAAGACATGTATGGTGATAATCATTTTAAACCATACTATGATATTTTACCCAAAAATCTAAATAACTTTCCTTTGTTTTGGACAAATAAAGAAAAAGGTTTCTTGGAAAATAGTTATTTACTAGAAGAAATTAAAACTAGAAAAATGGTTTTAACAAAAGACTATAATGTGCTTGTAAATACAATTCCACATTTTAAAAGGTACTGTTCTCTCCAGAAGTTCATGGAATTACGTACAATAATTGGATCAAGAAACTTTGGTCTTTGGATAGATGGTACTAAGCAAGCAACTATGGTACCACTAGGTGATATGTTGAATCATAGTAGCGAACCAGATGTAAAATGGAGTTTCGAAGAAGCAAAAGATGGATTTGTGATGAATTCCGTAAAGACAATTTCAGCTCACAGAGAAATTACAGATTCATATGGAACTAAATGTAATAGAAGCTATTTAATTTTTTATGGATTTGCCTTAGAAGATGATAAAAAATGTAGAAATACTGTATTTTTAACTATACCTCAGTCAAATACTAATTTCAAAATACAAAATTTAAGAAATCAACTTACGTCAGATACGTTCTCAAGAAATATATCGAGTGATTTTAATTCGTTAAATTTTAGACAATTGATGACATTCTTACGAATAGCAAATGCTAATGAGTCAGAATTACATGACTTTATTAAAAATCGTCACTTAGCACAAAATCCATTTAATAAAAGAAATGAAGCGGCCGCGTTAGCATATTTAGCTCTTGAAATTGAAAAAAATAAAAGAATGTATCCATTAAGTCTAAAGCAAAATAAGAAAAATTTAAAGAGGTTTTCAAATTATTCTAATGAAAATTTCGCAACTAAACTCGTTATTGGAGAGAAGAAAATATTAAATGATATTATAGATTTTACAAAAACAGCACTTGGGGTTTTGTTATTAAATAATCGTGTTTTAAATAGACATTTAAAAAACAATATTAATGGTTATATGTTAACACTTGACACTATTCATTAGTAGTATTATCTGAATTTGTACCAATACTAACAGAATATTCAAATGCTAAAACATTATTTCCAGAGGAGTCGCTATTAATAACGTTTTCAATAGCTCTTCCTAACAATTCTTGTATTTCTCGCGTACTCTGATGACTTGGATTGATGTTTGCGGAGTGTCTTGTTTCAAAAGGATTTTCTATATCATTAAAGTTAAAATCATCATCATCGTCTTCTGGTAATGGGATGGGTGGTGGTCTTGGTGGTGGTGATATCAGATGTCTTGAGGAAGGGAGATTTATAGGCGGGGGTGGTGGTGGTGGCGGTGGAATTGTTGGTCTTCGTGAGCGTAAAGGATTAGTTTCTACTAAAGAAGGAATATAATTTCTTATATCAAATCTACATAATGGACAACGTGTATTATTTCTAAAATGCCTTCTTAAATTTGATTCTCTAAAGTAATGATTACAATGTAATATTTGCATAACTGTATCTGAAGGAATTAAAATTTCTCTGTCAATGGGACAAATTTGATGGGTGGTATTTGATATATCCCTAAATTCTAATATTCTTGTTGCTCGTCTTATTTGAAAGAGAGAAGGTCGAATACTAATAGGATTATAATTATTAAAGGATTCATTAATTATATCTTCGGTTGTTGTAGTTTGATTCACAGTTCCAGGAATATTAACTCTCATACTAGGAGCATGTCTCACAATTTCAGGAGTTCTAGTCATTCTTTCTGTAATACCAGATAAGGTAGATGGAAAAAACATACGTGTTCTTGGTCTATTTATAGTAGTTCGTCTTGTACGATTGGTTGAAGCATGTGTTCTTGGCTGTTGACGAGTAGTTGTTGATGTATTATTCTGTAGTCTTATGAGGTCAGACATTAATGAATATAAATTTTCGTTTTGTTGTTGCATACTATTGATTGTGTTTATCAATGTATCTTGTTGTCTTGAAATGATTCGCATATATTGCAATAATAATATGTGTGTACTTTCGTTGGTGCTCATTATATTTGAATTAGAAAATTTGTTGTTAAAGGGTATAAACATAATGGTTTAAATAAAATTATACAAATATAGAAAATGACAGATTCATACAAAGATAAAGGATTAACCGGTTTGGCAAATTTAGGAAACACATGTTTTATGAACACTACTTTACAATGTTTATCCCACACTTATTCATTTAATGATTTTTTGAAAAAAGGCACGTACAAACAGAAAATTAAAAAGAAACCAGAATCATTAATTTTGATGGAGTGGGATAAATTAAGAGACATGATTTGGAGTGAAAACTGTATAATTAGTCCTGGTGGATTTTTGTCATCCGTTCAAAAAGTAGCAAAAATTAAAGGTAAACATTTATTTACAGGTTATGCTCAAAATGACTTACCTGAGTTTTTAACCTTTATTATTGATTGTTTTCATACTTCAATAATGCGCGAGGTAAATATGAAAATAAAAGGAAAGGTATTAACTGATAAAGATAAAGTAGCTAAAAAATGTTATAGCATGATGAAAAATATGTATAAAAAGGAATATTCAGAAATTTTAGATATTTTTTACGGGATTCATGTATCTTGTGTAAAAGGGGAGACCAATAATACTTTGAGTTGTAATCCTGAGCCATTTTTAATGTTAGATTTGCCAATTCCTAATAAAAAAAATGTAAGTTTAATTGATTGTTTTGATGAATACACTAAAAGGGAAATTTTGGATGAAGATAATAGGTATGTTAATGATGAGGGACATAAAGTAGTTGGTAAGCAAATTCAATTTTGGAAATTTCCATCCGTTTTGATAGTAACTCTAAAGCGTTTCACAAATTCAATGCCTCCTAGAAAAAATCAGAGTTTAGTTGATTTTCCATTTGATAATTTAGATTTATCAAAATATGTGGTAGGATATGATCCTAAAAGTTTTAATTATGAACTTTACGGAATCTGTAATCATAGTGGAGGAGTAATGGGTGGGCATTATTTCGCTTATGTTAAAAATGCGAATAATAAATGGTATGAGTTTAATGACCCAAATGTCCAACCCAAATCAGAGGAACAGTTGAAAACACCAAAGGCATATTGTTTCTTCTATCGCAAAAAAAAATAAGAACCATACTATATAGATGGATAGTATAGATATCACACCAACAAAAGGATTCCCACATATGTACGACTTTATTGGTGATAAGGTTACTAAAGGTAGTCCCATAGTATTAGTAGTATTAACATTTGTTATTATCATTTACTACATTTTATTTAGTTATTTAGGTGTTTCTGTTGTTGAAGGACCAACCGCTATAGCACCATCCCCTAGCATTACATTTATAGAAGTAGTAATGTGGGGAATGTTTATCTTTTTAGTGCTTATTAATGGAGTTCAATACTTTTTTCAAGTTGATATTAAAACTAGTATTAAAAATTTATTTACGCCAGTTCCAGAAGTAGATATTACGGTTACTTCGCCTCAAGCTCCACCAGTGCCAGAAATTATGTATGAAGATCAAGTATTCCATGTTCCCAATAACATTTATACGTATAATGATGCTAAGGCGGTTTGTAAAGCATACGGTTCCAGATTGGCAACTTATGGAGAGATTGAAAATGCTTACAAAAGAGGTGCTGAGTGGTGTGGATTTGGGTGGTCTGCTGACCAGATGGCTTTATACCCAACGCAGATGGAGACATGGAAAAAACTTCAAAAAAGAAAGGGACATAAACACGATTGCGGAAGGCCTGGTATTAATGGGGGATTTGTAGCATATAAAAAAGCACCATTTGGAGTTAATTGTTACGGTCATAAACCAAAAATTACACCAGAAGAACGGGAATTAATGGATAACGAAGAACTTATCCCTTTGTCACCAGAAGAAAGAAGATTCAAAAGGAAAGTTGAAAAATATAGAAAAGATTTACCAGAAATACTCGTCTCTCCATTTAATTATGATAACTGGAGTCAATTATAATATTCAAATATAATATAAATGCCCGTCGCCACACAGGAAGAGAGAAAAGAAATGAACGCGGACTACGAGGACATGCTGGATAATAGAGAGAGGGATGTGCTCCTGAAAGACCGAGGCACCTATGAAGACAGAATAAAGTATTTAGAAATAGAGTTAAGGAGAGTAGAGGAACAGCAAAACGAATTTGTAGATCATATAAAGACTACGATGTCGGAGATGAGGGCGGATATCGAGAGGAAAAGATTAGCTGAAGTATATCGAACGAACATCAAATTGAAAAAATTGCTTGATCGTATAGATTTGATAAAAAGTTTTATTATGGAAAAACTAGCTCCTGGTGAGCTCCAACAGTTTGACCGACATATAAGGAATAATCGTGGATTTCCGCGTGATGAAAATCATACCCAATACACTACTGATCCGAGCGCATTGGTGGATGACGCGTTTTCACCATCAACAGATGGTGGACGAGGAGGAAAACGTAGAACGAGAAAGAAAAAAACACGCAAATCAAAGAAAAAATCAAGAAGAAAATATAAATAATTATGACTTTAATAATTAGTCTTAATTATTTCTTACGTGTTTTGTTTTTACGCTTCTTGCGTACTTTTCGAGTATCATGAGAACTTCGTTTCTTTCTAGCAGCTAAACTCAATAACTTATTAAATAAACCATCTCCTATTACTTTTGGCTCTTCAATCAAATCTTTAATTGGATTTTTAGTATTTGAATCAATCATATTTTTAAGAAGAATTAAACCAGCGGGAACTGCTAAGTTTTCCAAAGCACCGCCACCTTTCCCACCTCCACTTTGTGCGTTAGCAGATAAAGGGAAGTCATTTTGTAATAATTCAGAATTTATATTCCAACCTCCAGCTGTTATTTTTCCGTTTTTTTTATTAAAAATCATATCTTCTGAACTAAATATATTCATTATATATATTTACAAATCTTTTATTTATATGTTTTTGTACCCCAATCAAATTTATTCGTAGTTTTTATATTTACACCTTCATTTAGCTTGTGAGAAATTATATTTCTAATCTTTTTATTTTCTTGTATTTCATCATATTTTCGTACCAATGGATCTGCTAAACTTGGGCAATCATGAAATATGCTTATATCATACTCCCTTTTCAAATATTTATATACTATACCAGTTAATTTTGAACTAAATTCGCCTGTGGTATCATAAAATAAAGGTGTTGAAAATTTACCCTGTGTTTCCTTTCTTATTCCATTATAAAAATCTTCTACACTCGGTTCTCCTTTCCTTTCCCATCTCCAAAAAAAATCATCCTCCAATATTTGTTTTGTTTTATCGCAAGATAAATAATCATCTTCTGTAAAACTTTCCTTAATTAATTTTTTTTTATAATTATAAAACTCTTCATCATCCATCATTTCAATCATAGTGTCTTCCTTATTCATAATCGTTCTCTTGATAATCTATATATAAATATTGCTATTTCTCGTTTAAATTCTTTTTCATCTTGTATATTGAAGCCGTTTTGATGAATAACTCCGACCAAATCACGACAAAAATCTATTATAAAATGCTTATGTGTATAATAATCCCCATCTGTAAAACATACTTTCTTAAAATCTACACCATCTCTTTCTCCTTCCGGTGCCGCAGCTTCCATTACAGGAGACTTAAGCCAACTTTCATAACTAATCTTTCGAGGTGATGTTATATAATTAGGAATCCTATACGGTTCAATTCGATCAATAATGTTCATAATATTTATTTTTATTATGAATATTTTAAGTTGTTTAGTTATAAGACCTTTTGATATCAGATACATATTTAACATCTCGTTTGCTCTTCATATATTTTATTATTTGTTTTACTTTGTCTTCTCCATTTATACACTCATTTAAACATTCTTCTAAGAATTTCCAAGTCAAAGGAGCGGTTACTCTTGTATTTTGAAACTTTAATTTACCATCAGTAATTTCAATAACTGCATGTTCCATATTAGATTCCGCTGCTTGTTCTAAAATAGCAGATGTTAACTCATTACGAATTGCACGCTCCTTTTTAATTTCATCCGAATACTTCTTAATTTTATTATCAATAGTAACCCATTCTCTTATACTTTCTGTAAAATCCATTTGATATGATATAAGAATTTATATTTAACTAAATTTCCTTATATCATAAATAATTAACGACGGCGACGTCTGCGTCCTCCCTTGCGTGTTTTGCGTCCTCCCTTGCGTGTTTTGTTACCACCTTTTCTCTTTTTTTGTGCGTGTTTCTTCATTTGGAAAAGTGTGTAAGGTGCAAGTGCCTTAGTAATTTCTGCTAAAAGTCCTGTGCCTCCTCTGCGTTTACGGTTCCCACCGCGACGACGTGTTTTTCCTCCTTTACGTGCTTTTACCATTATAAATTATAATGAGAAAATTATAATTTATGTTATATTAAATTAACGACGACGGCGAGTTCTTCCACCGCGACGAGTCTTGCGACCTCCGCGCTTCTTCTTCTTGTGTTTCTTCTTGTGAGTCATACAGTGTCTTCCTCCACGACGAGTCTTGCCTCCTCCGCGTTTCTTCTTTTGGTGCATCTTAACTGCTTGGTAAAGCAAATAACTTGGGAGTGCTTTCTTGATAGCAGCCATAAGACCACCAACAGCGGAACCACCCTTCTTGTGAGATTTACGTCCTCCTTTTCGTGTTTTTGGCATTATATACTATATTAAGATAATTTTAAAAATCCAAGTGGCGATTTGATTAACATTTTATTACGCATCAATAAGATAAATATACCTAAAATTAGTAAAAAACTTATAAATACAAAAACGATTGAAAGAAAAATATACGGATATAATTCTTCTAAAATTAAATCAATCATCGGCTTCATTAATCCTTTTAGTTCATTTTTTACGTCATCCCTTTTTAATAATTCTAAACAATGCTGGATTACCGTATCTTTAATGTTCTCCATTACTGAAATAATAGATTTTATATTTTCTTTGCGTACCTACCATCATACTTTTTTATCAAACACAATTAATGAGTGATTCAGTACAATTACCCAACGAACAATTTGATTTTAATAGTCTTTCTTTAGCGAATCCACAAGGTCTACAAGGCGGGGCTTATTTTTCTAAATTAAAATTAAACGGAGAACCTTTCTTGGTTCAAACTCCTAAATGTTCCACCAAAAACGGAATACACAAAACCGAAAAAAAAATTTATTGTGATTTAATGTTTACCAATGATAATGAAGATTTTGTCAATTGGACAAATCAATTGGAAAGCACTATTAAAAATTTGATTTTTGAAAAACGCAACTTATGGTTTCATAATGATATGGACCATGACTCAATCGATTATCATTGGCAAAATCTTTTGAGAACCTACAAAGGTAATAAATTATTATTACGATGCTTTATTCCTAAAACTAAGTTTAGAATAGGAAGTAAAACTGTACAAATTTATAACGAAGAAGAAGAACAATTGACATTTGATGATGTCGATAACACCTCGAAAATGATTTCCATTTTAGAAGTAAGTGGATTAAAATTTACATCACAAAGTTTTCAATTAGAATTCATGCTTAGACAAATTATGATTATCAAAGATAAACCTATTTTCAATAAATGTTTAATTAAAATTTCAAATCCTCCTGAAAATATTGTCACTACTAAACCAGAGTCAGATTCAGATGCGGAATCTGACATAAGCGTCGATAAAACAACTTTACAAATAGAAGCAAAAGATCAAGAAGAACCCGAAGAGGAAAATAATTCTAATAAAGAAGTAGAAAATAACTCAACAACAGAAATAATAGCTCAAGATATTTCATCTATTGAAATTCAAACACCACCAATTGATATAAGTGAAAATATAGTTTGCGAAACAATAGATATATCAAATAATCTACAAAATAATATTGAAGAGGTACCTACTGAAAATGAAATTGACAATATAGAAAATTTAGAAGAAACTGAACATATCGAACAACAAATAGATAATACTGAGGAATCTTTAGTAAAAAATGGAATTATAAATGAAATTGAAATTTTACCTCCTAGCGAATACTCCGATTCTGTTACTCTAAAAAAACCAAATGAAGTTTATATGGAAATCTATAAAGAAGCAAAGAAAAAAGCACAAGAAGCAAAGAAACATGCCATTCAAGCCTATTTAGAAGCTAAAAGAATTAAATCCCTATATTTGTTGGATGAAATTGAAAGTTCAGATGATGAGTTGGATTTTGAGACATATTCAAATTAAGATTATTAAGCAATAAAACATTAAATTAAAAAAATATTTTGTATGCTAATTTTATAAGATGAGTTTTATAAAAACGGTGAAAACTTTAGCTAAAAATCATACTGTTTTATTTACAATAGTAGCAGCAGTGGCTTTGTGCTATGTTATGAAAAACTATTCTCAAGGAAAAGGATTAGGCGGATTGGCCGGTTATGAGAATCAAAACGCACAACGTGGTAGCGCACCTGCTGGCAATCTCCCAAACAGCGCATTCAGTGAACAAGGCGCAGCAGGTTACAAACTTAACCCTCTGAACCCACCCACGCCGGCTGGTGCTTTTTCCGCTCCTACTGGAAACTGTGGACAAGGAACTAATTACAAACCTTCAGCAGGAATGGGTCAAAACGAAACCAATGCTAGGGTCTCAGGTATCTCAACTAATTCGTTTGGCATGCCTCCTTCCTGCGCAAAACAAGCCGTAGTTGATCCTAAGCAATTATTACCAAATGATTCCAATAATGCTTTCTCATCAATGAACCCAGCTGGAGCAGGTGATATCATGAATGTCAGTCTTCTTAAAGCCGGATACCACATTGGTATTAATACTGTTGGACAAAGTTTGCGAAATGCTAATCTCCAAGTACGATCTGAACCTGCCAACCCTCAACTAAACATTGGTCCATGGAATCAAACCACCATTGGTCCTGACCTCCAGCGCCGCGCTCTTGAGGTTGGTTGCACGAAAGGTCAATAAATATAGTATAATTATTAAATTTTATTAATGATTATGTTTCTCTGCTTATTATAAGATAAATGTTTAAAAAAATGAATCTATCTGGTATCGTTTTAGCTGTTTTTGTTATTGGTGTCGCTTTAAAAATGTATTTAGAATCAGACGCTTTTAACCTTAAATGTATTGTATCAAATGTTGATGGTAATAAATATTGTGTTAGGGAAAGAGCTAAATTGCAATTGGCAGCAGATTTATTAGCTAATACCACGCAAAAATTAAAAAAACTAGTCGCCTATTTAGGAAAAACATATCCTAATCGAGAAAATTGTAAACGTCTCGTAGAAAATTTCAATCCCACAGCTGTAAAAGAAATTTTACCTACCAGTGAATTTACCGCCTACTCTGAAAATAAAGGAGAAAAATTAGCGTTCTGTACTACTACCACCAAAAAAGGTAACAAATTAATTGATCCAAATACTCTTATGTTTGTCGCTCTTCATGAATTAGCACATATTGCTTCCAAATCAATTGGTCACACCAAAGAATTTTGGGATAACTTTAAATTTATACTACAAAACGCAGTCAAAATTAAAATTTATAATCCTGTTGATTACAAGAAAGAAAATAAAAACTACTGCGGAATGAAAATTACCGATAATCCATTATATGATTTGTAACTTTAATTTCTACTTATATTATATATGAATAGAAATAATACGATGCAGAATCTCCAGTATGTGACAGCCATACATTTAGGTATACAATGTTTGGAAGAAAGAAATGCCCCATCAGATTTAGGTGCGGTACAACATCTTAAAAACCTAGCTAATGAAATTATTCCAGGTTCAGGTGATAGGGATGTCGGAAAAGTAAAATCACAGTATTATCTTCCATCTGGTTTGTTAGATGGTGGTAAAAGAAAACGCAAAAAGAAAAAAAGAAAAACAAGAAAAGCCAAACACCGTCGTAAGAAAAAAACCCGACGACGAAAAACACGCGGCGGCGACCCGGGGCACGGGCCTTTTTAAAATTGATTTAAAGAAAACTAGGTACTTAATAGTACAACCATAATGACAACCATCATGCGTCACGCTTACTTTTCACAGCAGCAAAAAGAGAGTATTTTAAGAAACCCGAGATCTAGTACCATTAACAACACGCCGCATACAAATATATATCTAACCGTTGATGGTAGAGAAGTAGAAGTTACAGAGGTAATTAAAACTAAACCTAATCACCATGAAAAAAACTTTTCAGATTCAAAATATCTGGGAATGGTAACAAAATGGCTAAGAGTAAAATATTAAGTATCACACGCCCAGTAAGAGAGACTCCTCACTCTTCTTATTTTCTCCATAACACGACGCAAGTAATGAACCCCACCCTATTACGCATAAAATAACACATATCATTATCAGCCAAACTATATTATCCATATTTATTATTTGTAGATAATATGTTTTTATATACAAAATACTATTGTTTTGATCGTAAAATGATAATATAATAAATTGATTTGATTATATAGTAAGTAATTGACGATATAATCAACTACAACATGCCTAACTTCCTTCTAATAGATGGTAGCTACTATTGCTTTTATAGATATTTTGCTATTGAACAATGGTTTAAACTAGCAAAACGTGACGAGAAGATTGATAACCCATTCAAACACGAATTATTTGTTGAGAAGTTTCGGAAAACTTTTGTCGATAAGGTTGGCGAAACAATTAAAAAACTTAAAATCGATAATCCTATTATTATGGTAGGTAAGGATTGTCCCCGCCAAAAAATCTGGCGTATGAAGCTATTTCCAGAATACAAAAGCAACCGTAACAAAGATGATAGTTTTATGGGCGGACCATTCTTTAAAATGGCA
>Ga0114922_10003030_pt1 | contig 15704 bp, 10 predicted proteins | sample AartaG_FD_100975 | JGI IMG/M metagenome (GOLD analysis project Ga0114922, IMG submission 100975) | Deep subsurface microbial communities from Aarhus Bay to uncover new lineages of life (NeLLi) - Aarhus_00045 metaG | ecosystem: Environmental > Aquatic > Marine > Oceanic > Sediment | place...
ACACGCTATTGGAGGCGCAGGTGCGAGCGTAGCCCTGCGCTTCTCGCGAACTCATGTCAGCCAGATTCGTCGGCATTGCGGCCGCGCGGCGAGAACCCCAAGCCGGCCATATGTCCCGCGGTTGGAGTACTTGACGGTAGCAACTCCGTCTCGACACGGGTTTTCGGGAGGGACAGGGGGCCCGCAGACCGTGGATGTCACGCCGCGTCGGCTGCAGAGCTTCCGCGTACAGCCGGGACGCCAGTATGGCTTTACCCTGACCGATCTCGGTGGGGCCCGGCTGCAGGAGGGAATGGTCACAGCGGGAACTGATGGGCTGGTGACTGTGTCCGGCGTACAGGTCCGCCCCGCGGGTGTACGGCTCACCATTGAGGGTGCGGGACCTGGACCCTAGTCCACGGCTCGGCTGGTAGGGCTACACAGCCGCTGGGTGACTATACGACTTCCATCGCCGAGGGTGGCTTGGTGGCGATGTTGTAGGTGACGCTGACGACGCCGGGTACCTCCGTCACGATTCTGTCGCTCAGCTTCTGCAGCACGTCCCAGGGGAGCCTGGTGGGGGTGGCGGTGCGAGCATCGACGCTGTCCCAACACCTGACCTCGATCTGCAGCCCGAACTCCCTTCGCCCATCTCGCATGCCTGTCACACGGTCCTCGTGCAGGATCGCCATGTACTGGAAGGAGGGGGTGTCCGCCAGCTCTGTCTCCGTGATGGCGGTGGCCTGCCTCACGAGCGCTATACGCTCTCGGGTTGCCTCACCGATGACCCGGGCGGACAGGGCCGGCCCGGGGAAAGGCATCCTGTTGGATACCGAGGCCGGCAGCCCGAGGGCTTCTGCGACCTTCCTGACTCCGTCCTTGCGCAGCTGGATGAGGGGCTCGATGATCTGATAGCCGAATGCTTCTTCGGGGTCGATCCCCAGCTGCTCGAGCACATTATGCTGTCTCTTGATCCCGGCCACCGTCTCATCCACATCGGTCAAGATGGTTCCCTGGAGAAGATACCTGGCGCTGCTCTCGCGCACCAGGTCGCGAAAGACCTCCGCGTAGAACGTGCGCGTGATGGCCTCTCGCTTCTCCTCCGGGTCTGTGATGCCTTCCAGGGCGTCCAGGAACCGGTCCTGTGCCTCGACCAGCTCCACATGCACGCCCAGCTCCCGGAAAGGCCCGACTGTGCGCTCCCCCTCGCCTTCTCTCATCAGGCCGTTGTCAACGAAGTACGTCTTGAGGCGTTCGCCCAATGCCCTGTGTCCCAGCATGGTCACCGCTGACGAGTCGACACCCCCAGACAGGGCGTTGATGGCGAGGCCGTCACCAACGGCGGACGAAATGGCATCCACCTGCTCCGCTATGAAACGCTCAGGGTCCAGATCGAGTGCGCTGATCTCTTCGATGGTCATGTCGGAGGTACCTCCTTGGGTCTCTTGGGCGTGGCTCTTGGGCTGCCGCTCTGAGTGTTCGCGCGCCGACAGTGACCCCCCGGCGGTCAATTCACCTGCAGTTGTCGGATACCTCCCTGGCCAAGCTGTGAGCGCCTGCCAAGGCGACCTGCCTGCAGGGACGGTGGCATGGGCGGCCCCAGGACTGTCGCCCTGCGCGATGAGTGCTGCAAGGCTCGACTCCGCTCCCTGCCGGGGTCATGGCCAAGCACACCCCGAGTGCACGATGCGAAGGGGGCGCCGCCATTGGTGGTGTGCGATGAGCTGCTGGGCGTGGAGATCTTCGACACACCTGTGGAAGCGCAGGTGTTGGTGGAGCGGCGGCGAAGGCACCGCAACACCATGGGGCCGCACGGCTCACCGGGCTACCGCCCACTGGGCCCACAGATGCCCGGTCCTGGGTCCGAAGTGCCGTGGGAGCCAGCGTCATGGACGCCATCGAGTCGGACGCGGCTATCAGCACGTGCCCAAGACTGAGGAGGGCGTGAGCGTATGAGCAGCAACAGTGCCTGGTCGCTGCTGGTGATCTCCTGCGTGCTGCTGGCCGCCGGTGACGGATGGTCCCAGCGGTTCTCGATCACTGTCAGTGCGAGGAGGGCTGATGGCATGCCCGGCACGAACGTCGAGATCCAGAAGGCTGTGGATGAGGCTGCCGCGCGCGGCGGGGGGGACGTCGTCATCGCGGCAGGCGAGTATGTCTGTTCCAACTCCGTTCTGCTTCGGGACAACGTGACGCTGAGAGGCGACGGTGAGGTCGTCCTGCGCAAGAACGACGGGATATCCAGACCACTGGTATCGGACTGCGGCTTCTACTATGATCGGGTCAAGGTGGCCGGTCCCGCCGAGTGGCAAGTGGGCTGGGGAGTCACCCTCCAGGCCAAATCCGAGCCGGCGGGCTTCTTCGACGACGTCAGGACGATCGCGGCCATCGAGGGCGACGATCTGGTGCTTGACCGTGCTGTGGATCACTCCGACTTCACGGTCTCTCGCGGGGCGACGGTGCAGAACATCTACCCTCTGGTGGCCGCCTACGGCGTCACCGGAGCCGCCATCGAGAACGTCATCTGCGATGGCAACAAGGGCAGCAATCCGTGGCTGAACGGGTGCCGCGGCGGGGCGATATACCTGTTTCAGTGCGAGAGGTGCGAGATACGCGACTGTGCGGCGCGCAACTTCAACGGTGATGGCATCAGCTACCAGGTCAGCCCGTACACCACGGTCTCCGGCTGCAAGGTCTACGACAACACCCAACTGGGCCTGCATCCGGGATCCGGCAGCCACCACACCAGCGTTAGCGACTGCGAGGTCTATGGCAACGGCAGCGTGGGCCTGTTCCTGTGCTGGCGAGTCGAGCAGAGCCACTTTGAGGGCAATCGCGTGCACGACAACGGGTCCTTCGGGGTATCGATCGGCCACAAGGATACCGACAACACGTTCGTGCGCAATGTGGTGGAGGGCAACGGGCGACATGGGATCTATCTGCGTGATGAGCCTGGCTACAACGCCGGCCATCGCTGTGTCTTTCAGAATAACGCGATCCGCGACAACGGCGGACCCGAGGACGCTGCGATCTGGATCGGCGGCCATACGAGTGGCACTCGCATCATTGACAACGACATCTCCGACGGCCGCGACGAGCCGGCTTCCTGCGCGCTCCACATCGGCAAGAACGCGAGCGACCTGGTGTGGAAGGGGAACACCGTTAGCGGCTTCGGCACTGTGCTCGTGAACGAGTCCCCTGCGGCCGACATAGTGGTGGAAAAATAGGCGACGCCCAGGTAGCGGCTGTGGAGAGGGTGCGTGTAGCAGACGCGGGGATACCTCGGCCGCTCTGGTGCCACGCCCGGAGGAAGGCCCATGCTACCACGTGAACGAGTTGAGCGCACGCTTGCGCACCAGGAGCCGGACCTGGTGCCCTGGGGGGAGCATTCCATAGACTGCACGACCTACGAGATGGTGCTCGGCCGCGAGAGCCTGGTGCAGGCCAAGTTCCGGCAGACAAAGGCCCTCTGGGAGGGCCGGCGTGACGAGGTAGTCGCCTCTTACAAGCGAGACCTGATTGATCTTGCCGATGCACTGGGGTTCGACATCATTACCGTGGGCACGATGCCGGCGTCGGATGCGGAACCCAGCCCGATGGAGCAGGTGGACAATGAGACGTACCGCGACCGCAACGGCAACCTATACCGGATATCCGCGACCACCCATGACCTGATGCCGTACAAGATCCGCACCGATGACTACCGGCTCCCCAGCCCGGCATCTCTCCAGGAGAAGATAGAGCAGATCAAAGCCCAGGGCGTGCCGCGCCCTCATGACTCGGTGTGGGATGCCGCGCGGCACGTCTTGGAGCAGAGGCAAGCGACCTACTGGATCAACACCTGCGTGGGTGACATTAACTGCCCGCTGATCGGGCCGACCGATCAGGAGCGCTACCTCAACCTGGCCCTACATCCGGAACTGCATGCGAAGGTGGTGGAACTGGAGGCCAGACAGCGCATCGCCATGCTTCCCTACTACGCAGAGCAGGGCTTCGATTCCATCATGCCGTGCGGCGATCTGGGGAGTTCCACCGGCCTGCTATGCAGCCCTGAGATCATCAGGAAGCACATGGTGCACTGGTGGCAGGCCTACACTGGCGAGGCCAAGAGACTGGGCCTGCGCGTCATCAAGCACTGCTGCGGCAACATCTGGGAGGCCCTGCCGTACATAGTCGAGGGTGGCTACGAGGGGTATGAGGGCATTCAGGCCAGTGGCGGCATGGACATGAAGCTGCTCAAGGAGAAGTACGGTGACAGGCTGGTGCTGTGGGGAGGAGTGAAGAACGAGAGCCTGATCGGAGGCACGCCAGAGGACGTCACGGCGGACGGCAGGTACGCGCTCAAGTGGGGTGGGCCCGCCGGTGGGTTCATCTACGGGGCCAGCCACTCGCTCGCCGTGGGGACCAGGTACGAGAACCTCATGGCCATGAGAGAGGCGCGGGAGAGGTGGGGTTGGTACCCCATCTCAGTGCCCGACTGAGTGGTGTTCCGTCGCCCCGGATCACCAGGCCTGTGAATGCCGTCCCAAGAGCCCGACAGGACCGAAACCCGAAGTATGCTGCAGGAAGGACGATCAGTAGTCGCCAAGTCCCCGAAGTCGCCATGAGTGGGACGTTCAAGAAGCCTGGATCTGGGCGGACCAGGAGTGCAAGAGGGTGCGCGTGCCAGGCGGAGGGTTGCGGCAGGCTGGCGCTGCCTGACGAATGTGCTACGCCGCCTCCCGGTAGCAGTCGTTGATGAGGCCGCCCAGGATCCGCCGCCGAGCGACTTCACCTTCGCGGGGGTAAGCGCGAGGACCGTCTGGCGCGTGCAGCTGGAGTGAACGGTGGGGTCTACGTCGGTTGTGGTAGCGGACGAACTCCTTCAGCGCCCATCGCAGATGATGCTCATTGAGGATGATGAGGCGGTCCCGGCATTCCTGCCGGACGGTCCGGATCCAGCGTTGCGCGTGGGCATTCAGGTTCGGCGAGAGCACGGGCAACCGAAGCGTAGCTGTGGTGACGGTGAACAGGATCAGAACCTGCTGGCGCAGAGCCAGGATCTGATGGTCGCGGTCATCGTGGAGGACACGCCTGACCAGTGTGTACAGAGGAGACAGCAGGAGGAGGAGCACATGCCGGAACGTGCCAGGAGCATGGCGGGCCACTGAGGCGAAGTCAAGACCGACCTAGCCGCCGCACATCGAGCGAATCGCGCTGTGACGACTGCCGTGATGAGTTTTGGGACCCTACGGGGTGGCCGGCCGACTGCTAGGCGTTCCAGGAAAGGGTGACGCTCTCGCCCGCTGGGATCTTCACCTGCTCTTTGACGGTCGGCAGGCCCTGGAAGGCGGAGTTGGCGGCAATCGTGCAGGCTAGGTCTTCCTCGGTGGGGTTGTTAGCGAACACGCTGAGGCCGTCTTCGCTCCACCACGCTACCAGACGTGCACGCGGGTCACTGCAGGTCACCGGATGACCTATCAGGAGATCCACGTCGCCAGCATTCAGGTCAACGTTAGTGTATCCGGTGCCGCCCTGACAGGTGATGGCTCGTAGCGCCCCCCCGTTGACCTGCTTTGCGGCCGTCCAGCCGTCGGTCAGGCCTTCTACCTCGACGAACAGGTCAGTAGGCATCATCGTCTTGGAAAGCTGCGCCACAAACGCCCCCTCGGAGGCCGTCGCCAGGAGACGTCCGGTAGTGTCCTCCACCTGTCCGCGGCTCGCCTGGACAGAGTACGCAGGCTCGCATCCGATCCCCAGAGTCCGACGGATGTCCTCGAATGCCTGGTTGCCGTCCTCCAGGCTCGTTGACGCCGATGCGGCCAGGAAGCGGAGTTCCCAGACCTGACCTCCGGTTGCTCTCTCTCCGGCCAAGGGCAGACCGAACACCGTGCCGAACAGCGTGCCAGTGAGGGTGAACCTCGCGCGGACCGGTGTCAGTGGGAAGACCGCCACAGACCCGAACGGATTCGGGTAGGCCGCTACGTAGTTGCCGAGCGTCATCTCCCCATCTCGCACCCAGTGCTGCGCGTCTCGCGGGCCTACCCGGTTGAGCGTCTGCCCGTCTGCAGTGCTGATGAAGATGTGGTCGCCGACGCCCTCCGGGCGACTCCCGTAATCGCTGACCCGATACCCCAGCAGCGGCAGAGGCTTGTCGGGATCAAGAGTGAAGTCCCTTTTGGCCGTGACCGCCACCTCGTTGATGCTGATGCCGGGTCGTTCGAAGGCCGCGGTTGGCGTGACGCGGCGGATCGTGTACTCGATGAACTCCGTCGGGATCGTGCGATACGTCGGAGCGCAGTCCCGTCTGCGCGGGGTGCCCTCGGGGTACTTCGCGCGCACCACCTGATTCAAGATCTGCACCTCGGGTCCAGCCACCTCGTAGAGGTTGGCTGATGCCGAGTTCTCGCCGCCCTCGCGCAGACCGCCCTCGATAAACACCTCAGCCGCGCCGCTGCCTGACGCACCGGTCTGGCCTCCATCCCAGGCGGGCGGGTATCTCTCGGTGGCATCTACCGGACAGGGCACGCTCCATGAGGGGCGCCATCCCGCATAGACCCCGAGCGTCGTACCCCAGGTGTAGATCATGCGGCCCTTGCGGTTACGCTGCAAGCAGGCAGAGATGGTGTTCTGGTGATCCCCGCACTGATTCATGTAGGCATCGGAGAAGCGAATCCGAATGCCGGGCGACAGCAACCGGTTCCCTTGACCGTCCTCGGCCAGCAGGTGGAATACGTGCTGATGGTCGTGATAGCCGGGGAACTCGCGCTCGCAGCTCTCGCCGTCGTTGGCGAATCGCAGATATGGCGTGCCTCGGTCCAGGACCCTCACCTCGCGCACACCGGCGGGCGAACTGACGCTGAGCCTGATCTTCCAGCGGTCCGAGCCCTCGGCCGGAGCGCCCCAGTACATGATGTTTATGCCGGTCCACTCATCCAGCGTGGGGCCGCTGGACAGGTACGCCCGCTGAGGGTTCATCCAGTAGAGCACGCCGGCCTGGCGGTGGGGGGCAATCTGCTCCCTCAGGTCCGCGGCGTCGCTGGCACGCCATACGTTCTGAAGACCTGTCGCCGCGGCTCTGCTGACCTGGTCGGGGGACTCCACGAAGTGAAGGACCAAAGGCACCAGGTTGTGGAACTGGGCATCGAGCGCCAGGTAGTGGTCCAGGGAGTCGTCAATGAGCTTGCCCTTCTCGTAGGTGTGGACTGCACAGGCGGTCATGTTCTTGAGAATCTGCGGGTCCCTGTCGGGGTGAGCGTGCAGGCGGGTCAGCGCGAGGAACCCATGGTGCATCTGGCTCCCCCACAGGTTGTAGGTGTCATCAACGTGCTTCCCGTCTGCGGCCAGCCCCGGAGGCTTTGGGAAGTCGAACTCACCGAAGGCAACGTACTGGTCGCCCTGAAGCGTCGCGAAGTCAATGCCGGGCAAGGCCAGGAACTCTGGCGTGGTAGCCGCCTCGCATTCCCGACGCAGGCTCTCCCAGCTCTCGGGGGTTAGCCGGTCCAGCGGCTCGGCGAACAAGACCGCCTCATAACCGGAGGCTTTGGCGGCAGCGCAGTACTCCTGGACGCTGCCTTTGCCATCCGTGTAGCTGCTGCGTGCCCCCGCCAGGACGCGGAAGTGCTTCCAGTTCGGAGGGTCGGGGAACTGTGCATCCGTCCAGTCTATGGCCTTCGGCGGGTACTTGTCCGGCCTGGTGGGAGGATCGTCAGGAGTCACATAGCCCCCGAAAACGCCACTCGTCACCGACGGCTCCGCCAGCCACTTGAGAAGTTGCAGCAGAAACTTGCCGGTATCGCTCGCCAGGCCGCCAGCCCCCGCCTCCCACACGATGCTCTCCATGCACTCTCGCCGCGCACCCCAGAAGGTCCAGTTCGGCCACAGCGCCAGGATCGCTGCCCTGCCCTTCTCGACTTCGCGGACACCGGCTATCGGCGGCTCGCCATCATATGTGGCCCGAGCCTCCTCCATGTCCCCGGACTTGGTCACATTCCGGACGCTGCGGGCGCTCTTCTCGCCTCGGATGAGCGCTTCCCAGGCCGGGCCCAGCTTCGGGGCGTACACGGTTTTCTGTCCATCGGCCCGCCATGACTTAGCCGGGTAGTAGAAGGTGCGCACGCCCTCGGTGATGGGCGAACGGGAGATGTTGGCGGTCCACGAGTACCACCACCTGATACCCCGTGTCTGGCGGTACAGATTCACGGGATCGGTGACCTGTTCGTCGAGGAGTTCGGCATCCCATGCTTTGAGGAAGACATTGGCGGCGACTCGGCCCTTGTCCCATCCTCCCGTGCCCATACATGCCAGGACGCCGCCTCCGGCCCGGCAGTAGGCATGAATGGCCTCGCACGCCCCAGCGGTCTTTGCCGGCAGTCGCCCCCTCTCGTCGGCCGCGGGTATGTCCGTGAGAACGAGGACATTGAAGAGCTTCAGGCTCTCGGGCGTGATGGCCTTCCAGTCCAGAGTCCCCACCTCGAAGCCAGCCTCGTGCAAGTCGAGCAGCACATCGTAGTCCTCCAGATATGCGAAGCTGGACGACACGAAGCCAACTGCCGGGCTCGCAAGCACGGGCTTTGCGCCGGCCAAGCACCAAAGCAGGATCAGTCCCAATGAGAGTGAGCTACCTCTGAGCGTGCCTGCCACGATCCGCATGGCGCCGCCTCCTTCACCAACAGATGCAGAGATGCTTCAGATCCCTGAGAAAGCGAAGTTCTCTCCTAAGAGAGCTCTTCGATTTCTCAGCTGAGATGCACGTCAGTTACCGTTCACCCTCGGCAGGGCCGTCGTGATGCAGAACGCCATGCTCACCGGCCGCCGGCGAGATCCGTGTGCCTGCCTGCCGGACACGAGCCCTCAAGGCGCCGCGTACTCGGCGGCGGCTGATCGGTCTATCCTGTAGAGCCGTGTCTGGTCGGGGCCTAACGTGATGGCAACTGACTCAAGAGGCGACATAGTGCGCAAGTCTGTGATGCCGCTGCGAAGAGCATCGCCACTGATGATCGGGAACCGGCCCAGGTCGCCGGTCGCAGTAACGCGGCACCACCCCCGGATGGCCTTCAGTTCGTCGCCCAACGGGCACCGATCGGGGCCAGCAGGAGACCGACACTTGACTTCGCCTTCAGCTAGCCATCATCCTGCCGCCAGCCCGAAGTGTGGTCAAAGACGCCGCGACTAATTGGCGCGGCCGCAAGGTGCGCTTACCGGCAGACGCATGCATGCGAGCCGCCCATGACCCTTCGCTGACCTTGCCCAAGAGCGGGTCCAGGTGTTATGTCAGTATGGGGGGCACCTGGACGCAATAGGGAGGCAGCGAGATGAGCAGTAAGCGGCACACGCCGGAGCAGATCATCAACAAGCTCAGGCAGGCGGAGGTGGCGATCGCCAACGGGGCGACGATCAGCCAGGCGGCCAAGAAGATCGGGGTCACCGATCACACCTACTACCGCTGGCGCGCCGAGTACGGCGGCATGAGGGTGGATCAGGCCAAGCGCCTTGAGGACGCTTGCGTCCTCCAGGAGCTGGAGAAGGAGAACGCTCAGCTCAAGAAGCTGGTGGCCGATCAGGCGCTGGACATCGCGATCCTGAGGGAGGCGGCTTCGGGAAACTTCTGAGCCCGGCCCAGGGCCGGACGGCAGTGGAGCAGGTTCGTGAGGTGCTGGGGCGGGAGCTGGTATCATAGCGCAGGGCCTGTTGGGTGCTGGGTCAAGCCCGCTCGACGCAGCGCCGCAGGCCGGTGGTTGCAGATGATGAGGCGCGGCTGCGGGCGCGGATCGTGGAGCTGGCCAGTGAGTATGGACGCTATGGCTACCGTCGGGTCACCGGACTGCTGGTGGCTGAGGGCTGGCATCCCGCACTGCGGGAACAAGCGCGTGGAGCGGATATGGCGCCAGGAGGGCCTGAAAGTGCCCCAGAAGCAGCCTAAGCGCCGACGGCTGTGGCTCAATGACGGGTCATGCGTGCGTCTGCGACCGGCCTACGTGCACCATGTGTGGAGCTACGACTTCATGCTGCATCGCACGCACGACGGTCGAGCCTTCCGGTTGCTGACCATCATGGACGAGTTCAGCAGAGAGTGCCTGGCCATCGACGTGGCCAGGAGCCCGAAAGCCGACGATGTCTTGGACCGACTGACGTGGCTGTTCGTGCAATGGGGCGCGCCGCGATACATCCGCTCGGACAACGGCCCGGAGTTCACGGCCAGCAAGGTGCGCCAGTGGCTGAGCGACTTGAGCGTGAACACGCTCTTCATCGAGCCCGGCAGTCCGTGGGAGGATGGCTACATCGAGTCCTTCAACGGCAAGCTGCGGGACGAGCTGCTGAACGTGGAGATCTTCGATACGCTCTTCGAGGCGCAGGTGTTGGTGGAGAGCTGGCGGAAACACTACAACACGGTGCGGCCGCACAGCTCACTGGGCTACCGACCCCCGGCCCCCGTGGCGATCCAGCCCTGGGCTCCGGGCCTCGCTCCGCTCGGCCCTCCGCCCAGGGCTGCGTGGACCCGCCAAAGTACCGCATAACCACTGGTAGCGTTAGTGGGGGTAGGTCAATGATTGTGAGTTACCTGGCCTCCCTGCCGCCAAGTTCGAGGATGTCATCTTGGAGAAGCTTGGGGAGATAGCTGAGGATGGGGAGTTGCTTGAGAAGGCCTGTCAAAGAGCGAACAGCGCCCGAACTGATGAGGTGGAGAGGGCGAAGTCGGAGTTGGCCACCTTGCGGGAGATGGAGCGGGAGGAGAACGCGAAGCTTGATGTGCTGTTAGATCAGATAGGCACGAGGCAGACGACCCTCAAGCCTGTCGAGACGAGGTTGGAGCAGATCAGCAGCACCATAGAGCAGTTGGAGCAGGAGGTAGCTGAGAAGCAAGCCGAGAACGAGGACCTGCAGAAGAGCAAGGCGGACCCGAAGAGGATAGCCGCCAACCTCAAGAGCTTTGGGGACATCTATGAGGGGTTGGAGGCAGGGGACAGGCAGCTCTTGGTCGGGCTCATGGTGAAGCGCATACGAATAGCTCCAACCCGAATTGAGTTGGAGCTCTATGACCACTCACCCATCATCGAGGACTGGAGCAAGGGCGAGAAGGAGGGGTGGTTCCGTACGAGATTGAGTTGGCTCTCCAGTCCAATGTCCAGCGGAACCACTATTTGGGTCGGTGTATATGTCGATGTATGGGGTTTTGAGGGGTCTATAAGCCGGACTTGGGAAGGAATGGTGAGGATGGCTGTAATGGCGCGAGTTGGGCTGGTCATACTGATGATGGTGTCGTTACTGCAGTTCTGTCGTGCACCGAGCAGATACCCAGCCTTGCGCCTCCGTCCCCAGAAGACCTGATGATTGCCACATGTCCATGGGTTCGGGTATTCCAGCCTCTGAAGTCCGTCTCGGCACAGGTTCTCAGGAGGGACAAGTAGGTCTGATCGGTAACCCCGATCTTCTTGGCCGCCTGGCCGATCGTCGCTCCGTTGGCGATCTCCACCTCTGCCTGCCTGAGCTTGTTGATGATCTGCTCCGGCGTGTGCCGTCTACTGCTCATTTCACTGCCTCCCTATCGCGTCCAGGTGCTCCCAATACCAACATAACACCTGGACCGATTATTGGGGGGCAGTACACCGTGGCCTGGCGCCCGGCTGAGCGGCGGCGTATGCGTGGGGTGGCGTCTACGAGACGCACCTGAAGGTGTCAGGATAAGGCGCGGCAACGGCATACCGCAGCGACGCGGGATACGACAGAAACGGAAGGGACGGCGAACGGCAACGGCAAACCGCGGAGACGCAGAGAGCGCAGAGGGACGCAGAGAACGACAACGGCAGGGGGACGGCAACGGCATCAGGGCTCGATGCGGCGCATCACCACGTTGTCCAGATACATCTCCGCGGGCTCGGTGCCGTTGCTGACGAAGCCCAGCCATAGGATGCGGCTGAACTCGGGGTCGCAGGGCAGGTCGGTCCCCTCGAACAGCACCTCGCCGGCCTGGTTGGTGATGCGCAGGTCCCACAGCGCGTCCGCGAGCGCGCCCAGCCCGTCGGCGATCTCGAAGTGCAGCCACTCCTCGGCGGGCAAGAAGGTGTCCGAGGGACGCCTGTTCTGGAACAGCAGATGCCCGTCCTTCTCGATGTACAGGCATGGCCCCACCTTGGCGTAGCCCGGGGTGTGGCGCCACTCGGTCCACAGCATGGCCCCGGGCTCGCGGTACAGGTCGAAGGTCATGCGCAGACGCATGTCGCCCACCAGCCCGGGCGAGTAGTAGAAGTGAGGCAGGTGGTAGGTCAGACCGGCGGCGTCCACGAAGCGCAGGCTGTTGGGCGGAGAGAGGCTGCGCCGGTCGCTGATCTCCAGGTACGCACCCCCCTTGACGTCCTCGATCACCGCCGCCATGGCAGGCTTCTGGCCCGGCAGGCCGTCGTCGAAGTCGTCCTCGACCAGTAACATGCCCGGAGCGCGCTCGTTGGACGAGAGCGGCTCCAACTTGTAGCGGTCCGGCAGCGAGGTCCACTCCTCATCCCCGTACAGCCCGACGCCGGTCATGTCTATGGGCCGGAAGCCCAGCGCCAGGGCTGGCGAGTCGGGCTGCAGGCGGAAGTCCCGTGCCTCGGCGTCCACGAACAGCGGGTCGGCCACGCGCGAGTGCGGGTCCATGCGCGGGGTGTACCAGATGTCCTTGATGCCCTGCTTCTCGCGCCACTCCTCCCAGGTGAAGCTGAGGAAAAGCGGCTCCTGCCCGTCGGCGCGCCAGTACACGTTGTAGTCGATGATCTTGTTGTAGCTCTGCCACTGGGGGACGAAGGCGAAGGGCGTGCCATCGCCGTCGAGGTAGACGATGTTGTACTCGAAGATGTTTGTGCGCTCGGAGTCGATGCCCAGACCGAAGCCGCAGAAGGCCGAGATGTTGTTGAGGACGGTGATACATGAGGTGCCGTGCTGGATGCGGATGCCGCCGGAGCCGCAGTCGTGGCAGATGTTGTTCTCGCACAGCAGCCCGGAGCTGCCGCCGTCAATGTAGATGCCGTGGCCGACAGGATCGGGCTGCATGCCGATGTCATGCACCAGGTTGCCGCGGATGACCGAGCCCGGCGTCAGGCCGAGGCTGTAGATGCCGCCACCATCGTGGAGCAGGCGCATGACGTGGTGCACGTGGTTGTGCTCGACGATGTTCTCGCGGGTCCCCGAGCGCACAATGCTCCAGGTCCAGCCCAGCGAGATACCGGTGTAGCGCAGGTCGGTGATCTCGTTGTGGGAGAAGGTGTTGCTGCGCCCGTAGGCCATGTAGATGCCGGTGGCGCCAGGGTGGATGTGGCCGCCGTCGTGGATGAAGTTGTTGTCCACCAGGTTGTGATGGGCGAGCCGGTCGAAGACCGACGGGCGGTCGCTAGTGCCGATGCGAACCCCGCCGCCGCCGAGGTCGTGCAGATGGTTGTGCTGGATGGTATTGCCCGAGCAGTCCATGCCAAAGCCGATGCCGTACCGGCCCACATGTGCGACCTCGCACCCGACAACCGCGCAACTGCGAGCCGCGTGGAACTCGAGGGCCGCGCCCAGGCCGCTGGCGGCCTGCGGCATCGAGAAGCCCTCGGGCGGCAGGACCCAGGCCGCGTGCTGGAAGGACAGGCCCTCGAAGCGCACGTGCTCAACGTAGCGCCCCTCATCCGGCGCGCCCTCGGCGATGATCAGGCGCTCCAGCGCAGGCACGATGACCTCCGCTGCGCCCAAGTCCTCGTCGCCGAAGGGAATGATGCGCAGCTCGCCGGTGGCGCGGTCGAGCTGCCACTCGCCGGGGGCGTCGCAGGCGCCGGGGTGGTTCTGGACGATGTACGGACAGGTGGACATGCCCGGCTTGGGAAGCTCCCAGACCGCCGGGCCTCCCAGCGTGACGATATGCGTGTCCGGATCCACCGACTTGAGGGGGAAGCTGCCCGCGTTCCAACTGAAGTAGATGCGCAGCTCGACGTCAGGCAGGTTCGGCCACGGCTCGAGGTCATCGCCGCGGTAGACGAAGCGGTCCTTCGCGGTGCCCGAGCCGCCCTCGGGGGGAACGCCGCGCACGATGAAGTACGTCGCCTCGTTGGGCGAACGCGCCGGGATGTAGCGCCGCCCGTCCACGAATAGCTGGCGGAAGACCGAGGCGTGGTCGGCCGCCCCTCGACGGTGGTCGACCAGGATCCGTCCGCGTTGCGCTGCAGGCCGGTGATCCGGCGCCCGCCCGACAGCACCGGGCGCTCGCCCTCCGCCGCGGCATAGGTGATGGGCGCTGACGGGGTTACCGAGTCCTCCGGGGTGAGAATCAGCGGCTCATCGAGCTGGTGCACACCGCCGTGGATGACCACCCGCATGCCACCCTCGGGTAGGCCGGCTCCCTGCTTCATGCCGCGGATCTCGTCGCGGGCGCGGGTGAGCGTGCGGAAGGGCGCCTGCTCGCCGCCGGCCCCGTCGTCGCTTCCATCAGGCGCCACGTGCAGGACGGCCTCGGCGGCGAGACAGGCGGCGGGCAGCAGGAGCAGTGCACAAGCGATGAGCGTGATGGGGGCGGAAAAGACTCGTGTCATGCCGAGTCGACCTCCGGGCGCGGCGGCGTTGTCGTTGAGGTGCAGTCTACAGCACCTCCCCGCGGTGTCAAGACGAGGTATGCCGACGGCAAACCGGAGAGACGCACAGACGCACAGAGCGCAGAGATACGCAGGTGCTCGTCGAGCGCTGGCGAAGGCATTACAGCACGGTGCGGCCCCACAGCTCCCTGGGCTACCGACCCCCGGCTCCGGAGGGGCGCCAGCCCTGGGCTCCGGGCCTCGTTACGCTCGGCCCTCCGCCCAGGGCTGCGTGGACCGGCCAAAGTACCGCATAGGCACTGGTACAGTTCGTGGGGGCAGGTCACGGAAGGCAGCCACGATGTCGAAGAAGACAGCCATCCACTGGCTTGCCGCAATCTCCCTGGCGTCCATCGCCCGGCAAGCCAGCCCCCAGCAGACCGAGCGCTTCCACTATTCGCAAGGCTTCGAAGACGGAGCCGATCCCGTCCAGTTCTGGTTGAGCTACGGGAAGAAGTACACGGTGAACGCCAAGGGGGTCACGGACGAGAAGGCCTGTACCGGCAAGCGGTCCTTCAAGCTGGATGTCACCCTCGACGAAACGTCGCGGTTCCTGTGGCACATCCCGATGGAGAAGCGGGTGCCTGTTGGCGGCCGGCTGACGTTCTCGGGTCGGCTCCTCGTGGGCGAGGAGACTACCGGCACGGCCACGCTTGGGGTGAGTTTCTGTTTCCCGCCGACGAAGCACACCGCATGCACGGCTCCCAACACCTTCTACCAGTCCACCGGCAGTGACTGGGCAACTATAGAGGACGACCTCGTTCCGCGGAGCCGCTCGATTGCGCTGTCGATTATGGGTCGCCACACGGCAGGTGTCCGAGCGGACCACGTCAGCCCCTTCTTGGAGCGGATCATGATCGATCTGCGCGGCGAGGCCGGACAGCGAGTGGTGCTGTATGTCGACGATCTTGAGATCATCGGCGAGGTGCCCACGGAGGAAGCGTATCGCGAGGAGATGGCAAGGCGCTGGGCTCCTGTCGAGCAGGCCCTCGACGAAACCCTCGCCGCTTGGGAAGCGCAGTTGAGCGAGGGCGACCGGGAACTCCCGAGCCAAGCGCGCCTGCGGCCCAGCGCGGCTGCCATCCGCCAGGCGGTCGCCGACAGAGCTGCCAAGCTCCGGGCCCAGATCGCGGACATCAGAGACCGTGGATACCTCAACCTGGCCGAGCC
>Ga0114922_10003031_pt1 | contig 15701 bp, 15 predicted proteins | sample AartaG_FD_100975 | JGI IMG/M metagenome (GOLD analysis project Ga0114922, IMG submission 100975) | Deep subsurface microbial communities from Aarhus Bay to uncover new lineages of life (NeLLi) - Aarhus_00045 metaG | ecosystem: Environmental > Aquatic > Marine > Oceanic > Sediment | place...
ACCCCCCCGGGTCAGCAGCTCCAGCACATTGTCGAAAATGGCGGAATCACTCAAGGAGGGGTTGGCGATCGGCCCGAGCTTGGCTATCTCTTCTCCGAACAGCTCGGAGGAAAGGCTGGATTCCCGGGCACGCATGTTGTTCACGTTGCGCCTGAGCGTATTGATTTCCCCGTTATGGGCGAGGTAACGGAACGGCTGAGCCAGGTACCAGGAGGGGAAAGTGTTGGTGCTGTAGCGCTGGTGAAACACCGCCACCGCGCTGGTCAGGTCCCGATCCTTCAGATCCGGATAAAAGCTCTCGAATTGGGTGGAGACGAACATCCCCTTGTATACGATGGTTCGGCTGGACAGGGAGGGAACGTAGAACCGGTCCACATCCCAACCGGCTTTCACCGCGGCGTTTTCCAGGCACTTTCGAAGCACGTACAAACGGCGTTCCAGAATCTCCCCCTCGGCGGGGGAGGTCAGGAACACCTGCCAGAAAGAGGGCATCTCCCGCCGCGCCTGTTCTCCGAGGCACTCCGGTTGCACAGGCACCTGCCGCCAGCCCAGCAGATTTGCCCCTTCGTTCCGGAGGATTTTCTCGGTAAGCTTGCGGGCCCGGGCCGATTCATCCTCCCCCTGGGGCAGAAACAGGAAACCGACCCCGTAGCTGCCGGCCGGGGGCAGATTAAACTCCAACACACGGGTAAAGAAACGGTGGGGTATCTGAAACAGGATCCCCGCCCCGTCTCCTGTCTTCATATCACCGCCGATAGCTCCGCGGTGCTCCAAGTTGCAGAGAGCCTGGATTGCCTCTCGGACAATTTTGTGGGATTTTCTGCCATTGATCTGGGCGATGAATCCTACGCCGCAGGCGTCATGTTCGTTCCGGGGATCGTACAGTGAGCCGTGTTCCATCCTAGTCCTGTCTTATGCATGAATTATTAGGGTTGTGTATATATATGCAATAGCTGAAAAAATGTCAAGGTGCAGGATCAATCGTGTCAGTATCAATCGATGCAGGTTGCGGCAGGTTGGATGTCGAGCCGGACCTCTCTACCATTGGAAAAACCCGAAATTCCAAAGTTTTCCTTTAAAATTTACAGTTTGTCACAATGGCGGTACTAGGCTTCATTCCCGAGTGGGTCAAAATGCCCATCGGGTCATTCTGACCCGTCACCCTTGCCGCCCCCGACTGATAACCCAGTCAAGGTGCCACTTCAGCCCGGTAGTCTATTCCCTTGACACCGAAACCGTGATAGCGCAGGTATTCATCTCTGAAACCCGCGATGTCGCTCAGGGCTTCGATGTTTTCCGTTGTGACCTCCCGCCACAGTCTGGTTATTTCCTCCTGCACCTCCGGGCGCATCTCCAGGTCGTCCAGACGGACCCGCCCTTCCTCGTCCAGGGGGAGGGGATGATCGCTGTACAGATAGTCCCTGAAAAGACGATCGATCTGCTCGATACAGACCTCGTGGAGTCCCTTCTGCTTCATGACCCTGTAGAGAAGGGCGATGTACAGAGGAACCGCCGGAATCACCGCACTGGCCCGTGTTACCAGAGCCTTGTTCACGGAAATCAGGGCACGGCCGCCCCGGGCGGCCAGGCGCTTGTTCAGGATCTTTGCGGTTTGCTCCAGGTGTTTCTTGGCTTGCCCGATCGTGCCGTCCCGGTAGATCGGCGCTGTAAAGGAGGGACCGATGTAGGAAAAGGCCAACGTCGTCGCCCGGTCGCTGAGAAGGCCCGCAGCCTCCAGGGCCTCGATCCACAGCATCCAATCCTCTCCGCCCATCACTTTTACGGTATCCTCGATTTCCTTTTCGCTGCCCGCCGGCTCGGCCCGGATCTCCGAAACTTGGCCGTTTTGAAAATCAACGGTTTTAGACACGAAGGCCTGCCCGATCGGCTTGATGACCGAAGAGTGAAGAATCCCGGTGTTGGGATCCATCCTTCGCGGAGAGGCGATACTGTACACGACCAGATCTACGGGGCCGAGGTTGTCCCTAATCCGGGCTATGGTCTGATCCTTGATCTCCTGAGAGAAGGCATCTCCATTGATGCTCCAGGCACCCAAGCCGGCTTTGTCCGCGGCTTCACGGAAGGCGATGTCGTTGTACCAGCCTGCACTACCCGGTTTGGACTCCGTCCCCGGGCGCTCGTAGGCAATCCCAACCGTGTCGGCACCGCAGGCATAGGCGGCAAGGATGCGCGCCGCCAGGCCATAGCCGTTCGAGGATCCGATAATCAGGGCTCTCTTGGTGCCTTCCAGGGGGCCTTGTTTTTTTATATAGTCGATTTGATCCTGTACCTGTGAGCTGCAGCCACGCGGATGGGCTGTCAAGCAGATATTTCGGATGATCTTGGGCTCGATAATCACAGCTCTCTCCTTCAGAAGTACAGATTCGGAAGTACAAATTCGGAAGTACAAATCACAAGGTTGGTTCCGGATATTATCGCGGTTATTATTAAAAAGTAGGGATTCTGATCTAAAAGGTCAAGATACAATCCCTACTGCCTTGGTGGATCGCCGTCGCGGAGTCTGGGCTTCACCTATTCCGGCATCGGCCGGTGGAAAGGGCGGTATCGCCTTCCTTCCCTGGAACCCTCAAGTCATACATTGCATACTGAAATAGGCAATGAACGAAGATCAAAGGCTGCCAAATTTTCTCCGCTCCCTTTTCTGGGATGTAGACTTTTCCGAGGTGCAATTTGATAACCACAAACGGTACGTGATTGAACGTATTCTCGAGTACGGAGACGATCAATCGATTACATGGCTAAGGAGAAAGGTCGCTCCAAACGATATCGCGGAAGTAGTGAAATCCAGCAGAGCAATTTCTCCGAATACAGCGGCTTTATGGGCTTTAATTCTGGATATTTCAAACGAGGAAATAGCTTGTTTATCAATACCCTCACCGAAGCAGCATTTCGTACCCTGGAAAAAGTAGCCCAACTGCCCCAAATTCCTGAGTTTTACCTTGCAGGAGACAGCGCCGCAGCCCTGTATTTGGGACATAGAGTCTCTATAGATTTAGATTTTTTTACCGAACGCCAGTCTTATCAATCAGAGCCATTGATACAATCGATTCAGGGGGTTGGCAATTTATACCTTCAACAGCAAAGTCAGGGAACCTTGGTTGGGCTGCTGGATGAAGTACAGATAAGCTTTTTCACCTATCCCTATGGTTTACTGGGAATAACCGAAAACCTGGAGGGAATACGTATTGCCAGCCTCCTCGACATCTCTCTTATGAAGATAATTGCCATCAGCCAGAGAGGTAAGATGCGGGATTTTATCGATCTATATTTTCTATGTCAAGAAAAATTCACAGTGAGCGACCTTTTAAATTTCATACCCCGGAAGTACCCCGCCATCACCTATCCTTCCTATCACCTCCTGCGATCCCTCGTATATTTCTCGGATGCAGAGGATGATGTCCCGCCCCGATCAATCACCGAATGGGATTGGAACGAGACAAAGGAGTTTTTTAAAAACGAAGTCAAGATCATCATGCAGCAAATGGCCTAAATCGCTGCTCCGCCGCCTGGATCAGATATCGTAGTACAGGGCGAACTCCCATGGGTGAGGACGCAGAGCCAGGGCCTGCACCTCGTGGGTCATCTTGTAGTCGATCCAGGTCTCGATCACATCCATGGTGAACACATCCCCCTTCAGCAGGTACTCGTGATCAGCCTCGAGAGCCTTGAGCGCTTCGTGAAGCGATCCCGGCGTCTGGGGGACCTTCGCCAGCTCCGCCGGCGGCAGATCGTAGATGTCCTTGTCCAGCGGCTCCCCCGGATCGATCTTGTTGAGGATCCCGTCGATCGCAGCCATCAGGATCGCCGAGAAAGCCAGATAGGGGTTGCAGCTCGGGTCGGGACAGCGGAACTCGATGCGCTTGGCTTTGGCCGCGGTGGAGTACATCGGGATTCGCAACGCAGCGCTGCGGTTTCGGCGCGAGTAGGCCAGGTTCACCGGAGCCTCGAAACCGGGTACAAGGCGCTTGTAGCTGTTGGTTGTCGGATTGCTGAACGCCAGAATCGACGGGGCGTGCTTGAGAATTCCACCGATTGCATACAGACCCGTGTCGGACAGCCCGGCATAACCCTCACCGGAAAAGGTGTTGACGTCCCCCTTCCACAGAGAAACGTGGACGTGCATGCCGCTGCCGTTGTCGTTGAAAAGCGGTTTGGGCATGAAAGTGACCGTCTTATTGTGCCGGTGGGCGGTGTTCTTGATCACGTATTTGTATTTGAGGAGCTTGTCGGCCATGGCGACAAGGGTCGAGAAGCGCATGTCGATCTCCGCCTGGCCTCCCGTAGCTACTTCGTGGTGCTGCGCCTCGACTTCGATTCCTATGCTTTCGAGGATCAGCATCATCTCGGTGCGAATATCCTGCTGGCTGTCGGTGGGGGGAACCGGGAAGTACCCCTCTTTGTACCGGGGCTTGTAGCCCAGGTTCGGTGTCTCGATCCGGCCGGTATTCCAGCGCCCTTCAACAGAATCGATATGGTAGTAGCCTTCATGCTCGTTCTGATCGAAACGGATGTCGTCGAAGATGAAAAACTCCGCCTCCGGTCCGAAGTAGGCGGTGTCTGCCAGCTTGGTCTGTTTGAGGTACTTCTCCGCCTTGATGGCGATGTGCCTGGGATCCCGGGTGTAATCCTCGCCGGTGATCGGATCACAGATGTTGCAGATCAGCACGAGGGTTTTTTCAGCCAGGAAGGGATCGATAAAAGCTGTTTCTGCAACGGGCTTGACCAGCATGTCCGATTCGTTGATGCTCTGCCAGCCTCGGATGCTCGATCCGTCGAAACCAAACCCCCTCTCAAATGAGTCCACGTCCAGCTCCCGCGCCGGAACCGTGAAGTGCTGCCAAAGACCGGGGAAATCCATAAACCGCAGGTCTACCACCTGGATATTCTCTTTGGCGACGAGATCGAGAACCTCTTTCGCTTTTCCATTGTCTGCCATTGTATTTGCTCCTAACCGTGAGTACCGGATCGAGATGTTTCAAAGTATTTAAGCAATTTATATACCAAATTAGGAAAGGGCCTGTAAATATATATATGGTAATGTTTTATTCTATCACGTGATTGCCACCCGGCCAACAAGGTCCTACCTGCAGGTAGTGTTTACATCGAAAAGACTACGAAAATGTAGGAATTAACGAATTCAGCGGCGAAAGCGCTTTGGATCGATCTCGTACTGATTCACCCGCAGTCCCATGATACGTTCGGAAATACCGAGAGCGCGGGCTGCCTTGGCCATGTTGCCCCGGGAGGACTTGAGCGCTTCGAGGACCAGTTCCTGTTCCACGTTTTCCAGGGCGGTTTCCAGCCTGCCTTTGAAGGCGGTTCCGCTGGCCTCGGCGGTCTGTAGGGTGGGGGGCAGGTGATGGCCGTGGATGACATCATCCCTGCTCAGCAGCACCGCCCGTTCGATACAGTTCTCCAGCTCCCTTACATTTCCCGGCCAGTGGTAGGCCATCAGCATGTCGATGGCCGGCGTGGAGATCCGGCGCACATCCTTATGGCTGGTCTTGCCGTACTGCTCTACAAAGTAATCGGCCAGGAGAAGGATATCGGTTTTTCGTTCCCGAAGCGGTAGAATGTGTATGGGAAACACATTGAGGCGATAGTACAGATCCTGACGAAAATTCCCCTCCAAGATGCGTTGTTCCAGATCTATGTTGGTTGCGGCGATCAGGCGCACATCGACCTTGATGGTATCGGTTCCGCCCACCCGCTCGAACTCCTTCTCCTGAAGGACCCGCAGGAACTTGATCTGCAGGGCCGGGGACAGGTCTCCCACTTCGTCGAGAAACAGGGTTCCGCCGTGGGCCAGCTCGAAACGACCTTTCCGACTGGCCACCGCACCGGTAAAAGCTCCCTTCTCGTGGCCGAACAACTCACTTTCGATCACGGATTCGGGAAGGGCGGCGCAGTTGACCTTGATGAAAGGTTTGCCCGCCCGCAGGCTGTTGTAGTGGATGGCGTGAGCCACCAGTTCCTTGCCGGTGCCGCTCTCCCCGCGGATGAGCACCGTGGCCTCGCTCTTGGAAACCTGAGCTATCAGATCGTACACCTCCTGCATGGCATTGGAGTTACCAATGATATTGGAGGGCCGAAAACGATCCTTCAACTCCTCTGTAAGGCGGAGGTTCTCCTCGATCAGTCTCTGACGCTCCTCCTGGGCGGACTGGCGAAGCTTCACGGCCTGGGAAATCATCGAAGCGATGATCGAGTACAGGCGTAGATCTTCTTCCAGGGACGCCTGCTCCGAGTAGATCTTGTCTACGCTCAAGGCACCGATGACCGTGTTTTCCAGTTTGATGGGAACGCTGATATAGGAAAGATCCCGGCCGTCCTGAACCGTGAGGGCCCGAGTACGGTTGAGGTAACGGGGTTCTTCGGCAACCTTGGGAATGATCGCCGGTTTGCCTGTCTGGAACACCTGTCCGATGATTCCTTCCCCGACCCTGTAGCGTCCCCGTCTCTGCTGGCTGGCGGAAAGTCCGTAGGCGGCCTCGATGGAGATCTCCCCGCTCTCCCGGTTGAGCAGGGTCAGACTCCCCCGCAAGATCCCTTTGTATTTAGCGATGATCTCTATGACCGGTCCCAGGGTGTCCCGAAGATCCATGCTCGAGTCAAGGGTCTGGCTGATATCGAAGAGAAGGGATAGTTCCCGGAACTTTTCATCCACATAAGGACGGTTGTCCGTGGTTGCGGTGTTTTTTGATGGCATCGTTTTCGTCCCTCGTCACCGAAACATCGGCTGAAACCCTACAAAAATGTAGGTTTAAGAAACAGATCGCACTCCTATGTATTGTTTTTTGCCAACAATGTCAATCCCCGCGAGCGCTGCTTCTGACAAAAAAAGCGCGCGGGGAGAAGAGAGTGGCGTCGCATCCTACATTCCCGTGCCTCTATCCTCATGGAAACTACATTTCTGTGGGACTCTGCAAGAGCCCTACAATGTGATTTGAGCAGATACCATTTTTTATTTGTCTACAGGAAAGATGATTATGAGAAACCATGCGTGAAGTCCCTCATTTGGCACGTCAGTTGCTTTGCAGCAGCCAAGACGATCTATTGTTTCAACGGAGGGAATAAATGAGAAAAACCTCGCTGCTGGTAATTGTTCTGGTGTTTTCGGCAGTGTCCCTGGTATCCGCCGAGGCCGAAGGGGCGGCGGCAAATGCGGTAGCCATCGACACTCTCTGGCTGCTGCTCGCAGCAATCCTCGTTTTTTTTATGCAGGCCGGTTTCGCCATGGTGGAGACCGGATTCACCCGGGCTAAGAATGCCGTGAACATCGGTATGAAGAATCTGATGGATTTCAGCGTAGGCACTCTGGCCTTCTGGGCCGTGGGTTTTGCCCTTATGTTCGGCACGGATCGTTTCGGGTTGTTCGGCGGCTCCGGTTTTTTTCTGAATGAGGCAAATCCCGGTACCGGTAAAGGATTGTGGACCTTCGCCTTCTGGATGTTCCAGGTGGTCTTTGCCGCTACCGCAGCTACAATTGTCTCGGGAGCCATGGCCGAACGGACCAAATTTGTCGCCTATCTGGGCTACAGCGTCGTAATCAGTATGTTCATTTACCCGATATCGGGGCACTGGATTTGGGGCGGAGGCTGGCTGGGAAATCTCGGATTCGTGGATTTTGCCGGATCCACCGTGGTCCACTCCCTCGGCGGTTGGTGCGCCCTCACCGGTGCTCTGCTTCTCGGTCCGCGGATGGGAAAGTACGTGAGCCGGAACGGTCGAGTTTCGGTAAAAGCGATTCAGGGACACAACCTTCCTCTGGCCACCCTCGGGGTGTTCATCCTCTGGTTCGGCTGGTTCGGCTTCAACGCGGGAAGCACAGTCTCCGGCACGGATCTCTCGATCGCCTTTATCGCGGTAAACACAAATCTGTCTGCAGCAGCCGGTGCGATCGGCGCCATGATTGTTTCGTGGATCCGGGCGAAAAAGCCGGACCTGAGCATGTCTCTCAACGGTGCCTTGGCCGGCCTGGTCGCCATTACCGCTGGTTGCGCCAATGTATCGCCCCTCAGTGCGATCCTGATCGGCCTGATCGGGGGTGCGATCGTCGTACTATCGGTGGAGTTCATCGATAAAGTTCTTCACATCGACGATCCGGTGGGAGCGGTATCGGTTCACGGTGTGTGCGGAGTCTGGGGAACTCTCGCCGTCGGTCTGTTCGCACAAAGTGAATACGGCGCTATCGCCGGAGTGTTCTTTGGTGGCGGGATTGGTCAGTTGGGGATCCAGACGCTCGGTGTGTTTTCGGTGTTCGGCTGGACTGTCGCCACCTCCCTGGCCCTTTTCGGCGCATTGAAGGCAACCATCGGGCTGCGGGTCAGGCCGGAAGAAGAGCTGCGGGGCTTGGACATCGGTGAGCACAGCTCCGAGGCCTATGCCGGATTCCAGATCTTTACCACCCAGTAGCGACGAAGGAAGGAACATCATGAAGCTGATCATTGCCTACATCCAGCCCCACAAGCTCAACGAAGTCAAGCAGGAGCTGTACAAAGAGGAGGTATACAAGATGTCCGTAACCAACGCTCTCGGCTGCGGACAGCAGATGGGCTACCACGAGTCCTACAGGGGTGTGGAAATCGAGGTCAATCTGCTCAAGAAGGTTCGTCTGGAAATCGCGGTGAACGAGGACTTCGTCAATCGAACCGTTGATGCCGTCGTCCGGGGTGCGAGGACCGGCCAGATCGGTGACGGGAAAATCTTCATCCTCGATCTGGGGGAATGTATCCGTATCCGCTCCGGAGAGTCTGGAAGCGCGGCCATCGGCTGAGGACACCCACTGCCCGTTTGGGACGATGGACGCGCTGCCCGGGCCAGGGTTTGGGGCCGGGATCAGGACAGAGCGTTCGCCAGCTTCCGGCCGTAGGACACACACTCCTCGATGCTTTGCTCGGATGGATTCCAGAGCACCTTCAAGCCGTCATCGATGACCGAGAAGCCCGCCTGTTGAAGTGCTTCGGCCAGTACATGGGTCGACTCACCGCTCCATCCGTAGCTGCCGAACACGGCGGCTTTCTTGCCTTTGAAGGACAGCCCTTTAATCTCTTCCAACAAACCGGCCATGGAAGTCAGAATTCCTCGGTTGATTGTGGGAGAGCCGAATACCACCGCTTTGGATTTGAACACCTCCGCCACCACGTCATTTTTGTCGCTGCCTGCGATATTGAACAGCTTGACATTTATATCGGGATCCGATCGGCCTATCCCTTCGGCGATCCGTTCCGCCATCACTCTCGTACCGTTCCACATCGTGTCGTAGACGATGGTGATCTGGTTTTCCTTATACTCTTTGGCCCACTTTAGATAACGCTCAACTATCTGAGCCGGATTGTCCCGCCATATGACTCCGTGGCTCGTGCAGATGATGTCCAACGGGAGTTCCAGGCTGAGGAACTCCTGGATCTTTTTTTCAACCAGAGAACTGAAGGGCGTCAGGATGTTGGCGTAGTATTTCAGACTTTCGGTGAACAGTTCGTTTTGATCCACAAGATCGTTGAATATATACTCCGAGGCGTAGTGCTGGCCGAAGGCATCGTTGCTGAACAGGATGTTTTCTCCGGTCAGGTAGCAGAACATGCTGTCAGGCCAGTGCAGCATTGGAGCCTCTACGAAGATCAGCTCCTTGCCGCCGAGGCTCAGCCGATCTCCGGTTTTCACCACCTGGAAGTTCCAGTCGCCGTGATAGTGACCGCTCAAGGACTTCACGCCGTTGGCTGTGCAGTACACGGGAGTATCGGGGATGTGCTTCAGCAGCTCCGGCAATGCCCCGCTGTGATCGATCTCCGCGTGATTGGCGACAATAAAATCTATCTTTTTTAGATCGGTCTCCCCGGCAAGGTTACTCACGTATTCTTTGGCAAAGGGAGCCCAAACCGTGTCTATCAGGGCGGTTTTCTCTTCCTCGATCAGATAGGAGTTGTATGTCGAGCCCCGGTGTGTCGAGTATTCGTTCCCGTGGAATTTCCGCAACTCCCAGTCGATCTTGCCCACCCAGTGGACGTTGTTTTTGATTTTTACTTTCATGGTTTCACTCCTTTAAAAAGATTGTACTCTCGTTTCCGTGCAACTTGAAGTCCTTGTTCATAAAGTACTCAATACGGGAGCGGGGGCACTTGACGTAGATCAAGGACCATGGGGCTTTTATGGAAAAAACTTCACGAAGGTACAGATTCGGGTTATATACCATCTGTTCGCCCACTGGTATCCTTGGAGTCAAGAAGAATTGATCATTGAGGAGGTTTGGATGAAAGCTGTAGTAAACGAGGATCTTTGCATCGGATCCGGCAACTGCGAAGAAACCTGTCCAGTCGTCTTCAAAGTGGTGGACGGGATTTCCCGTGTGCAGTTGGATGTTGTCCCAGCGGATGAGGAGAAGAAGGTCCGGCAGGCGGTCGACGGCTGCCCCGCGGGCGCCATCAGCGTGGAATAGAACTCTGCCGATTTCTATCTATGTACGATGATCCGGGAAGCCCGTTCAAAGAAAAAGTAGTCCCACGCCCAGTTGATCAGCACGACCAATCGGTTGCGAAAACCCACCAAACGCATCAGGTGGACGACCAGCCACACCAGCCAGGCGGAAAATCCCTTGAACTTCAATCCTTTCACTTTAGCCACCGCGGCGTTTCTCCCGATCGTCGCCAGGGCTCCGGGATTCCTGTAGTGAAAGGAACGGAGCGGAGCCTCCCGGAGCAGACACGCAATATTGCGGGCAGCGGTCTCCGCCATCTGAACCGCCGCCGGGGCCACCATGGGAATAGGTCTGTCCCTCTCTTCCCAATAGGCGGCATCTCCGATCACAAACACCTCCGGGTATCGGGGAACCTGCAGGGTCGGCTCTACAATCACCCGCTTGTTGGCGCTTAACGGCAAATTCAGGGTCTCGGTAATTTCTGCCGCCTGGATACCCGCAGTCCATATTAGAGTACGCGCCGGGATTGCCGATTGTTCTTTAAGCTTCACCTCTTCCCCATCGAAATCGGTGATGTGGCTGGCCAATTTCACTTCCGCCCCTTTTTTCGTCAATATACGCATTGCTTCCCGGGCTAAATCCTCCGGCCGCTCCTCCTCCACCGACAACGGTGGTGAGCAGAGCCTGCTGTTTTGATCTGTCGGGCTCCAGGGCAGCGTGTTCGAAACAGGTGAGCAGGTGGTTGCGGATGCCGATGCCGTCGGCCAGTCCCTTCAGGGAAAAACCGTGCTTCTGCACTCCCTTCATGCCGAAGAAGCTGGTCTGCCCCCCCACAGCCAGGATCAGGTAATCGTAGGGTACCCCGCCGTTCGGGGTGGCAACAACCTGATGCTCAAAGTCAACGCCCGACATCTCGGTCATCTTGAAGCTGAGATTCTTCTGCCGGCGAAAGATGCCCCGCACCGGCTTGGCGATCTGTTCGGGATCCAGGTAGGCCGCCGCTACCTGATAGAGCAGCGGCTGGAAGAGGTGGTGATTGTTCCTGTCGATCAAGGTGATATCCACGGGAGCCCGGCGCAGCATCTGCGCAGCCTTCAACCCGCCGAAACCGGCCCCGACAATGACAACCCGAGGCCTGCCGCTGGTACTCATATCATCACCACCACTGATGCAGCCCGATTCAGCTATGCCTTCGGCAGCTGATCGCTGAACTCTTTGACGGGAAAATCGAGCTCCTGACTCTCGAAGGTGATCTCTACCGGATTGGTTTCTTTGACCGAAACCATGAGATGCCCCACATCTTCATCGGGATCGGTATGGAGGTGCAAACCGTAGTAGGCCGGTGCGAATCCGTAGTCCTTGACCAAGCGTGCCGCTTGGGACAGAAGAACCGATTTCGAATCGACCTCGGTCGACCCCTTGATCGTTCCGCCGGTGACTCGAAGCTCACAGGCTCCCTTTTCTGCGTGCAGGTGGGCGATCCATTCCACCAGCTTCAATCCCTGTTGTTCAACAAAGTACCGGTGACAGCGATCCAGGGCGTCCCCTGTAGTCAGCTTTGTGGTAACGGATAAATTCAACATGTTCCACTCCTTTATAGGTTAATTTTTCAGTCATATATAGTTTACTAAGAGTGGACCGCAAAAACAAATGCTGATCCTCTCATCCTCAGCTTCGCATGCTTCGGCCTGAAAAATTTGGATGCATGCAGGTTTTCAGGCAGTGGAGCGGTGGTAGCGCGGTTCCTCTTGGCAATCACGGGAAGGGTTGGGGATTTTTTTTCCGTGATAATTCCGTGATATTTCCCTATTATCATATTGTCGATACCATTACCTACGGAGGAACGTATGAACAGGCTTTTTCCTTTGCTCCTGGTGATCATGCTCGGTTTCATCGCCTGCACATCCGAGAAGTTCGCTGTAAAAGAAAGCGGTTTCCCCGACTTCATCACTTCCAATGAAAACTACTACGTCACCCGCATCGGTGAGGTTCCCCAGATCGATGCCTCTTCCTATTCCCTGGAAGTAAAAGGTTTGGTCGACCGTCCCGGATCGTTCAGCCTGGACGAGCTGTACGCCATGGAGATGGTCGAAGTGCCCCTGACCATCGAGTGCATCGGCAATTCCCCCAGCGGTCCCCTGGTTTCCACAGCCGTCTGGAAAGGATTCAGGCTCTACGAACTGCTTCAGTCTCTCGGTGTTCATCAGGATGCCACCGGGGTGCGCTACGAAGCCGCGGACGGCTACTACGCCTCCCACACCATGGAGCAGATCCGGGACAACGGAATCCTGGCCGCCCTGTACATGAACGGTGAACCCATTCTGCCGCTGCACGGATTTCCCTTGCGGATCCTCAACCCCGGCTATTTTGGAGTCAAACAGCCCGCCTGGGTTACCAGCATCGAAGTGATCGACATGCCGATGAAGGACTATTGGGAGGATAGAGGCTGGGATTGTTCCCCGCCGATGGACATCGATTCGATCATCTTTCAGCCGGCCCGGGGCGCTAAGGTTGCGGCAGGGGAAGCTCTGCGGATCAGCGGAGCCGCCTTTGGCGGCACCCGGGTGGCCAAAGTCGAACTTACCGCCGATAAGGGCAAGAGCTGGAGCGCCGCTGAGATCGTGAAGAAAATGGATGCGGACAACGTGTGGGTGTTCTGGGAAGCGGATCTGGTGTTTCCACAGCGGGGTTCGTACACGGTGAATGTACGGGCTACCGATATCCAGGGCAACACTCAGATCGAAACCGATCCCGACCGTTACGACGGGGCGAATGACTGGCCGCTGATAAGGGTAACCGTGGAGTGAGCTCTCTGTCTGCGAACCGGACCAACTCGGATGTCCTCATAATTGAAGACGATCCTAAAATCGTTGAGCTTCTCTCCCTGCATCTGCGGGACATCGGGCTTTCCACGGAGGCCGTTTCCTCGGGCAATCGGGGTCTGAAAAGGGCTCTGGAGTCGGAGTACAGGCTGATCATTCTCGATCTGATGCTTCCCGGGCTCGACGGCTTCGAGATCTGCAAGAAGATCCGGGCAGCGGATATAGGAATCCCGATTCTGATGCTGACGGCCAAATCCGAAGAGCTGGACAAGGTGCTCGGCCTGGAGCTCGGCGCCGACGACTACATCACCAAGCCCTTCAGCATTCGGGAATTGCTGGCCAGGGTGAAAGCAATCCTGCGGCGGACCGACGACTACAGCGACAACACCGGCAGCCCTATTGGGAAGCTTCTCAACATCGGAGATCTGCAGATCGATTTGGAAAAGCGGACCGTATCCCTTGCCGGCGGGAAGGTTGAGTTGACCGCCAAGGAATACGACCTGCTCGTGCTGTTTGCGGGCAGCCCGGGCAGAGCCTTCAATCGCCAACAGCTGCTTGACGCGGTATGGGGATATCAGTTTGAAGGGTATCATCATACGGTGAACTCCCATATCAACCGTCTGCGCAACAAGATAGAGACGGACCCCTCTGAACCGCGGTATATCAGGACTGTGTGGGGATTCGGCTACCGTTTTGCCGAGCCGGAGGAACTTTGACCAAGGTTCCATTTTTCAGCCGTTTCTCTGTAAAAGTTTCATCCCTGTTCCTCGTGCTTCTCCTGATCATGGGTTCAGCCCAGGTGTTCATCACCATGGGCATTACCGAACGCCGCCAGGTCGAAATCGATCAACGGGTAAACTGGGATTTAGCGCGGGACATGGCCGCCGAGATCGAGCCGGTGTTAGCCCCAGAGGGGGATGTGGAGGACATCGGCGAGGTTATCCACTACATGATGGTCCTGAATCCGGCCATCGAGATCTATCTGCTCGACGGCGATGGAACAATCCTGGCTTTCTTCGCCGAGCCGGGAAAAGAAGTCAGGAAGGAGACAGTCGATCTGGAGCCTATACGCCGTTTTGTCGACGGCAGCGCGAGCCCGCCGATCTACGGGGATGATCCCCGAGGTGTGGGGGCGAAAAAGCACTTCTCCGCGGCACCGATAATGCTTTCCGACGGAAGTACCGGGTATCTGTACATCGTGCTGCGGAGCACGTTATACGACCTGGCTGCCGGCAGGTTGAAGGAGAAATATCTTGCCTCCGCCCTGGTGCGCGCCCTGGTCCTATCCGGCGTTTCGGTCGGTATTGTCGGGTTGATCCTCTTTACCCTTCTCACCCGTCGCCTTCAGCGCGTAGCTCGATCCGTCAGGGAGTTCGAACAGGGGAACTACAACAGGCGCCTCGATGCTTCTGCAAAAGATGAGGTAGGAGAGCTATCCCGGGCGTACAACCGCATGGCCGACACGATTGCGGCAAATCTGGAGAAACTCAAACAAACCGACAGCCTGCGCAGGGAGTTGATCGCTAATGTTTCCCACGACCTGCGCAGCCCGCTGACGTCGATCCAGGGGTATGTGGAAACTCTGTTGATGAAACACGAAGGCTTGAGCGGGAAACAGATCCAGGAGTATCTGCAGATCATTCTCAGTGACGCCGCGATGCTGAACCAAATGGTCCACGAGCTGTTCGAGCTTTCCAAGTACGAAGCCCGGCAGATCGAACCGAAGTTGGAGCGATTTTCTTTGACCGAGCTTATTCAGGACGTGGTCTTGAAATATCGAACCAGGGCGGACAAGCAACAGGTGGCGCTCAAAGCCGACCTGCCCGAGAAGTTGTTCTTCGTGCTGGCGGATATCAACATGATCGAGAGGGTTCTCTCCAACCTGATCGAAAACGCACTCAGCCACACGCCGTCAGGCGGCCGGGTGAGTGCGGAGCTGCAGGAACAATCAGGAAAGGCGAGGGTGCGGGTGATCGACAGCGGTAAGGGAATCGAGAAAAAGGATATTCCCTTTATCTTCGATCGCTTCTTTTCCAGCGGCAGGGAAAGGGCGAGCTCCGCTCGGGGCAGCGGGCTCGGTCTGGCGATCGCCCAAAAGATCATGGGGATCCACGGAAGCCGCATCCACGTAGAAAGCGAAGTGGGCAGGGGAAGCATCTTCTGCTTCGAGCTTCCCTTGGAAGATCGGTAGCACCGTAAAATTTAGATTCTTTTTACCCTTGATTCGATCGACCTGGCTTTTGTCGGGATTATTCAGAGAGCAATGGTCAATCCCGTTTGATTCCGCTGAGGTGGTTTTTTGTCAGCAACAACACCAGTGCCGGGAGTAATAGCCACTGCAGAATGGGAATGATTCCGATGCCCAGCAGGGGAACACGAGGCATCAGCGGTGAATATCCCCACCGCTGCAGTTCCTCTACGTTCACGTATTCGCTGACAGCCGT
>Ga0114922_10003032_pt1 | contig 15700 bp, 9 predicted proteins | sample AartaG_FD_100975 | JGI IMG/M metagenome (GOLD analysis project Ga0114922, IMG submission 100975) | Deep subsurface microbial communities from Aarhus Bay to uncover new lineages of life (NeLLi) - Aarhus_00045 metaG | ecosystem: Environmental > Aquatic > Marine > Oceanic > Sediment | place: Aarhus...
CCAGTCCTGGCGGGGCTCGTGCGCCTGCACGCCGAGGCCGCCGATGGGCGTGCCGCGGTCCTTCAGTTCCCGCACCAGGCGCACGAACATCTCCCGGTCCTCTCTTCCGGCGATGATGCCGTACTCGTTCAGGATCAGGTGCGCCTGCGGGTTGGCCTCGTGCGCGCAACGGAAGGTCATCTCCACGTAGTCGGCGATCTCGGGGATGGCGTCCTCATCGTTGAGGCGCCAGGGCTGGTGGCCCCATTGGGCCGTCATGGCCTTGCGCCACGTCGGCACGTGGACCGCCTCGTTCACCACGTCCCAGACGTCTATCCCCCCGGCGAAGCCGCCGACGGCGTTGCGGATGCGCGCCCGCAGAAGCTCCTCGCTGACCTCTACGTCCATGCCCTCCAGCCAGCCTGGCATGCCGGACGGCACGGACCACGTCAGCGGATGCCCCTTGGCGGCGACGCCGTTGGCGTGGCACCACTCGAGCACCGGCAACATGGGCTCCCAGCCCGTCATGCCCTGCGTCGGCTCGTAACCGGCCCAGTAGAACGGGAAGACGGCGAAGTTGAAGAGCCCCAGGAACCGTTGCTTGAAAGCGTCGTCTTGGCGGGGCGGCGTGGCTTCCCGTCGCCGCACCAGGGAGAAGACGATGCACCCGAACAGGAAGTCGTGCGTGAGCTGCTCCGCCCGCACGTCGAGGCCCTCCAGGGGCTGGCCGTCGGGGTCTACGAAGCGCAGCGACACGTCGGCCTTTCGGTGCCGCTCTGCACCCTCGGCGGCGCGGGCCAGCAGTTCCCCCTCGACGGCCTTCAGGTCCTCGGGTCTCTTGCCCATCTGTTCCTCTCCCAATCAACAGCGCCTGCCCACTGCCAGGCAGAGCCGGCCGGCAGTGCGCGCTACGCGAGCTTCTCAGCGCCCGCGTAAACGGCCTCGACCTTCAAGGCGGCCGCGGCGTTTCCCGGGTGCTGCTGGGGGTTCCACACCTTCATCTCGTCGAAGACCGGCCCCTCGGTGTGGTACTCGATCGAGCCCTTCACCTGGTAGGGTTTGCCGTCGCCGCCCATGAACAGGAACGCTCCCTTGCTTCCGGCCTTGATATTGCGGCGGGTCTTGTCGAAGTAGTTGTCGGCGACCACAAGCGTATCGTCGCCGCGCCGGCCGAGGCAGCCGACGTAGATGACGTTCGGGGTACCATCCTCGTCTACGGTGGCGAAGATCGCCGGGCCCTTGCGGCTATCCCATGCTTCGGTTACGGCTTCGGGCAATGCAGCCACTGGTGGGACTCCTCAACACTGAAGTTGCGCGGCGCCGGGGCGGTTGCCCACGGCGCTCGCAGGATGAAGGCCGGCTCGCACGCAGCGAGGCGCGGCGCCAGAAGCCGCCCATTCTAACGGCTCGCAGTGTGCCGTCAACAGAAGGCAGTTGGTCTGCCACGCAATGGTTACCCCTTGCGGAGGAGGACCCTCGCCCCCGAGGGGTGCCCAGTCCCGACTTTCCTTGCAGGAGGTCATCGGCGGCGTATCAGATATGTATCACACGCCTGATGAGGCTACTGACGAGGCGGAAGCCGGGGTGGTTATAGGCCTTGTGCTATGGGAGGTTAGGTGGTGGGCGAGGGGGGATTCGAACCCCCACGGTGGATGGTCCACCACAGGATTCTAAGTCCCCTTTGGGCAGTTCTCAGGCGTTCAGTCCTAACGCGGGTTTGGGTTGCCTCTTACAACACAACTCGCTTGTCAGGAAAGTCTTACGTCGCAAGATGTGAACGGGAATTAGCGGTAGCGAGGGGTGCTTGGCAAGGCAAAACGGGCATGGGTGGTGCATCATATCCGTATCATCTGTCACTGGGCTGTCCCGCCAGTGCCTGTTCCCTGGGTTCGTCTATTCGCGGCCTTCTTCCAGTACATTCAGCCTGTCGCTGCAGGTACTCTCCTTCCTCCATGGCCGACTCACCGAGCTCTTGCTGGCGCACTTCCTGAGCCAGGTTCTCAGCGCGTGATAGCGTCCGGGCAAGCCCTTGTGCCCAGGCCAACTCTCCTGATGCCGGACGAGTCATTCGCGGATCCACAGCCGACCCTTACAGACTCGGCCGCGGGCCCACGCTTGACACCTGTGCAGCCATGGGCATAATGGGGGTCGTATCAGTTGGGGCAGCTTGCCGACCGTCTGCGGCAAGATTGGGGTGGCTTTACAGCAGCGTGATGGATCGGTAGTCCGGCATGTCCAAGCCGCCACACGATGAATGTGGGAAGCAGGCCGGGCCGCACGGGTTCCACCGGCCGGATTCGCACGGCGTCATCAGCTCCCGACGGCGCATGCTATCTGCAATTGCGCTCGTGCTCCTAATGGGTCTCGTCGCTGGCCTTCCCTCCCTGTGGACTCGTGACCTGTGGCACGATGACGAGATTCGTTTGACAGAGGGAGCCAGGGAGCTGCTCCAATCCCGTGGCGGATTGCTGCCGTGTGTCAACGGGGAAATCGACTTCACAGCACCCCCGCTTCCCTACTGGGCTACCTCACTGCTGTGGGAGGCGGGCGCGGGAGTCGCGTCGGCGCGCGTGCTCTCCGTTCTCTCCGTCGTCGGCATACTGCTCGTCTGTTTCGCCGCCACGGTCCGCTCTGGCAGCATCGCGCGTGGCGTGATGGCAGCCGCCATCGCGCTGACGACGGTGGTTCTGTTCTGGCACGTGCGCAAAGGCGGTGCAGGCCCCTTTTGGGCCTCGCTGCTCACGTGCGCGCTCCTGGCCGGCTATCAGGCGCTTGCCTGCAAGGCACGCCGCGGCGCCGCGTGGTGGGTGGCCTGCTATGCCAGCGCGGCCCTGGCCGTGTTGGCGGTGGGCGTCTCGGCAGCTCTTCTGGCCGCGTTCGTGCTGGCAGTCTATTGCCTTGCGGCCCGCAAACAGCCGGTCAAGTCCGTAGTGCCGCACCTGCTTGGTATCGCAGTGTTCGCAGGGGTGATCGCTCTTTGGGTGGCTGCGGTGTACCACACAGTGCCGGGGCGTGGTATCACATTGAGACCGCTCACAGGGGATCTTGCCGGACTCGGGGAATCGCTACGCGAAGGAAACCTGCTGAAGGCCATATTGGCAACGGCGGCAGCGCTGTTCCCGTGGATCGTCATCGTTCCAGGGGCAATCGCTGCGGCCGTCCGGAATCGCCCGGACCACGGAACCAGCCTTCCCTTGTTCAGTACCATATGGCTGGGCGCCCTTGCCGTGCCCGCCGTCTTGGGCGGACGCGAGGGAGCGCCGGATTATGCCCTTGCGATGGTGGCCCCGCTAGCCATGCTCTGCGCGGGGGCACTCGTGCCGGACGGCCTCCGTTCGCGCTGCCCCAGCGTGGCCAGGCGGTGGCTTTTCCGCGGCGCGCTGGGCATCGTCGGGGGCTTCACCGGACTATTGCTCCTTGCGGGGCTGCTAGACCTTGCAGGCGTATCTTACCTGTTTGTCGGGAAACGCCACGTGTGCCCCGTCACGGACCAGCCCTACTCACCGTACGCCCTCGCCGCCATCGTGCCCTTTGTCGCCGCCTCCTTCGGGGCAGTCGTCGCAGCCTTCCGCACGCCTGTTGGCAGGCCAGATCGGCGCGCCTGGCTGCTGATCCTCGCAGTGTTCCTTCTCGGCATCCCGGCCGACCTGTTCCTGACGCCCTTCGTGAACGCCTTTCGTTCCGCGAGGCCATTTGCGGAAAAGGTCCTCCAGCACGTTCAGCCGGAAGACGCCCTGTACTTGTACGGGAAGGACTACGATGGTCTCTACAACCTGTACACAGGCTACACGCACATGCCTGTGATCCAGACCGCCAGCGAACTGAGAGAGCTCATGATGCAGCGCGGCACATTCGTGATTGCCGACGAAAAGCGCCTCAAGAAAGCGATGGATCGCAGCGAGTGGCGGTCGCGCGTGGTGGCGGAAGGCACGGCTGGCAACCGGCGTATGGTCCTGCTCAAAGGCGCCAGCCCCACGATCAGCGTCAGTCGGGCGGCCCGGCCTCTCCCGTCTTCCGGAGTTCATCCAGGAACTGCTCAATCGTCAGCGGGGGGCTCCCTCAGTAGTGGTTGTTGACGTTGACGATGGTGAGGATGCCATTCTGTCCGTTCGACCGAGCGATGACGGCTGCGGCGCGAATGCCCTCCGGTTGTCGGGGACTCATGCGCCGTCTGCATGTGCCTCCGGCTCACGCTTTACACCTTTCTGCCTCGCGTCATGATAGCGGCGTATCAGCTGGGGCGGCGTGCGGACCGCCTGCCAAGATTGGGGTGGCTTCGACGTGTGTCTGCACGTAGCCGCAGCCTGGGTAGGGCGCACTTCCTGGGGTGGCGGCCTCCATGCGCGACACGAAGGCCAATGCGGACGGTGGCGGCCTGTTCGTCGTCGACAACAGCGACAAGGAATGGAAGGTCCTCCGCTACCTCCAGGACTGGTCCGGTATTGCGAATCGCTTCGACATCGCCACAGGGATGTTCGAGATTGGCGGCCCTCTCGGCCTCGACGCGAAGTGGCAGCAGTCTGAGAAGGTCCAGATCCTCATGGGCGGCGAGGTCTCGCACTCCTCGCGGGAGACTTGAGCAACGATGACGACGGGTCGCAGCTGCCCGAGACCGAACTGGAAGCCATCGAAGACGCCCAGTTCGAGACCTCCACGGAGGCGACTGCCGGTGATATCACCCGCGCCGACGTTGTGTCCGAGAGAAAGCGGCTTGATGAGATGGATGCCGTCGCCGAGGGGGCTCTTGGCCTCCCTGACGCCCGTGTGCGCTACCTTACCAGTGGATCCACGACAACCTGTGCCCGGGCGTGCGTCTGCCAAGCAATGGTTACTCATTCCGGGGGACGACACCGCGCCAAGCGCCGTTTCCTGTTGGAGGATCCGACGGTGCCAGGCGTTAGAACCGCGTCGGTGCAGGACGGCCTGTGGCCTGGATACCTGCTACACCCGTGGTGGAATACCCATTCTGCGGCAGAATTCCCCCAGAAATGCTTGGCCGGCGCTAACGGCCCATCGTGCGCAGCCTGCCCCCAGACATAGATGCGGGAACCACAAGGAGCCTCGAGCCGCCAACGGGTTTGGCGGGAACCTCGATTGCACTCGGTCCTGCAGTTTCTTGTGAGCATCGAGCTCGCCATCCCACTCGGGCTTGTAATGAACGAGAGCATTCCGCAAGAAGCACAGGTTGCCAACATCTTGGTAGGGGTTCGAGCCCAGATCGAACGTCTGCTTGGCAGTGAGTTTCAATGCGGTCTGGTATTTCGTCAGCAAAGACCGCTTCTCCATTTCCTGCCACCAAGTAGCCAGAACGTGAATGTCATCGGAAGTCAGCCCTTGCAGCTTTCTCTCATTCTTGTCGCACGCCTCCAGATAGAACTCGTTGACAGACGATTCTAGGCCCGCGACACACAGAATGATGGCGCCGGTAACATACGAACGATGCACGCTCGTGACATGCTCATCACTTGGCCCTTCACGCCCCTGATCCTCGAACTCCTGTGACCTCTTTGCGAAGAAGTCTGCGGCTCGGAAGTGCTGACGCGAAAAGCTATGCTTCGACTGCGCAGCTATACCCGCGGTGAGCCGAACCTTTACGCCAAGGTGTTCTTGGATGTCACGGCATTGCCAACCGCAATAGGGACAGGGGCCGCTGTGCGTGTCCGGCAGTTTCTCACCACATTTCTTGCACCTCACCTTGCTCTGTAGAAAGCTTGACTTTGGGGTTGGCGGATGGGCATAAGGGCTGCGGTCACTGAGCAGAACTCCTCCAGTCAGGAGCCATCTTGTGGGCACCTCCCGCCCGATGACCAAGTCCCCGCTGGCCCTGGCCCGCGAAGCGCTAACCGTGGGCGAGGCCGGTCTGCCTCTCTACGGCAGTGTGCGCTCCCGACACGATTTCACGCTGCCGCAGCTTTTCGCCATCCTGGTGCTGCGCGAGTTCTTCAAGACCGACTACCGCGGCATGGTCCAGCTTCTGGACGACCTGAGGGACCTGCGGGAGGTCCTTGGACTGAAGAGGGTCCCGCATTTCACCACCCTTCAGAAGGCCAAGCAACGCCTGGAAAAAGGGGGGCTTTCGATTCCCTCCTGGACGCCGTCTTCCAGCGCGCCCTAGAGCGCGGCCTGAGCGCCGAGGGGACGGCTTCCCTGGACGCCACGGGGCTTGATCAGCCGCCATTTTCTGCGGCGCAGCGGCCGCATGAAGCGCTATCGCCGTTACCCGAAGCTGACCATCCTCTGCCAGAACGCCACGCATCTGATAGCCGGGGTGGCCGTGCGGGCCGGCCCCTGCAACGACTCGCCGGACTTGGCCCCGGTAGTGCGGCAGGCCGCGCGGCGGCTGAAGATTCAGACCCTCTATGCGGACGCGGCCTACGATTCCGAAGCAAACCATCGCCTGTGTCGGGAAGAGCTGGGGATCGCCCAGAGCGTCATCCCCGTCAACGATCGGGGACATCCCGAAGCGATCCCGCAAGGCACCTACCGGCGGCAGATGAAGGAGCAGTTCCCTGCAGAACACTTCGGCCAGCGCTGGCAGGTTGAGAGCGTCTTCTCGCGGCTGAAGCGTCGGCTTGGCCCTGCACTGCGCAGCCGCAGCGAGGCGGGCCGAACCGATGAGTGTTTCCTGCGGGTGTTGACTCACAACCTCATGATCCTCTAACTGCGCACACAGAAGTTCTTTACAGAGCAACCTCACCTCTGAGCGATCGGCTGACATCGCGGCTCTTCTCCCTCAGCGTGGCGCTTCCGGCGCGCGATTGCACAGCGGGACTCCTGGACAAATCGAGTCTGTCCCCTGCGCCCTGACGTTAGTGAACGCCTCCTGGTACAGTCTGACACCAGAGGATCGTGGTGGGCGAGGGGGGATTCGAACCCCCACGGCGGATTGTCCACCACAGGATTTCAGGTCCCTTTTGGGCAGTTTTCAGGCTTTCAGTTCTAACGTGTCTTTGGGTCGCCTCTTACAACATAACGCGCTTGTCAGGAAAGTCTTACGTCGCAAGATGTGAACGGGAATCAGCGGTAGCGAGGGGTGCTTGGTAAGGCAGAACGGGCATGGGCGGTGTATCATATCCGTATCATCTGCCACTGGACTACCCGTCCTGTGCCTACGCTCTGGACCCCGCTCTCTGCTGTCTCCTTCGGAACACTCAGCTTGCCACTGCAGGTGTTCTCTTTCGGCTAGGCCGGGTTTACCGCGCGGGAGCGGGGGACCACTCCTGGGAGCAATGACCTCCAGGTCTCCCCGTCGTGGCCTCTCTGTTCGGCTGCGGCTGCTCGATGCTGATAGAGCGGCATTGCGCACGAAAGTGTCCGAAAAATGTCCGAATGGCGGAAGCTGGGGCCAGCTGGTTTCCCAACCTAGAGTCTACGCGCACCTAGCCCCCCAGGACGACGAGATCAATGTCCTCTGACAATGCTGCCCCTGCCGGACCCGAACGGGTCGTCCATAGTCAATGGGGACAGCCAATGCGGCCGTATCAGACCGAGACAGTTCCCTTCCTCCATGGGTCACGACCTGCCCCCCAGGACGACGAGATCAACGTGCTGTGACCGCGGCAGTATCGCGGAGACAATCGCACTCGGAGGACTCTGATTGCCGGCAGGGGCGTGATTCACAGGCAGTTCTTCGGCCAGCTCGATGGCAATAGATGCCCGCCGTTCAGCAGACGGCGCACTGCCCCTTGTCAGACGGAGCCAGACGCTTCCCAGGACGACAAGAAGACCTGATACCCCAATACCCTCCATCCCCGCGACTTGCCGCTGGAGCGCGTCTGGCAGCCCCTTCGTGACACATAGGCTTGTTGGCTGAACCTCGAACCGACCGGGAGCCCGTTGCTCTGGACACGCGGCCCCCACAGACTTGGTGCAGTTCTCCCGTATGGCGTCACGCAGAATCCCAGGTCTTCGGTCTGCGAGGTGCACCATCTCCGGCTCTTTCCGATACGATGCTGTCAACTGGCGTGCCCGGAAGAATGAGGCTCAGTGGCAATGCGAGACGGGGGCATGGAGCGCGATGGCCCGGCAACCACTTCAGCAAGAACGGCGTGGCGCCGCACACCGCCCAGGCCGCGATGCGCCACTCCTCCCTCGACCTCACCATCAACGTCTAGACGGACGCCACGCTGCTGGACGTGGCCGGCGCGCTCCAGGCTGTGCCAGACCTGTCGCTGCGTGCTGCAAAGCGTGCAGTGGAGCCGTTGTAGCGCACGCGACCGAGCGTGTCGGCCGCTCTCTGCCGTCTGGCTTGACCAGGATGCACATCTCATGGGGCGTCAACGAATGTGGTCAGCAGTTCGCCGTCGTCGTACCTCGCCTCCCCCATCGTGCCTGCGGCCACAGGTCAGCAGGAACGGCCAGAGAGTCTTGCCCCTCTTGTCGGCGCGGGATAGGATGGTGGCGCTGGCCAGGGACGGAAGCTCCGGCCCAAGCGGAGCGGCTGCCGTGCCGCACATCGAGGAGGGTGGGCAATGACGGGTCGACTGGTTTTGCTCTTGCTGCTGGTACTGGCCGTTTCGGCCGTTCTCGCGGCCGGTCCGTTGCAGGGGATCCGTCCGACACCGGGCGCGGTGGCGGGCGATGCGCCAACACAAATCCTGCGCGTCGCGCCGCAAGGCGGCGACTATCCGACCATCCAGGCGGCAGTAGACGCAGCATCGCCCGGCGACATGATCGTCGTCGCGGACGGGACCTACAACGAGGCGGTCACGATCGCCAAGCCGGATCTGACGTTGCGGTCAGAGAATCTGCATGGAGCGAAGATCGTGGGTCCGCCAAGCAGAGATGCGTTGCGGCTGGGCGAAGGCGCCAACTACATCACCATCGACGGATTCGACATCACAGCGGGCCATAACGGAGTCCATGCCCACGAGGCGCGGCAAGACCACGTCCTGAACCACCACACGATAGTGAGGAACTGCCGCATCCACGACTGCGGCGCCAGTGGCGTTCAGCTCAACCAGGGAGACTACCGAGTCGTCGAGAACAACGTGGTTCACCACTGCGCGGCCGCCGCCCCGTGGTTCGGCAGCGGCATCTCCATATGCGTCCCCATCGCCAGCGATCGCGAGCCGGGCCACCACATCGTCATCCGCGGGAACGTCCTCTACGGCAACAGCAATCCGCCGGGCGGCACAGACGGCAATGGCATCATCATCGACAGTTACCGGCATCCGCACTCGGGCGGAGAGGACGGCGAGTATCCGAACAGCACCCTCGTGGAGAACAACGTCTCTTACAACAACGGAGCGCGCGGCATCCACGTGTTCAGGAGCGCGCACGTGGTGGTGCGGAACAACACCGTCTACCACAACAACTGGGACCTCACCAGCGATGCGACGTGGCGCGGAGAGCTGAGCTGTGTGGAAAGCAGCGACGTGAAGTGGCACAACAACGTCGCCGTGGCGGATTCTGCAACCAACCCCCATAACACAGCCATGCTGGACGCTGACGTGGGCTCCTATCAGAACCGGGATGTCGAGTGGGTCGGCAACCTGCTCTTTGACAGCGCCGAGCCGGCCTCGCAGTCGATCAAGCTGGCCAGCGACGCCGACAGGGCCGCCATTCTTGCCAGCAACACGCTGGGGCCTGATCCGCAGTTCGTGGCGCCGGGCGGAGGACCGGATGCGGACTTCCGCCTGGCATCCGGGAGCCCGGCGATCGGGGCAGGCCGTGCTGCAAACGCCCCGGCGGGCGATCTACTCGGGATGCTGCGTGACGCACGACCTGACGTCGGCGCGTACGAGCATGGGGCGACCGTTCCGGCGCCACAGCCCGCTGAAGCAGGGCAACAACCCGCAGTGGGACAGGAACCTGCTCCAGCGGGGTCAGAAACGTAGGAGAACCGGCTGGCCGGCCGCGAGAGCCAAGCCCGCCTGGGCTGAAGACAGTCGCCCCGGGTGACCTGCCGCCCTATGGCGTTTCCTGCATCGGTCGCCTTTCTGCGCTGCCGGCATGCCTGACGCTCTTGCCGCCTCGACGGAGGCCGGTTGGATGGGTTTGGGCATCGCCATCTACCGGCGAGGGCCCTGCCGCGCCATGCCGGTGGCACGCTGCCCCGCACCTTCGGCACCCACCTGAGCCGGAATGGCGTCCCGCTCTGCACTGCGCAGGCTGCCACGCGCCGCTCAAGCCTCAACCTCACCATGAACGTCTACACCGAACGGGCTGACACGACGGCGAGTGCAGACAGGCAACTGAACACGTTCGGTCCCGAGTTCCGGGGAGACCCGGCCGGTGGGTGTTGACGGCAGGTGCGCGTGCGCCTATACTCCCTGCCCCGGGCGGTCCGGGCAGGGAACGGGCGTCGGCCGCTCCGGCCTCAACTCGGAGCGTACAGCACGGTGCGCCCGGTGCGGCGCGCCGACGGAGTCTGGCATTGGGGAGCAGTGCAATGCGTGGGCGACTGCAAAGGCGTGGAGTTGCGACCTGTGTGGCGTTGGCACTTGCGTGGGGGATTCTGGGGCCGGCCGGCGCTCAGGAGAGTGTGGAGATGGCACTGCCTGAAGGCGTGAAGGCGGTCTGGGACCTGCAGAAGGCCTATAGGGAGAGCACGCCGACGCGCGAGCGGGTGTGCATCAACGGCCTGTGGCGATGGCAGCCCGCCCCCGAGCTGACGGAGACGGTCCCGGAGACCGGCTGGGGGTTCTTCAAGGTGCCCGGATCCTGGCCGGGCGTTACGGACTACATGCAGAAGGACACCCAGGTGCTGTTCGCGCACCCGAGCTGGGCGGACAAGAACCCGACCCGCACCGGCACGGCCTGGTACCAGCGGGAGATCACCATCCCGCAGGAATGGGCCGGCCGGCGCATCCTGCTATCTACCGAGTACGTGAACTCCGGGGCCGCCGTCTACGTGGACGGCAAGAAGGTGGGCGAGCTGCGCTTCCCCGCCGGCGAGGTGGACCTGACGTCTGCATGCCGCCCGGGTGGGAAGCACGTCCTGAGCATGTACTTCGCCGGCCTGCCGCTCAGGGCCGTCATGCTCTCCTTCAGCGACACCTCCACACCCAGGCAGGTGCGCGGCAGTGTCAGGAGGCGGGGCCTCTGCGGCGATGTGTACCTGGTGGGCGAGCCCGAGGGTCCGGGCATCGCCGGCGTGAAGGTGGACACATCCGTGCGCAAGTGGGAGGTCACCTTCGCCGCCGCGCTCGACGGCCTGGATCCTGAAGGGCAGTACTCCCTGCGCGCTGAGGTCACGGAGGACGGCCGCAGCGTCCGGACCTTCACGAGCGCGCCCTTCGGCGCCGGCGATCTGGAGGAAGGGCGGATCTCCATCACCGAGAGCTGGCAGCCGGACAAGCTCTGGGACACGCACACGCCGCAGAACCAGTACGACGTCAGCGTCTCCCTGCTGGACGCCGGCGATCGCGTCCTGGATACCGCCCTCCCCAAGCGGTTCGGGTTCCGTGAGTTCTGGATCGAAGGGCGTGACTTCTACCTGAACGGGACGCGGATCTTCTTCTCCGCCGTGCCGTTGGACAATGCCCAGCTGGGCGCGGCCTGGGCCACCTACGACGGCGCCAGGGAGAGCCTGCTGCGCCTTCAGAGCTTCGGGATCAACTTCGTCTACACGCACAACTACGGCTGCCAGCCGGGCGCCCACCTGACCTTCGAGGACATCCTGCGGGCGGCCGACGACGTGGGCATGCTCGTGTCCCTGTCGCAGCCGCACTTCCGCCGATACAACTGGGACGCCGATGACGCGGAGGAGACCAACGGCTACGTGCAGAACGCGAAGTTCTACGTGGGCGTGGCCGGCAACCATCCGTCCGTGGTGTCCTACTCCACCAGCCACAACGGCACCGGGTACTCGGAGGACATGGCCCCGCACATGATCGACGGGATCCAGGACCCCCGGACCGGAGGCTCGATCAGGAACGCCCAGAACGCCCTGCGCGCCCAGGCGATCATCAACCGGCTCGACCCGGCGCGCGTCGTGTACCACCACGCCGGCGGCAACATCGGCCCGATACACACCAGCAACTTCTACCCGAACTTCGTCCCTATGCAGGAGATGTCCGACTGGTTCGGACACTGGGCGGAGAACGGCGTGAAGCCGCTTTTCACGTGCGAGTACGGCGCGCCCATCTCATGGGACTGGGCCATGTTCCGCGGATGGTACAAGGGGGTCCGGGAGTTCGGCAGCGCCGTGGTGCCCTGGGAGTTCTGCCTGGCCGAATGGAACGCGCAGTTCCTGGGCGACCATGCCTTCAAGATAAGCGAACGGGAAGCGGTGAACCTGCGCTGGGAGGCCGATGAGTTCGAGGCGGGCCGGCTCTGGCACCGTTGGGACTACCCCAATCGCCTCGGATCGCGGGACTTCGACGAGCGCTACCCGATCACGGCCATGTACATCGCCGACAACTGGCGCGCCTTCCGCACCTGGGGCATGTCGGCGAACTCACCGTGGACGCACGGGCACTACTGGCAGCTCCGCGAGGATGCCGACACGAGTCGCCAGGACCTGGCGGTGGACTGGGATAACCTGCAGCGTCCCGGGCTCAGCCCCGACTACATCGACGACTGCTACCAGCGAATCGACCTGGCATACGAAACGACGGACTGGATCGCCACCCCGGCCGCGCAGGCCCTGCAGCGCAACAACATGCCGCTGCTGGCCTACATCGGCGGCAAGCCCGCGGCCTTCACAAGCAAGGACCACAACTTCGTGCCGGGCGAGACGCTCGAAAAGCAGCTCATCATCATAAACAACTCGCGCGAAACCGTGACCTGCAACTACGAATGGTCCCTCGGGCTGCCGAGGCCCGTCACGGGCACGGGACGACTCACGCTGCCGACCGGCGAGCAGGAGCGCATCGGCTTGCGCATCGATCTTCCGGACTCGGTGGCGGCGGGCCGGTACGAACTCGCCCTGGCTGTGGAGTTCAGCACCGGCGAGAGACAGGAGGACTCCTTCTCCGTCGACGTGATGCCGCAGCCGGCGCCACCGGCGGCAGGTGCGAATGTGGCCGTCTTCGATCCGAAGGGCGAGACGGTGGAGCTGCTGCAGGGCCTGGGCATCGGCTTCGAGTCCGTAGACGCCGGCGCAGACCTGTCGGCATACGACACCCTCGTCATCGGCAAGGGCGCCCTCACGTTGGACGCCGCGGCGCCGGACATCTCCGGCGTGCGCGACGGCCTGAGGGTCGTAATCTTCGAGCAGACGGATGAGGTGCTGGAGAAGCGGTTCGGGTTCCGGGTGGCGGCTTACGGCCTCAGGTCCGTATTCAGACGCGTACCGGACCACCCGATGCTGTCCGGGCTCACGGACGAGTACCTGCACGACTGGCGCGGCGCGGCGACGAACTTGCCGCCGATCTTCGACTACGATCTCAACTACTCGCCGACCGTCGAATGGTGCGGCATGCCGATCAAGCGGGCCTGGCGGTGCGGCAACCGGGGCAACGTGGCCTCGGCGCTCATCGAGAAGCCGGCCTCCGGCGACTTCCTGTCCGTCCTCGACGGCGGGTACTGCGTGCAGTACACGCCGCTCGTCGAGTACCGCGAGGGGGAAGGCACCGTCATCTTCTGCCAGATGGACGTCACCGGCCGCACAGAGGCCGACCCGGCGGCCGAGGCCCTGGTGCGCAACATCCTCCGGTACGCAGCCGACTGGGAACAGTCGCCGCGCAGGACGGTCGTGTACGTCGGCGATGAGCTGGGGCGCGAACAACTCGAGGCAACGGGGCTCGCCCTCGCCCCCTATGACGGAGGGGAGCTTCGGGCCGACCAGGTGCTGGTCGTCGGGCGAGGCGGAGGCAGGGGACTCGCCGGCAGCTCTGCGGCCATCGCGGACTGGCTGGAGGCGGCGGCCACGTGCTGGCCCTCGGGCTGGACGCCGACGAGGCGAACGCGTTCCTGCCCTTCGAGACAGAGACGAACACCGGCGAGCACATAGCCGCGTACTTCGAGCCCGCCGGCGTGGGCTCGCCGCTGGCTGGCGTCGGACCGGGCGACGTCCACAACCGTGCGCCGCGCGACGTGCCCCTCGTTACGAGCGGGGCCGTCCCCGTGGGCAACGGCGTCCTGGCCGGCGCAGATGGCCTGAACGTCGTGTTCTGTCAGCTCACGCCGCAGGACGTCTGCCCCACGCTCGGACTGCCGACTGCCTTCAGCGTGGTCGAGGACGACGCCGGCACTCCCGGGGCGGTCGTGAGACTCGGCCCGATAACGCCCGGGGGCGCGAGGCTCGGCCAGCAGGTCGCGGACGCCGCGGCGGGCAGGACCTACACGCTCGCGGTTGTCGCCCAGGCGCTTGGGGAGGACGTCACAGTGCACGTGGGCGCCGAGCGATCGCCCCGGCCCGGGTGGGGCGTCCGATACTCCCCCGGCGAACAGGTCGGACGCAGCGAGGACATGCGGATTGCCGCCGGCGAACAGGCGGAGTTGCACGTCACTTTCACGCCGAACGAGGAGGCGGTCCGGGAACTCTTCGTCTACCTGGCCTGCGTGCAGTCGGGCGCTCGGTTGCGCATCAGTTCGTTCCGGCTTTACGAAGGAGACCACGCCGAGGCCGGCGCACCTGATCGGGCGGACCTGCTGGAGAACAGCGACTTCGCGGCGGGCGAGAGGCCGTGGCGGTACCACTTTACCCAGCAGCGCAACGTCAAGCGCACCTATCGCCGGGTGAGCCGTCTGGTTACACGCCTGCTGGCCAACATGGGCGCCGCTGGACGGACGCAGATCCTCGGGAACGTATCGAGTCCAGTGGGCGAACGCGAGACGCGCTGGCTGGACGGCCTCTACGTGGACGTGCCGGAAGGCTGGGACTACCCGTACCTCTTCTTCCGCTGGTAAGGGCGGTCACGGGCTGCTGGAGATGGGCGGAGAACGTCTACACCGACCCCAGCCTGCTGGATGCGGCGGGGCGATGGAGGCGCTGCCGGAGTTGGGCTGCCACCTGCTAGACCTGAGAGCCCGCGGCACCGAACTCGGGGTCTGCCCGGCCCAGCAATTGGGCGCAGCGACAGTCTAACTCATCTGTGCGTAGAGGCAGACGCCTGGCAGAGCGCGTGCAACAGCCCGACGGTCACGAGCGTAACACGACGCCATCACTCACGAAACAAGGCCGCCCACACTTCGCCTTGCCACCGGCCGACATGCTCGACGGTGAATCCCTCTGAGGTGACCGTCCCAGACCAGGTGTTACCGTACTTGCCCACGTCCTCATGTGAGGCCCCGAGCGTACGTCTGCCACTGGCCGGGGCCAATTGACTGCCGTCGGGGGAGCATCCTGTTCTCCGGTGACGCCCACGCCCCCTGAGGACCGTCGATCCACACCAGAGTCTGCGCCCCGCTGGCCTGCCCCATAGTCGAATGGGCTTCCCGCCGGGCAGAGGTCTCGGGGCAGGCACTCCTTCTGGCGGCGCTATCGAACGGCTATGACGAACTCCTGCGTCGCTTCCCCTAGCCGTTCCATGCCTTCCGACAGGACCTTCTCCTGGCCCCAAATGAGTCTCGACTCGTCCAACCTGCGGACGTTCCGGTTGATGGTGACGGTTACGATGACCTCGAAGCTGCCCGGGACGTCCGGAGTGCCGGAAAGGACGCCGGTATCCTTCTCGATCGTGAGCCACGTCGGTCCCTGTGTGAGGGAGAATTCAGGCTTCTCAATGTCGAAGTAGCCGGCCACCTGATTGCCGTCCTGCATTCGCGCGCTCAGGTCACCCAACGAACGGGGGGCGCCCACCGTGTACGTGTACTCCTCGCCCACCTTCGC
>Ga0114922_10003034_pt1 | contig 15692 bp, 12 predicted proteins | sample AartaG_FD_100975 | JGI IMG/M metagenome (GOLD analysis project Ga0114922, IMG submission 100975) | Deep subsurface microbial communities from Aarhus Bay to uncover new lineages of life (NeLLi) - Aarhus_00045 metaG | ecosystem: Environmental > Aquatic > Marine > Oceanic > Sediment | place...
ATATCAAGAAAGTCGATAAATGGACACAAGAAATTTCTGATAATAAATGTCAAGTGATATATGGAGATACTGATAGCATTTTTGTAAAACTTGCTGATAAAGCCACAGTGTTTGATTTATCTACAAGAATAGATGCAGGAGAATCATTTTCATTATCTGGTGTTCCTGAGGTTCAAGAATTATTGGAATTCTACGAATCTAAATTACCAAAGGAAATGGAACTAGAGTTTGTAGATTTAGCATTAAGAATTGTATTTGCTCCAGAAACAAAGAAAAGGTATAGTTACATCAGCGTTGTTACTGGAGATCTTACTATTGTCGGTTTTGAAGCAATAAGAAGTGATACTTCACCTTTTGCTAAAGAAGTTCAAACAGCAGCTCTACAATGTGTTCTTGAAGATGGAGATTTAGAAAAAGCTAGAAAAAAGGTTATAGAATTGTGTCTTGATTTCAAGAAAATTTCTGGTGATGAACTTATTCAGAAAACTACAATTCTTGGTCCTGTTCGCAGGAACCCAAAGGATTACAAATCTAAAACTCCTGCAATTGGTGCTCTTGAAGATTATTCAATGAGAATGGATCTAAATCTGGATGAGATATGGAAAGAGTATGAAAGATTTCCTTTCATAATCCTCGAAGGAAGTTCATCCTTGTATAAAAGGGCTAAGCACCCTTCAATTGTTGATGTTCTAAAAATAGACCGAGAACATTATTTGGACGAAGCTTTACGAGATGTAAAGAGAATTGGAGTTAAAGTTGAGCTCAAAGATATACAAACATCAAGTCAGAAAACTTTAGATTTCTCATTATCTCTAACAAACAATAAAAATAGTGATCAGAAGTAGATTAAATTACTTCTTTATTCAAATTTCTTCGATTTCCTCATAAAGCAATGATAACAGATCATTTATCTTATTTCTGTAAACCTCATCTTCTGCCATTTTCTTTGTAGAATTTAGAACAGAAAGATTTGAAAACAATAATATCAAATTCCAAAGTTTCTCATCCAACTCTAGTCCATAATCATCTTTCAATGAGTTCATTGACTGGTGTGTTAGATCAATCATATCTTTGACTACAGTTGTCAGAAGTTCAATTTTGAAATCATTCACATCTTTGAAAACTTTATCAGCCATCTTTCGAACAATTCGTTGAACAGGTCTCTCAGGAAGAGGTAATTTTGCTTCAAGTTCTGTTGATTCTAATTCTTCAAGAGGAGCCCAAAGAAGGAGATTTATGGCGTCAGGTTGATAACTTGCACGATAATATTTTATGGTTTTAGCCATATTTTTAATATTTTCTTCTCTAACAACATAGATTAATTTTGATTTCTCGAGAATTTGCAAATGATGATAAACTGCTTGAGGAGTACTTTCTATTTCTTGAGCAATCTCAGATAAATTGAATTCATTTTCAGACAGAATTCTTAGAATAGTCAATCGTTTATTTGATCCTAAGGCTTTGCTGATATTTACTGTTTCTCCTTTCTTCAATTTTATAATATTCAAATCTTTTATGTCAGATTTATCTTCAGTCATATTACCCGTAACCATGGTTTACTCAATTCTCTGTCTATTTTAGTTTTTGGTTACAGTTCCTTAAAAAAGAGTAACATGCAAAAAAAAAGAAAAAGATTAGCTTATGTCAATTGTTTCTGCTTTTTTGAATGGATCATCACCTATGATAGGAACATGAATTACTAGTAATCCTTCATTATAATGGGCTACAGTTCCATTAGGATCTGCTTCAGTCAAGAAAGGATACTCATTTACAAATTCGAAATGTTCGTCTCTTGCAGCATTCAATCTTAAACCATTCTTAACAACTTTGATTGAAATATTTTCTTTTTTCACTCCAGGTAGCTCATAAATCAGACGATATTCATCTTCAATATCTGCACACCCTTCATCATGTGCTTCGGTTTTTGTTCCGCAATCACATCCACAATGCACATGTGGAGTAACCCAATATTTACGTTTCTTGATTTCTTTAGTTTTTGTCATTTTAATTCCTCTGTATTTTAAATAATTAAAAACAAATTAGTGTTAATTGTAAATAGAGTGATTTATCTTCTTAAGGCTAATCTTATACCAAAAATCTTAGAAAATTAGAATCTTCAAACATCGACAGATTTAAAGTTAAATTCACATCTCCTAGTTCACCTATCGGCATATTGGGTGTTAAGTGATTCATTTGACATTGTTTGAAGCAGAATATTACGATAAGAAAGAGGGGAAAAAGGTTCAATGTTTGCTTTGTCCACGAAATTGTGTGATTCAGCAGAACAGTTTAGGGAATTGTCAAGCAAGGAAAAACATTGATGGAAAACTCTATGCTCTTGGATATAGTAGATTTACATCAGTTCATGCTGATCCAATTGAGAAGAAACCAATATATCACTATAAGCCTGGTACTTCTACAATGAGTTTTGGAACAGCTGGATGCAATCTTCATTGTGCTCATTGTCAGAATTGGAGTATCAGTCAAATCTCAGCTGAGAGTAATAACTTAATTCAAGTTTCACCTCAGAATGCAATAGATATGACTCGAAAAAACAAATGTGAAACAATTGCTTACACATATAATGAACCTCTAATAAATTGGGAGTGGATAAGAGATACAGGAAAACTAGCCCATGAAAACAATCTTGGAAATATCCTTGTCTCAAATGGCTTAATTAACACAGAACCTCTCGAAGAACTATTGCCAATAATTGATGCTGTAAATGTTGACATCAAGGCTTTTACAGAAGAGTTCTATAAAGAAGTAGCAGGATTTCCTGGCTTGAAATATATTAAACAAAATGTCAAAAAAATGTGGTCGGAAGGTGTTCACATAGAGCTAACTATGCTACTTATACCAGATTATAATGACTCACCAGATGAGATCAAGCAGTTTGCACAATGGGTACTAAATGAACTGAATGCAAATGTTCCTATTCACTTCAGTAGATTCTATCCTCATTACAAAATGCAACATGTACCACCAACTCCTGTCGACACAGTATTAGAAGCAAGAAAAATAACAGAAGAGGAAGGATTGAAATTTGTCTATACTGGTAATCTTCCTTACTCAGAAATAAATACCACTTTCTGTTTAAACTGTGGGCAAACTCTGGTTGAAAGAGTATATTACAACGTCAAAATAAAACAATTGGCCAATACTGGAAAGTGCAAAAACTGTGGTGTCCAAGCACCCATCAAGTGTTAGTAAAATATATCTATCCACTTTATTGTTTTACAACTAACTTTATATTATTAAATTAAAACGAAAAATTCGTATGTTAGACGTTTTAGAACAAGTAATCAACAAAGTGTCGCTTTCGTCTAAGGATTTTCTAGATATAAGATATGCTTATGCTATGGGAGAATCTTTCACAGTTAGAAATGGAAGATTTGACAGTGTAAGTAATCAAACTACAGGTGGTATAGCAATTAGAGCATTAATTGACAATGCTTGGGGTTTCACAACTATTGTCAAAACAGATAAAGAGTCTATATTACAAGCTGCTAATAAAGCAATTAAAATGGCACAAGCTGGTTCAAAGTATACTAAACAAGAAAGAACTATTGGAGATGGTTGGGTTTTTGAAGGGAAGGGAGCAACAAAAATAGAAATTGATCCCAGAGATATAGATAAAGAAACAAAATTTGAGAAGGTAATCAAAACAGAAGAATCAGCTAGAGAGTATTCTGATTCCATTGCTGAATCTTCTTCCACTTACCAAGAATCTCATGGGAAAGAAGTTATTGTTAATAATAAAGGTACCAAAGTAGAAAATGAAACTCATGTTATTCGTCTAATGAAGAATATAGTAGGGAGAGAAGGAGTAAAGATGCAAAGTATTTTTGATTCCATAGGGGGGTCAGGAGGCTGGGAATTAGTAGATAGCTGGGATCCTGAAAAAGAAGGACTAAAAGCAGCTGTTACGGCAGAAAAACTGTTACGAGCAAGAGAACCTCCTTCCGGAAAAATGAATGTTGTAATGGATCCTTCTTTAACAGGTGTTTTCATTCACGAAGCATTTGGTCATGCATGTGAAGCAGATGAAATTATTGCCAAATCTTCCATTCTTGAAGGTAGAATAGGGGAGAGGGTCGGAGTTGAGGGAGTGAATGTATATGATGATCCAACAGTAGATGGATTAAGAGGTTCATTCGCTTATGATTCTGAAGGAACAGAAGCAAGAAAACGTGTTCTTGTTGAGGATGGTATCCTAAAGGAATTTTTCCATACTCTGGAAACTGCAACAGCTTTAGGGATGGAACCTAATGGTGCTGGAAGAGCCATGAACTTCAATGTCACTCCACAAGCTCGAATGGGGAATACCTACGTTGATGGAGGAGATATGACTATAGAAGAAATTGCGGAAGTAACTAAAGAAGGAGTTTATCTAAAAGATTCTTATGGTGGTTATGTTATGCCTGCTAAAGGTCAATTTTATTTCACATGCCAAATGGGTTACTTCATTGAAAATGGAGAAATAACCGATATGATGGGAAATGTAGGAATGTCAGGGATGACATTAGAAGTACTTCAAAATACCTTTGCTATTGGAAAAACTTGGGATCCCGCTTTTAAAGGAACATGTGGGAAATTTGGTCAATGGGTTCCTGTTACAGGTGGAGGTCCAAATCTAGCTGTATCCAATCTTGTTGTAGGAGGGACAAAATAATGACTTCAAATGAAGAGTTCAAAGATTTAGCTGAGTTTGTTATTAAATATGGTAAATCACTTGGTGCTGATCAAATAGAAGCCTATACTCTTTTTGGATCTGTAAAAAGTGTTCAAATTGAAAGAGGTTCTATAAGACGATTTACAGATACAAATAATTCTGGTTTGGGAGTAAGGGTGATTAAGAACAAAGCTATTGGGATGGCTTCTACAACCATATTTACTAAGGAATCATTAGAAAAAACTGTCAAAGATGCTTATACTCTTGCTTCAGTTATTCCTTCCGATCCAAATTTCAAAACTTTACCAAGTGATACTACAGAAGCTCCAACAATTTCTGGCAGATATGATAAAGACATTGCAGAGATATCGGTAGAAGATTTTACTGAACTAATCTTAGAAGCCATACAAGAAGCAACAATTAGAGAAGACGCTATTGTAAATGGAAACTTCAATGCAGGAATTGGAGAGAGATACATCATTAATTCAGAAGGTATTGATAGATTTGCTTCACAAACATCTGTAAGTGGATATTTGGGAGTAAAGATTCAAGATGGAGAAGATATTGGAAAAGCGTATTATTATGATGCAGCAACACTGATGAAGAATTTCAAATACATTAAGATTGGAAAAGAAGCAGGGATTAGAGCTAAAAAAATGTTAGGTTCTAAAAAGATTGATACAGCTTCATTACCTATTCTACTTGATCCAGATAGCACTTATGGAACTATTGAACCAATTCTATCTAGTGGAATTAATGCTTTTAGTGTTTTCAATAAAACAGCTTTCTTTGTAGATAAGATTGGTGATTCTATTGCTTCAGATAAGCTATCAATAGTTGACGATCCATTCGTTCCTGAAGGAACAGATTCTGCTGCTTTTGATGATGAAGGAGTCGTCCCTAAGAAACTATCACTTGTTGAAAATGGGATTCTTCAAACCTATATTACAGACTCATATACAGCTCCTTTGGTAGGATTAGAAAACACAGGTCATGCATCAAGAGGTTCATTCGCATCAAGACCGCGTCCAGCTCCATATACAATGAAAATTAAAGCTGGTACAGTGTCAAAGGATGAACTTCTTACAGATATGAAAGAGGGTATTTACTTAATGTCCTCATCCATTCATTCAAGTGGAAATAATCCTCAAGTTTCAGCTCAGATTGATCAAGGATTTTATGTCAAAGATGGAGAACTGCTGTATCCAGTTAAGAATACTGTTATAGGATGTACTATCTTTGAACTCTTTAACAAAATCGAAGATATGAGTAAGGAAACAGAAGATAGAAGCGGTCATGAAGCTCCATGGATGTTGCTTTCTCCTCTTCAAGTAAGTGGTGGAAAATAAATTTCCATTCATTTATCCTCTTTTCTTCTTTTATTACAAATTTAAAATTCAGCAGCATAATCAAAATATTTATTGCTTCATAGTGTATTTTCCCTACTAATGGCAAAACTTGGTTTAGCTACAGCTGCAAATATTCTCTCAATTGGAGGGAATTTGATTTTAATGACTTTGAAATTAGTCATTGGTTTCATTTTCGGTTCAATTAGTTTAGTTGCTGATGGATTCGATTCTCTTCTAGACCTTGTTTCAGCTACAATTGCAGGTGTTGGAGAACGAGTTAGTAGAAAACCAGCAGATCGGGATCACCCTTTTGGACATCATAAATTTCAAACAATTTCCAGTTTAGCTATTGTTACAACAATGATGCTTTCTTCATACTTCATTGCAGACGATGCTATATCAAAACTTATTGGGGGAGTATCTTATGACTTAGACATACTAATTTTAGTTGCAGCAATTATCTCTTTTGTTGGAAAGATTCTTCTCTATATTGGATTGATGACCATAGGTAAAAAACTTAATTCACCTGTATACATTGCAAATGCTAAGAACTATAGAACAGATGCAGTATCTTCTGTTTTAGTGGGCTTTGCATATCTTGGAGTTAAACTTAATGTTTGGTGGTTAGATCCTGCCTTCGCACTGGCTATTGTTGTTCTAATTCTAATCACTGGCTATGAAATAACAAAAAGCTCTCTTCCAGAGTTATTAGATAAAGGTCCTCCTCAAGAAACTATTGATAAACTAAAAAAAGTTGCTCTTTCTTTTGAACATGTAAAAGAAGTTCATATTATTAGATTAAGATTAAGTCTGGGTTCTTATACAGGAGATTTTCATATATTAGTTACACCTGAATTATCAATTATTGAAGCTCATGAAATTTCAGAAAAAGTTAAAGCTGAATTGGAAAAAGATGATGATTTTAGAGATTTAGTCATTCATATAGAACCTGCATTACCAGAGGAGCTTTTGGAAACAGAGGAATAAGCTATTTTAATGATCTTTTCTTTCTCTTCCAAGCTGTTAGAATCAAACCTATTTCCCCACTATGTTGATTTAGGTGATGGATGTATTCATAAAGCCAATCCTCTACAGACAAACTATAATCTTTGTACATTCTTGCTTCTTTTAGATGCTCCTTCTTTAAATAAGTGAGTTTTTCTTCAATTTCAATGAACATGTCATCATATTTCTCAATGAGTTCATCCAATGTATACTGGTCGACGCTTTTTTCAAAATGATATCCTTCTTCAGAATTGTCCATAATAACATTAGCAATCCACATTTGATCATGAACTACATGTTCAACTATCCATCTTACAGAATTCAATGATTCATGTATACTCCAATCAAGGATGTCTTCAGGTAGATGAGTAAGAAATTCTCTAAAAGCATCATGTGCTTTCTTAATTATGTCTTGATAGAACTGTATCTTAGAATTCGATTCCATTTGAGTGATGTGATTCAATTTGTATATTTAAGCTATAGCATTTGTAGAAATTATTACGAGATGAAAGATTTTTAATCCATTAGATTCAATGATACTTCAATGCTGAAACAGGATATTGAAACAGATGTACTCATTGTAGGTGCAGGTCCTGCAGGAGTCTGTTTAGCTATAAATCTTGGAAAGAGAAATATTTCAACTATATTGATTGATCAGAAACCTAAGAGAGAAGTTGGTTACAAACCTTGTGGAGATGCGTTGAGTCCAAATTCTACAAGAAGGTTATTTGAACTCTCAGGAATAATGCAACCAAGAGGTAAAGAAATTGCCGAACATCTTGCTACAGCTCATTTTCGTCCTGTAAGTGATTTTGAACTATCTATAGATTTCAAATCACAAACTGTTAATAGACTTGAATATGGTCAAAGGTTACTAGAATCTCTTTCAGATTATGAAAGTGTTTCTTTCAAATCTAAGCATAAAGTTGTAGAAACTATAATTGAAAATAACAAAGTTGTTGGATGTAAAGTCCGTCAATATGATGGGAAAATCATCAATATCTATGCAAAGATTGTAGCAGATTGTTCAGGAGTAACAGGTATTGTTAGAAGAACAATTCCTGAATCAGTGAGTAACAAATTTCAGATAAAATTACCCAAACATGAAACAATAGTCTCTTATCGAGAGATTATAGAAACTCCCAATCCTCACATCTATCAAAAACAAATGAGGATAGAATATCATGATGAGATGCCCCCTCCAGGTTATTTCTGGATATTCTCTAAAGGAGAAACTACTCTGAACATAGGTGTTGGGTGGTTACTTAATGAAAGGAATAAAGATGCAAATACAAAACTCATTTTAGCACAACTCAGAAATAAAATCTTCCCAGAATCTAAAGTTATTGATGGAGTAGGAGATACCCTATCTGGACGTTTACCTCAATACTCGATGGTTTGTAATGGGTTTATCACATGTGGAGATGCAGCAACACTTGTTAACCCAATCAGTGGTGAAGGACATGGACCAGCATTAATTAGTGCTTATTTCGCTTCAGAAACAATTGAATTAGCTATAAGAAATCAAGATGTAAGTGAGGCTTTTCTATGGAGATACAATATTCGAATATGGAAGGAGTATGGATATGATGGAGGATTAGGTATTGCGGTTCACAAGCTACTCAATTCAGTTCCGTTCAGCGATTTTTCCTTTCTATTTAAAAGAGGTATCATTACTCAAAAAGACGTTGATTCTATAATGTATGATTACTCTGTCAAACTTCCTATTATGCAGAAAATTTTCAAAGGATTAAGAAAACCAAGGCTTCTAATTAAAGTGGCTAAAGGGTTATTACTTGCTGAAAGAATCAAAAAACTATCTCAAAACTATCCAAAAGAACCTGAGAAATTTGAAAAGTGGGTTAAGAAAATTAAAAAAATTGAGAAAAAGAAAATTTAATCGTAGATTATTCTTCCATCTCCTATTTTGATTACTCTATCGCATACATCAGCGATACCTAAATCATGAGTTACTAAAATAACTGCAGTATTTTTCTCTTTTGCGAATCTTCTGATTAGATTGATGACTACTTGACCTGTTTGGGAATCTAGATCACCTGTAGGTTCATCTGCAAAAAGAACAGCAGGATTATTGATCATTGCACGAGCAATCGTAACTCTCTGCATTTGTCCTCCAGATAGCTTAATTGGAAATTGATTTTGAAATCTCTCTAATCCAACTTCTTTAATTAATTCAATTGCCTCTACTCTTACTTGTTTCCGAGGATGTCCTATCATTAATGCAGGTAGCATCACATTTTCAAGAACTGTTAATTGAGGTATCAAATTATAATATTGGAAAATGAAACCCATGTTTTTGCGTCTAAACAAAGATACTTCCGCATCTGTCATAGTATCTATGTTTCTACCTAAAAGAAACACTGCTCCTCTATTTGGAGTATCTAATCCAGAAAGAAGGTTAAGCAAAGTTGTTTTACCACTTCCAGAAGGACCAACTAAAGCTGCCATTTCTCCTTGTTTAATTTCAACATCTATTCCTCTTAAAGCATAAACTGTTGACCCTACAAGACGATAAGTTTTGAACAGAGCAACTCCTTTCAAAATCACGTCCTTTTCCACATCTATTTTCTCTACTTCTTCTAGAGCAACTTCTGTTGGAATTGTTTGGAAATATGCTAAATCACGAAACTTGTCAGAGAAGAATTTCATTAATTGTATTTCTGATAAAGCTTTAATGAATAGTAATGATAGATCTCTTACATCTCCAATCTTCTTTTCAGGAACATCTTTAAATTTGTTAATGAGATTAAGCAAAGTTTGATAATTATATTTTACCTTAGTTTGAAGATTATTCAATCGTTCGATGTGATCAGAGCAATTCATTATTGTGTCTAAAAGCATCAAATAATCTAGCAATGGAGGATAATTGAGTTTCTCGACTTCCTCTACTAAATCATCTCTGACTTCTGCGATACGAGTGATTTGTTTTAGTTGAACAGAAATAACTTGTTGTGTCGAAGAAAGTAATCCAAAAATTACTCTTATAGTTCTCCAAAGTTTATTACTCATCATTTCTTCTAAATCCTGAATCTTCTTAGAATCTTGTAACATATTCTCAAGTTCCAGAATTGCTTCTTCTAACGATTTCAAAATTGGCTTCAGATTGTTGGAACATGCTTTTCCAAATTGCATTATCAATAGGTTTTCAGCTATTAATCTGAGAGGATAATTTTGTTTCTTGTCACTTACTTCTCGTTTCAAGATAAGATCTGGAAACATAATGATATCTGGTAAATCTTCAGGAAAATCCCAAATAGCGATAAAACTATTTTGAAGTACATTACTCACATGATCAATAACTCTATCATCAATATCTTCAGCTGTTTGCACAATTTCTTCTATTAGAGATTTATCCTTTTCAGCTGTAGAACTTTTGACTAATTGGATAATCATTTTTGTTATGTCTCTAATCTCAACATTTCTTCGAATTTGTCTTGCATAAAGACCACATTCACTTTTACAATAATCTTGTATTATTGCTTCAACCTTGTTAACTACTGTTTTTCTTTGCGCTTCATTTTCTACTGCTCTGTATGGGAAACTACAAGTAAAGAAAAGAAATGTATTAACTTCAAGTACTTCTACAGATTTAGCTTTTAATGTCTGCTTTAGATATCTACGAACCTTTTTTGTTAATGTTTCGAGTGAATCTCTATTTAATTTATTAACTAAAACTCCTAGTGTTAGTTCTACAGTTCTCAAGGTTTGAATAGATTTAGTTTCGCTCATTTTATCACCTTTCCATCATCAACAATCTCCCCATCTACAATTCTGATTATCCTATGACAAAAACTAGCTATATGCTCAGAATGAGTTACAACAAGAAATGTTTGATTATAGTTTTCATTAATTGAAATGAAAAGATTCATAATATCAGTCGAAGTATCTTGGTCCAAATCACCAGTGGGTTCATCTCCAAGTATAATCGCAGGATTCATCAATAGAGCTCGAGAGACAGCCACGCGTTGTTGTTCTCCTCCACTTAATTCATTTGGAAGATGAAAGATCTTATCTCCTAAGCCCATTTGCCTAAGCATCATTTTAGCTTCTTCTTCAGCTTCTAAACGAGTGGTTTTAGTTAATAGAAGTGGTAGTACAGTATTATCTAAAGCAGGAAGGAATTCAAACAAATTGAATAACTGAAAAATATAACCAATGTTATGTAATCTAAATTCAGTTACCTCAATATCAGATAATTGGTTGATATCTTGATTGTTGATAAAAATTGTTCCTTCAGTTGGTTTATCGATCCCACCTAGAAGATTTAGAAGAGTTGTTTTCCCACAACCACTTGGTCCCATTATTGCGACCATTTCTCCTTTCTTAATCTCTATATTAACTCCTCTGAGTGCATGTACTTCCATAGATGTGCCTTCTGCATATTTCTTATGCAAGTTAGTTGTTTTTAGTATTATTTCATCACTCATTTTATCACCCTACATATCTAATTGCTTCAGCTGGAGTTATTTGATTCGCTCTTATTCCTGGTACTATGGATGCAATCAAAGCTATCCCTATCATAATCCCCGTGTAAATTAGAATTCTTATACCTGGAAGAATTAAAATCCAGTCATAGATGTTAGCTAAAGCCCATCCTAGCATTAAACTATTAAGAAAACCCATAACTAGCCCTAGAATCGCAAGAATGAATATTTCTATCATAATCGTTCCTAAGATTTGTCTTTTCGTGAAACCAATTGCTCTCATCATTCCAATTTCTCTTCTTCTTTCTGCAACATTTCTAACTGCAATAATTATCATTCCGAGAGCACCAACGATTAAACCAAAACCTACAAAGTATTGAAGAAAATCAAATGTTTTTACTTGGAAGTCTACGAGTTCAATCATTACTTCCCACACATTAAATGCAGATGCTGCAACAAAATCCTCAGTTTGAACAAGCAGAGAATCATTTCCATTGAAGAATTCTTCTATTTTGCTTGCTATTTCGGTGTTTCTACCTTCTTTGAATTCCTCATTAGTGCTAACTAAGTATCTTGTATGTTTTGGATAGAGAGCAAAGTTTGGAATTAGTTTTGGGTACAAATCTGGAGTTATAAGAAGTGAAGGTAACATTCCTGTTTGACTGAAAGGATATTGTCTCACATTCGCTAAGACTATCACCTCTTCTGGAGTTCCTATAAAGCTAGTAATATTGAAAATGTCTCCAGGTAAAAGAAATTGGCTAGAGGTTAGGACTGTAGGTAAACCTTCTGCATTATCAATTCCTGTACCTTCTCTATTGAATTTAGTTCTATTATAGAAGAAATCCCAAATTTGGTGACTATATTCTCTTTGATAAGTTTCTGAACCTCCAGGTCTGTAATCATCAAAGAAGAAGGGGATTGAAGTATCAAACATGAAATCAAATTTATAGTCATCTCCTTCTTTGAAGGTATCATTGTAAATCATGTGAACATATGATGGGAAGATATCCGTAGGTATCTCAAGTTCAACTTCTTTATCTGTCTGTATTATTACTATCGTAGAATTGATTCCTTTAACATTAGTAATTGCTGGATCAACATTATAGAGATCTTGCTCAACATTAACAAGTGTCTCATTGGATATTGGAGTGTCCAATTCAATAAATATTGGTGCTCCTCCACTTAGAAATTCAACTGATTCTAACGTATTATAAGCATAAGTTGATTGATATACTGCAGCGAAAATATTCATAGTTAATACAAGTGCAAATATACCAAATGTCAAAGAACTTCTCATGCTCTTAGAAGTCATATATTTACTTGAAACTAAGGAAACAGCTTTTTTCAACCTAGTTTTGTAAAGAGCTGTTCTGATAAAATTCGTCACTGATTTTAAGTTTACACCAACCCAAATAATGGATCCTAATGCTAATACTACTGCAAGGGTTACAAGAATTTGCATATTTTGACGAACATCTTTAAGCTGAGGTACACTGAATATTAGCATGGATATTGCAATTCCAATGAAAGTAAGACCAATTCCATTACCCAAGAATTTTTTCGAGAACAGATATCCAAGTAACAAACTGACACCTATCAATATAGCTGCAGCAGCTCCCATGAACATCCATTGTTCTAACGCAGTATCCCAACCAGCTTTTGTGAATATTGAATCGTAAATAACATTTTGAGCTGCTAAGATTCCAATTCCTCCTACTAGGAATGCTAATCCAAGTCCTAAAGTAATTTTACCTGTTCTTTTTCTTCCTGCTTTTTTGATTCCTCTTATTACTTCAATTACATCAATTCTTGCAGCTCTTATAGCAGGAAATACTCCCGCGCCTACAGATAAGATAAGTCCTAGAGCAATTGAATAAACTATAGCCCCTATTGTTACTGTAGGTGTCAATCCTAGTGAAGTATCAAAAAATGTTTTGCCTATCCTATCTACTAGAAAGACTGACATTCCATATCCTCCTGCAACTCCTAAAAGTGATCCAATTAAACCGAGGATTACTGATTCTACCATAAACAGTCTAACAATTTCTCTTCTTCTAGCTCCAATTGCTCTTAATATTCCTAGTTGTTGAATTCTATCTTCTACTTGAATTAGTTGGATGTTCACTAGCAATAAGATTCCTGAAAAGATAATTAACGCTCCAAAGAGGTTGAATGCAAGGAGAACATCTGCCAGTACCTCATCAGCTGTTTCTAGAAGTAAGGCTCTAAAAGCTAATATAATTAGTCCATTTACTTCAGCATCAAGAATGAATTTCAATTGTTCTTCAACTTGCATTGCATAATCATTATCTACTGGATTCTCATCATGATTAGCACTAAGTGCAATGTTTATATCTGTAACTTGAGTTGGACCAAATCCAGTTATAGAACGGAGGTTATCTATATCTGTCCACATTGTCCAACCTCCAAATTCTTTCCCTTTACCCTCATCATTGAGAAAAGCTACAACTTTCAAATCATAAGTCTTGTAATCAAATTTGAGCTCTAGAGCATTAAATTCACCTATTCTTATCTTAATATCAGAACCTACTGTTACATTCAGTTCTTCTCTTAATTCTGAACCCATTAGAACATGTGATTCATTTTCAAAATAACTAATTAAATCTAGTCTCCTCATTTTTGCACCATTTTCATCATAGAAATTCCCAAAAACCGGATCCTCCCGTATATCAACTCCTGTGAAAGTTACATCTTTTTCTAACTCACCGGATTCAAGATTATACACAGCTACAGTTTGTGATATTCTAGCATTTATTGCAGCAATTTCAATATCAGATGATTCTATAGTATCAAAAATTGTTTCATAATCGTTAATTGGTAATCCGAATCCACTGATTACAATATCATTTTCCCCTATTGCATCTGTGAAAAAATCTATAGCTGTTGTTGTAAAACTAGTAATCGTAATTTGTACTCCCACCATTAAGGATACACCAAGAGCAATTGCAATCAGAGTACCAATATTTTTGCCAAGTCTTCTCTTGAAAGTTTTTTGCAGTAAATTGTTAATGTAGTTCATAGTCATTCCTTGCATTGTATTGTAGGTTTTACGTCATATACTCTACTTAGTATATAAAAAGTTATTTTCATTAAAGAAAATAGACCTCTATTTAGAATAATGTAACTAAACGTTCTTAAAATATCACATCTAACAAAATACTATGACTGATATTTTCCAAACAAAGTCACCTTTTATTGGTGATAGGGTCCGATTGAGAGCTTTAGAGAAAAGTGATCTTGACGATATAATGAAACATTGGAACACCTATGAGAGTAGGGTAGGTCTGGGAAACGTTATTCCAATGTCTTCAATGATGGAAGAAGATTTCATCCAGAGTTCAAATGATAGAGCAAAATCAGGAAAAGGATATAACTTTGCTATAGAAACTCTTGAATCCAATGAGTTCATTGGAACATGTGGTATTGATGATATCTGGCAAGTAAATAGATCTTCAACTATTGGTATTTCTATCCATAATCCAGAAAATCACAACAAAGGTTATGGTACAGATGCTATGATTTGTTTGTTAAAAGTTGGTTTTCAAGTACTTAATTTTCATCGAATGGAATTGTGGGTTATGGAATACAATCAACAAGCAATTCATGTTTATGAGAAGATTGGATTTAAGAAGATTGGTCAGAAAAGAGAAGCACATTTCCTTCAAGGAAAGTATCACGACATCTATGTAATGGATATATTAGCTGAGGAGTTTAAGGTACTACATGGATGAATAATCCAAACTAGCTAGATTCGCAATGTCTTTTATTAGCAGTTTTTTTGCAATTCGTTAATTTTAATTTAGTCTTTTGAGAGGTATTTCTAGGGAATTTTCAAGAATCTCTAACTCTAATTCCATTTTTTCACATCGACCTATTGCACAAGTTTTTTAATCAAGTAATAAAAAAATCCTTTATTCAGATGAATATTATATCAACAGAGAATAATAAGGCTGAGAAACCTCCAGTCAAGATTTGGGTTCTGGTTTCAGCTACTGGATTAGGAGCGTTTTTAGCTTCATTAGATGGTACTATTGTGAATTTAGGTCTTAAAACTATTCAAGATTTTTTCGGAGTATCTCAGAATCAAATCCAGTGGATTATTCTTAGCTATTTATTAACTATGATAGCTTTTACCACAATAGCCGGTGATCTAGGAGATAGATTTTCCAATAAGAAGATTTTTCAGATTGGGAT
>Ga0114922_10003035_pt1 | contig 15690 bp, 12 predicted proteins | sample AartaG_FD_100975 | JGI IMG/M metagenome (GOLD analysis project Ga0114922, IMG submission 100975) | Deep subsurface microbial communities from Aarhus Bay to uncover new lineages of life (NeLLi) - Aarhus_00045 metaG | ecosystem: Environmental > Aquatic > Marine > Oceanic > Sediment | place...
ATATCAGAAGATAAACTAGAATAGATCGTTGAATTTACATAAATATGAACAAGATTTGATTGAGTAGGCTGTCTCCTACCAAAATAAATTAGGGAAAATGGTATTGTCGCTCCGATGAATATGAAGCATAATACTAATACTATTAGAGATTTATTAATTTTTTTCATAATTCATCTCTTCTTTACGATTCGATTAAAGAAATTATCTAATCTTTTACTAGATATTGCTATTTTAGATATTTCAAAAATCTCTTTTTGATATTATCATAAAGGTTTAATTTAATATATTTAAGTTTTTATCATGAGCTAACAAGATTCTACAAGAAAGTAAAAAGAAAAGAGTTAAAATTATTTTATTTTAAAACCCTTAAAAAGTTTTAGAAGAAACATTATTTCTTCCGAGGATTCAATAATTCTCTTTAAATCGAAAGGGAAATTATTTAGTTCAACCTTTTTTCCTTCAGAAACTCTTTCAATCATTATTTTTATTATTTCTTTGTATTTTTTTACCGTAGTTTTTTCAGATTCTATTTCAGAGATAACTTTCCAAGCCTTATCTAATTTACCATTTAAAATACATGAAATAGAGGCCAAAACATAACTAAGAACGATGTGAGAAGATCCAATCTTCTTTAAGTTTGCTGCTCGATAATAATAACGATACAAATTGTTAACCATTTCTCTTAGAAGGAAATCTTTTGCGGTATCAAGCTGCTCATAAAATTTTATACTTTCTAAAATCAAAGTGGCTGCTGTAAAGAATTGTTTGTTTTTTAATCCTTCTTCAGCGATCTTATTTAACCCTCTTATAATTTGATTAAAAATGCCGAATCTATTAAATTCTAATTCCCCTTCAATTGCAATATCATAAGCGTTTAAATAACTTTCTGTAGATTCGTTAATACTTCCAATCTTCCAATAATTATCACCTGCTTCTACAAAATGTTTATATGCCATTTCAAAATTATCCATTTCTTTAAAAACATTAGCCCCATCAAAAAAATTCGTCGCTGCTTGGTTATAATCTTCAATTTTTTTTGAAAAGTTACCAGCTAACACAAAACATGAGGCGCATTCAATTAGATTATTTTGAATGTCTTGATAACATAATCCAGCTCCTCGATAATACCGCGCAATTTTATAATAGTTTTCTTGTGTCTTTTCTAGTGTTTCTGCTAAGTCTATATATGCTCCTGCTTCTTTTTTAGAGAAATTTATGTATTGATCTTGCTTATCTAAAATTTTATATAAGTTTTTTAAGATTTGATAAATCTGAGCAAGAGTTAAATTATCATTTTTCTCTTCAAATTTAGTTGTTAAAGTAGAGAAGAATTCTACACCATCTAAAATTGTATCTTGCGATTTGTTATAATCGTCGATTTCTTCATAACAGGATCCAATTTGCTGATAAGAGTAAGATAGCATGTCAAAATAGTTATGATTTTTAGAAATATTGATAACTTTTTCATAAAATTTTATAGCATTCTTGAAATCAGAGAACTTTAAGAATAAATCTGCGATATTTTGAAAATTTTGAGCGATTTTTCTAGTTTCATTAAATTCTTTTAAAAGATCACTTTCTTGCTTTAAAAATTTTATACTATTTAGAATATTTTTTTTTTCTGATTGAAAATCTCTAATTTTCTCACGATAAATTTCCGCAATTCTTAAGTATAATTCAGCAATTTCACGTAATTTCGCTTGAAGTTTATAATCTATAATTTGCTTTTTATACAATTCAATTATTTCATTATATAATTTAAGAGCTTCAGAAAAATCAATATTTTCCATTATTTCAGCAACAGAATAAAGAAATTCCCCTGCTTCAAAAAATTCTCCAGATTGAGCAATCTCATTAAAAAAATTAAATGACTCTGAAACCATTTCTTGTATTGTTTTATTTTTCTCTATTGGATCTTTGATTTGCTTTATTTTAAACTCATATTTTCTTAGTTTGTCTAAAAACTCTGTGTATTCGATGAATTCTTCTTCTTCAATAATTTTATTATCTCCTCAAAAAAGTAAAGCCTATATATAGAAATTAAAGTAAAAATAAAAAAAATTGGATTTTAATTTAGCTTAAAAAAAATGTGTTTAATTCAAATAAATATGAATATAATCGCTGAATGATTAAAATAAGTCTAAAGAAGTGTTTCAAAAACAAGAATTCACTGCTTACTGAAACGAATAAAACTAAAGAAATAATATTAAATATTATTACAAACATATAATAAGTAATTAAAAATATTAGGTGGTTGTTATAAAACAAGTTTCAGAATTATTAGATACTGGATTGTATGAAACATTTTCGCCTGATAAAACAATGACCGTAGCTGATTTATTACGAGAACTTAATCTTGAAGACAAGTTTTTCGGAATCATAGTAAATGGTAAAAAAGCAACACCAGAAACGAAGATAGGGAAAGAAGACGAGATTATTATACTCCCACACATTGCAGGCGGATTTTAGCTCAAAATCAAGATTTTTATTTGATTTTTCTCTTTTTAACGAATTAAATTTAGAAGATAATTTATTTTAATTCAATTTTAAGCAAATCTTCTGCTAATATTGTATTTGGAAAAATCTCTTTAGCTTCTTCCAGTAAAATTAAGGCATCAGATTGGTATCTTGCTGAGATATGGGTTAAGATAAGTTGCTTAGCACCCATTTTTTTTGCGTCATTTGCAGCATCTATAGATGTAGAATGTTTTTTATCTTCAGCAGTTTCTGCTAAAGCTTTTGCAAATGTTGCTTCATGAATCAAAAGATCTGAATCCCTTCCTAAATCTATTAAAGATTTACAAGGTTTCAAGTCTCCAGAGTAAGTTATTTTTCTTCCTGGCCTCTCAGGACCAACAATTCCTTCCTTAACCGGATCAATCAGCTTTCCATTGAATTCAATGATTTGTCCTTCTTGTAACTTTTTCCAAAGGTTACTCTCAGGGATACCTAGGTTTCTGGCACGTTCAGGAACGAATTTACCATATCGTGGTTTTTCAATGAATGCATATGCGAAAGTAATTACAGAATGTTCTACCAAAGCATATTTTATTGAAAAATAATTAGTTTCAAATATCAAATTACCATTTATCTTGATTGTCCTCTTTGGTATTTCAGAATCTAATCCCTCAAACTCTATTAATTTTTGATTTTTATGATCAATTTCTACAATCTTAATAGGATATTTGGCTTTCAAACCGAGAATTTTTCTATGGATGTATAAATAAAGAAAAAGATTTCGAGGACCAAAGATCATCATTGGTGCAGTTCTGTCATTTAAACTTAAACGAAATAGGAATGGAGGGAGGCCTAGGATATGGTCTCCATGAAAATGAGTAATAAATATTTTCATTGGTTTATTAAATTTTAAGCCTGCCTTGGCAAACCTACGTTGGAAATCTTCTCCACAGTCAAATAAGAGAATTTGATTTTTGTATCTTAATGCTATAGAGGGTAGATTTCGATTTTCTATAGGAGTCGCAGCTGCGCTACCTAAAATAATAAGTTCCATTTTAATAAGTTCAAATCTTTTTTCGTAACTGAGAAATCTCTACTTTTTGTTCATTATTCTGTTTTTGTAAGTTTTCAACTCTATTTTTAAGTTCTCTGACTCTCAAATCTAAGTCAGGATCTTCTCTTATAGGTTGAACTTGAGTTTGAATATTTAGGCTATCCAATTGGCGTTGTAAATCATTAAATTTTTCATCTTTTAAACTCAATTGATTCTCTAATTGTCTGTATTTTCTTTTTATTTGTACAGCCTCATTTTTAATTGTTTCAATTTCTTCTTCCTTTGTTTCAAGTTGTTTTTGAAGAAAGATGGCCATCTCTCTTTGCATTTTGAGTTTTCCTTCTAACTCCTTTTGAGGTCCTGCTGATTCTGCAGGTTTTCCTCTTTGATATTTCTTGAGTTCAGCTTGAAGTGATTTTATTCGTACTTTAGCTTTATTTAGTTTATTTTGGAGATCTTCTTTTAATGTGCTCATCATTTCACTTGAAGATACGTCATCTTGCTCAAAATTTGCTGCAATTTCAGCTTTTTGTAAAGAAATAATTTCTTTCTTTAATTCTTTAATTTCATTATCCTTCGCTTTTAGTAGATTATTTTGTTCATTGATCTCCTTTTTAAATTCTTTTACTTTTGTAATTTCTTTTTCATGTTTTTTACTTTTTTTATCTGATTTTTCAATTCTTTGCTTTAATTCTGCTATCTGTCTTTTAGATTTGGTTAATTGGTTCTGAAGATCTTCTATTAATTCTTTTGTTATTGAATCATTGCTTTTATCACTATATGCATTGCTATACTCTTTTAATTTTTGTTTTAAATCTAAGTTTTCTGATTTTATAATTTCAATCTCTTCTTCTTTTTGGTTCAGTTGATCACGAAAATCTTTGCTACCGGCATTTTGAAATCTTAATTTATTAATTATTGAGCGTTGATTATTGACTTTTTCTTGGAGTTCTTTTACTAATATATTAAGTGGGGCTTTACTTCTCAAATCTTCAACTCTAATAACCGAAGATTCACCCAGTTGAGATTTTATTCTATCTAATTCTTGTTGAAGTTGTACTTTCTCTTTTCTTAAAAAACCCATTTTATCCTTTACTAATCTAATTTGTCTATCTTTTTCATCGAGTTCAATGGCCAATTTTGAATCTGATGTTTGTTGTTTCCTGCTTTTTTTTTTAATATCTTCTTCTGGAATTAGAGCCTCTAATCTCATAATATTGTCTTCAAGTTCTTCAATTCTATCAAGTAGATTATGGTTCTCTATATCTTTTTTATCAAGATCTGCCTCTAAATCATTGATACGGGCTTTTAACGCATCTTCAGACATTAAAAAGAATCACCTTTATATTAGAATAATACAATTTTAGAAATTAAAATTTAACTTATCAATACCCTATCCATCTTATCTTATTACTAAAATAAAAATGTTTAGTACATGCTAAAATCCTTTATAGAAAATTTATTGATTTTCTTAATTATTGGAAAAAGGCTTAAGAAATTAAAAATCATAAATAGGAAACATAAAAATAAGAAGAAGATAAAGGGTACGTATAATGGAGGTAAATAGACTTGCTCAAATAAAAATAAAGAACTTATCATCATTCCAATTCCTAAACTTAAAAGTAAAGATGGAAATAATACAAAGATTGACTCCATAAAAAGAATTTTTTTCAATGATCTAGTTTTTGAACCAATAGCACGCATAATAAGAAAATCTTGAGCTTTCTCCATTATTGCTGATTTTTGATAATTGTACAATGATAAAATTGCGATAGTTGATATCACTATAATTAACAGTATTGGGTATATAGATAAGAAGCTTACGAAAGTTAAATTTTCCCGGAATACTTGATCTAATCTTAAATAGGTAAAATTTTCTCCAATAGTGTTAGTAACATTTTCAAGAGTTTCATTAATTCCTTGGTATGCACCAGGACTTAGCTTTAACATTATTAAATTGACCTCATCATTCACGAGGTTTAATGTTTTCCTCGACTCATTAATACTTATATATCCCCCCCACCCAGAATAAAAACTATCGATAATCACTCCAGCGATACGGAATGTCTTACCAAGCCCTGTAAGTTCTAATCCTTGAACTAATGGAAATTCGAAAAAGTTGTGAGCTAAACCATCTCCAATAGTCATATTAAAAAAAGCATCCTCCTCAGTGAAAAATCTTCCTTCTATTTCAAAATTTTGAATTATATTCTTAGGATTCACACCAATGATAGGAATATTCCCTTCTCGATGCTTACCAACAGTTATATAGGAACCATCTTCAGTTATATGAGTTCCAGTAAGTTCTTTAACATCATAAAAACTAATTATTCTTTCATCAATTTCTTCAATTTCTTCAACACTATTTAAAGTGTTTATATCACTTAAATTAAAGAAGTACTGTGACTCTGTAAAATTTATATTCGTTTCGTCAATTAAAAGAGTAGGATCAGAAAACATCCTATACATTAAAGAATAGTTATAAACAACGTCTTCATGTCCTATAATCACTATGTTTTCACTTTGTGATTTATTTATCCACTCTCGAGAGGAAATGTTTAATACAATAGTTCCTAAACCTAATGTAAATATCAATATTCCAATAATAGAAAATAGAATTAAATACCGTTGAAATTCGCCTTTTTTTCTTATTGTATTAACAACGGCAATTTTAATATTAAATCCAATTGAAGTCAACCATTTAGGAATATATTTTAAATTTTTTCCAGCATTATAATTATAAGGAATATCTTTAGAGAAAGTCTGGATTATTTTCTGTTTCCCAATTTTCCTTATTGCATAACCGCTCACAAAAAAAATACCTATTATACAAGAAAAAAAAATAAATGGAGTGTAAAAAAAATCAATTTGAATTAGAATAGGAAAATTGAAAAAAAACATAATTAAAGCAAATATTCCAAATACTATTAGTCCTAAAATTAACCCTAATAAAAAACCAATAAAAAATAAAATATAAACTTCAAGTAAATAAAAACTATATAATTTCCGGGGGAGAGTTCCTAAAGATTTCATTATGGCAATATCTTTCTTTTTAGAAATAATTAATGTAGTACTAACAGCAACTACTATACCAACAGTTAATGAAATCAATAAGATCTGAATTAGGTTATTAAACTGTTTATAGGTTAAACTAATTCCACCGGAGAAATAATATGTATTTAGAAATGAAGGTTGAATAAAGATATTCAAGCCTATTGATGATGTAAAATATATAAAAAACTCAGTAAAAGCGACGATTAATATAATAATAATTAAAAATGGATAATTAGATTGTCTTTTCCGATATAAGTCTTTCAACGCAAAATCAAATGACGACATATTGTTTTTTAATTCCTACTTTTCGAATTGTCTTATTATTTCTTCATTTATAATTTTTCCATCATCAAAAGAAAGAATTCTATCGGCTAAGTTTATTAAATAATCATCATGCGTGGCGACTAAAATTGTTCTAATGTCATCTTTTAACTCTTTAAAAAGATCTCTAATAAATTGACTAGTTTTCTTATCTAGATTAGCTGTTGGTTCATCAGCTAAGATCATAGGAGGATCATTTGCTAAAGCTCTTGCTATTGCAACCCTTTGTTGTTCTCCAGCAGAAAGTTGAAAAGGTAGATGTTCTCTTCGATCAAAAAGGCCCATTTTTCTTAATAGTTCTTCTGCACGTTTTCTTTGTTCCTTAAAAGCTACACCTGAAAGATTCATGGGAAACATAACGTTTTCCTCAGCAGTAAGTGTACTAATAAGATTATAATTCTGAAATATAAAACCTGTATTTAAGAGTCTCCACGTTGTTAGTGATTCTTCCTCCATATCTGAAATTTTAACACCATAAGAATATAATATTCCACTATTAGGGGAGTCTAATCCAGCTATTAAATTTAATAATGATGTCTTACCTGCTCCACTAGGACCTTTAATAACTAAAAATTCTCCATTATGAATTGATAATGATACATTGTCAACAGCTCGAACAATAAAATCACCAATTTCATAATCTTTAAATAACTCTTCACAAATAATTGCATATTTTGAACTTATTTCTTTCAAAAAATCAGCTTTTGAGGTGGTTTTATCCCCTTTTACTGAATTTTCTTGTTCAATATCCTCTAGGGAATTATCTATTTCTGGCACAATGTTTATAATTATTATTTATTTAAATTTTTAGTGTCAAATTTAGCTATTTGTGTTGATAAGCTGAAAATTAATTCATATGAATATTAAAAATTTTGGAAATTGGTATTAATTTATTGAATTTGTATTTCTTCAATATTTTAATGATAAATCTTAGAATGGTCAATTTATTCATTTTTAATGTATAATTTTTGGATTTTTAGGCTATTGTTAAATTAAATTTAAATAGTAAAGTATCATAATTATAAAATAGAGGGAAGATTGAGAAAATACAAATAATATCCCCTAATTTCCTAATTAAGCACTATGGCTCTCTGCTAAGTGGATTATAATGGTAACTAAACTAAATTTTGCAAAATCTTAAACATACTTGTTGAGATTTTGATTTTTTCTCATCTCCCTCTCTCTCTTCTTTTTATTTTTGAAACAAATTAATTTTAAATTACTTTTTTTAGTAAAATAAGATTTAAAGGATAAATTTAATTTACTTTAGTATCAATTACCATTTATATTTCGTAAAGAAAGGAGATTTTTGTGGATTTTGAAAAATTAACTGAATTAGTAATTGAATTGGAAGTAGACGATATTGCCGATGCAGTGAAAGAAGCATTAGATGAAGGGAAGGATGCTTTTGATGTATTAAACTCCTTAAAAAAAGGTATGGATGAGGTCGGACGTCTTTATGAAGAAAAAGAATATTATCTAACAGAACTTGTTCTAGCGGGAGAAACAATGAAGGAAGCTTTTAATATTTTGAAGCCTGTGTTAGCTGCTTCAGATAAATCAGAAGATAAAGTGAAAATAATTCTAGCTACAGTTAAGGGAGATAACCATGATATAGGAAAAAATATATTAAGTTCTCTTCTCTTAAGTTCTGGGTTTGAACTATATGACTTAGGGATGGATGTTGATGAGAAAGCTATAATTGAAAAAGTAAAGGAAACAGGAGCTACTATAATCGCTTTAAGTACATTATTAACTATGACAGTAGAACATATAAAAGTTGTTCATGAAGCTTTACAAACAGCAGGAATTCGTGATAATGTTAAACTGATCGTAGGGGGGGCTCCTTTAAATATGGAACTTGCAAAGAGACTTGGTGCTGATGATTTTGCCGACGATGCAGTTGATGGAGTGAAACATATTAAAAGATTAGCTGGAATTGAATGAATATTTTCTGTTTTTTTGAAATTTTTTTCTTTAATTTTCCCTATTTTAATATCTAGGTTTAAAAGATTTATAAAATATAAATATCTTTTTCTATGGATTTTATAGAATTTTCTTAGTTAGTATTAAAGTATATTAAATTATAATCAGAAGATTTATACTCTTTTTGAATCGTTTATATCTCAAGAAATATTTTATAATAGAATCCTTTTAAAGAGGTTTTTAAATTGAGTCATGAGGAAATTGATGGAACTATAATTGATGAAGAATTGGATACTCGTGGTTTATTTTGTCCAGAACCATTGTTTGAAGTTAGGAATTTAAGTGAAACTCTTACTGTAGGACAGTATTTTAAAGTTATTGCTGATGACCCTGCTGCTGAAGAGGATCTTAAAAGATGGGCAAAGAGAACCGACACTAAGGTAGTGGAGTTTAATAAAGATGGCGATGATTTAATATTCGTATTTAAAAAATTAAAATAATGATTCGAGGATTAGAAGATGAGTGCGTATTTAGATTACCAAGCAGCTAAACCAGTGGATCCTCGTGTATTTGAGGTTATGAAACCATATTTCACTCAAGATTTTGGAAATCCATCTTCATTACATAATTATGGATATAAGGCTACTAATTCTTTAGAAGACGGTCGACTTAAAGTTGCTGAGTTTATAAATGCTCCAAGTCCAGATAACATCATTTTTACTTCTGGAGCTACCGAATCAAATAATTTAGGAATAATCGGTGCAGCTCTTCGAAATCGAAGAAAAGGAAATCATATTATCATCTCAGAGATTGAGCATATCTCGATATTAAATATTGGTAAATATTTAGAGAAAGAAGGCTTTAGAGTGAGCAGGGTTCCCGTGGACAGATTTGGTATTATTAATCTCGGAAAATTAGAGCGACTTATAACTGATGAGACAATTTTAATCTCGATTTCTACAGCTAGTAATGAAATTGGGTCACTTCAGCCTATAGAAGAAATTGCGGAAATTGCTCAAAACAAAAACATATGGTTTCATTCTGATGCTGTAGCAAGTGAAAGTACCATACCTATTGATGTACAAAAAGTTCCTTTTGATTTATTGACTTTATCTTCGAACGATATCTATGGTCCAAGGGGTATAGGTGCTTTATATCTTAAGAAAGGAGTACGAGTGAATCCTGTAATTATTGGAGGAGGTCAAGAGAAAGGTATAAGATCTGGATCTGAAAATATACCTGGGATAATAGGATTTGCTAAAGCCGCTCAAATAATGAAGGTGGAAATAAATGAAGAAGCTGCTAGATTAAAAATTCTTAAGGATAAATTAATTAGGGAAGTTTTAAAGGTACCTAAATCATATTTAAATGGGCATCCTGAGAAAAGGACGCCACATAATGCTAATTTCCGTTTTGATTATATTGAAGGTGAATCTTTACTTCTCTCCTTAAAGGATGAAAAAGTGGAGGTAGCAACAGGTTCTGCTTGTTCTTCAAAGACTCTTGAACCATCCCATACACTTATCTCGTGTGGTTTATTACATGAGGAAGCACATGGGAGTTTATTATTAACTTTAGGGAGATTTACAGAAGAAAAAGATATTGTTAAAATTATAAAAGTATTACCGGGAATAGTAAGAAAATTAAGAATTTTATCACCACTAACGCCTTCAGATTTATTAAAAAAATTAGAAGAGGAGGAAAATTAAATGAGTGTACATAAATATACCGATAAGGTAATGGACCATTTTCGGAATCCACGAAATGTAGGGTCAATTGAGAATCCCGATGGATATGGGAAGGTTGGAAATCCAGTATGTGGAGATTTAATGGAAATATTCATAAAAGTAGGGAAAAATGACAAAGGGGAAGATATCATAGATGATATTAAATTCAAAACTTTTGGTTGTGGATCTGCAGTATCGACTTCTTCAATGGTAACTGAGATGGCTAAAGGTATGACTCTTGAAGATGCCTATAAAATTACTCGAAGCAATGTAGCGGAGGAATTAGACGGTTTACCTCCAATCAAAATGCATTGTTCAAATCTAGCCGCAGATGCATTAAAAGCTGCGATAAATAACTATCGTGAGGGAACAAACCCAGAAGTAGAAATAGTTACTTCATGTCAGCTGGATGTGCGAGTAATACTCGGTGTTGATGAGTTCAAGGGGAAAGGGGTCTATACAGAAGTTCCTAATCTCGAAGAACTAAGGGAGAAGAGAACCTTGATTGTTGATACAGGGGATGATTCTTTAGAATTAGCCCTCAAATTAACTGAATATACAGGGAGAGTAATAGTGGTTACTTCCGCAAAAGAGATCCCCGGGACTGTGGAAATCGCAAAAAAATTGAAACAATCTGATGTAAAAGTCGTGCAACAATCAGAACTTCATGAAATCAAAGGGGAGTTAGATGAAGTTGAAAAGGTTGTTATTCATGATTTCGATGAAGACGAGAAATATGAGCTTTTTGTGGACGCAGTCATCATATTAGATTATAGAGGTTAATTTTTTTTATTTTTTCATTGAATCTAAAATATAATCAGTTATATATTTACTTTCTTTATCCATTTGATTCTTATAATTAACATATCTAAAATTAAATACGCATAATGGACATGATGTAACTATTTCTTTAGATTCGACATTGCTGAATAATTCTTTCCCTATTTTAATACAAATACTGCTATCAACACCCCTAATTCCCGAACCCGCTCCACAACAAGGACATTCTTCTGGATTTTTGGATAATTCTTTAACTTCTATACCACATTTATATAAAAGCTTTCGAGGTTCAGAATATAGAGGCCCACTTTTATATTTTCTTCCAATTCGACAAGCATCATGATAAGTAATTCGTTTATTCAATGGTTTTAGTGTGATTTTATTAATTTCTTCTAACTCATAAATAACCTCAATTATGTGTCTCACTTTTATGTTGAAGTCTTTAAAATATTTTCTGTAGATTTTATCAAAAGCATATAAACAACCCCCACATGTAACTATTAAGTTCTTTACTCCTAACGTTTTAAAAAGTTCAATGTTTTCTTGAAAGATTTTCTTTGCTATGTCAAGATTTCCAGCAGAATATACATATTCTCCACAACATGGTTCTCTTTCTAAAATTTTAAAGTCAAAATCAGCAAGTTTTAAAATTTCATAGGGAGCAAGAGCACTTTCTGTTACTCGAAATGAAGACATGCAACCTAAAAATAATAGAGTATCTGAGTCTTTTTTTTCAAACAATTCTTTTGTTTTATAACTTTCAGGCAACCAATTTAATCTCTCTTCTGGATTTCCACCCACGGAGTTATCTTTTTCAATTATTCCTCTTATGATTTTATTGTGTATTTCTAATGGTGCTTTATCTTCTTTCACAAGTCTAACTTTTGATGAATGAATAATTTCTGATATTCGAATTTCTTGTTGACAAGTTAAATCACATAATCCACATAATGTACAAGTATAGAGTCCTATGCGTTCTTCCTCTGTAATCTGAATATTAGAAAAAACTTTTTCAGCTATTTTTAATCTTCCGTTAGGGGATTTTAATTCATCATTAGTAACCCTGTAAGTGTCACATATTTCATTACACTCCTTACAGTCTATACATGAATTAATTTCGGCTAATAATCTATTAAGATCCATATCAATATCATTTATCATAATATTAGATTATATACTAATCTTTCTAACTTATAATAACCAAATTTAAATTAATCGCTTTATAAAAATAGTTAACGAGATTGTAAACATGTAAAAAACCTGGTTATGTCTATGAAAAGAGTAGTAATTGTTGGTGGTGTAGCAGGAGGAGCTTCTGCTGCAGCTAGATTAAGACGATTAAGAGAAGATTTCGAAATAATTATGTTAGATCGAGGTCCTTATGTATCATTTGCGAATTGCGGATTACCTTACTATATAGGAAATATAATAAAAGATCGTGAGTCATTAGAATTGGTGACACCAGAAACATTTCTTGAGAGATTTAATATTGATGTTCGAGTTAATAATGAAGTAGTTTCAATCAATAAAGATAAAAAGAATGTTAAAGTAAAGGATTTAAAGCAATTAAATGAATATATTCTTGATTATGATTATTTAATTCTAGCAACTGGGTCAAAACCAATAATTCCTCCGTTTTTAGGGCTTGATACAGTTCCATATTTTACTGTATGGACAATTCCAGACGCTATAAAAATACGCAACTATGCTGAAAAAACTCATATAAAAAAGGCAGTTATCGTTGGAGGTGGATTTATTGGACTAGAAATGGCAGAAAACTTGACAGAAAAAGGAGTGAAAGTTAAAATTGTTGAAATGTTGGATCAAGTTATGCCACCTATTGATAAGGAAATTGCTCAATTTATTCATCAAGAATTAATATTAAATGGAGTTTGTTTGGTTTTAGAAGATCCTGTAGACTCTTTTGGAAGAACTGATAAAGATATACCATTTATTAAAACAAAAAGTGGTCGTATAATAGAAACCGATTTAATAATTTTATCTATTGGGATTAGACCAGAAATTTCATTAGCTAAAGATGCAGGTTTGAATTTAACAGAAAGGGGTTATATTGAGGTTAACAGAAGAATGCAAACATCTGATCCCAATATCTTCGCTGTGGGTGATATTATTCAAGTCCAGCATTTTCAAACTAAGAATCCAATCTCAATAGCTCTAGCGGGACCTGCAAATAAGCAAGGAAGAATAGCTGCAGATAATATTGCTGGGAGGGATTCAGAATATAAGGGGGTTTTGGGCGCATCAGTTGTTAAAGTTTTTGATATAACCGTTGCTTCCGTAGGATTAACAGAAAAACAATTAAAAGATTTAAGTTTCAATTATGATAAAATATATATTCATCCCAATAATCATGCAGGGTACTATCCTGGAGCTATTCCAATAACTCTAAAATTAATTTTTGAAGTTCCAAGTGGAAAAATATTAGGAGCTCAAGCTGTTGGAGGACGAGGCACAGAAAAAAGAATTGATGTCATCTCGACAGCAATTAAATTTAATGGTACTGTTTATGATTTAGAAGAATTAGAATTAACCTATGCTCCTCCTTATGGTTCTGCAAAGGATCCAGTAAATATGGCAGGATTTGTTGCATCCAACTATCTTAGAGAAGATATGCCTATTTGGTATTGGCATGATTTAACTAGTATTAATAATAATGGAGCTGTTTTATTAGATGTTAGGACAAAAGAAGAATTTTCTACTAGAGCTATTGAAGGCTCAATAAATGTTCCAATAGAGGAACTTAGAGCCCGTTTAGATGAAATTCCTAATGATAAATCAATCTATGTTTACTGTGAAGTAGGATATAGGAGTTATTTAGCACTTAGAATTCTATTACAAAGTGGCTTTAAAGAAGTATATGAACTAACTGGAGGTTTTAAAATTTATGAAATGGCCAATGCCACAACAGAAGAAATAATGGCAGCATGTGGAGGTTCTGAAAATGTTATCGAAGAATTTGTACATGAAAAGGCTACTGAAACTGAAGATTATATAGAAGTGGATGCTTGTGGGCTTTCATGTCCCGGTCCTTTAAATGCTCTAATTAAAGCCTTTGACACGTTACCGGAAAATAAGAAATTAAAAGTATACGCAACGGATCCTGGATTTAAATCTAGTGTTGAAGCTTATTCTCAATTGAACGAAGCAGCAAAGTTATTAAATCTTGGAAAAGAAAAGGGAATGTTAGCTGCTACATTACAAAGGGTTCAACCTATTGAAGTTATAGCTCCTGTCAAAAAGAAAACTAGAAAAGAACTAAGACCTCATGATGCACCTCCCGTTTCAGATATTAGTCCTGATGAGCTTTTCGAACGTATTAGTACAGAAGAAGAACCACCACTTATGATTGATGTTAGAACAACTCAAGAATACTTTGGTCCACATGGTCATATTAGAAATACAAAATTAATTCCCTTAGGAGAGTTGTTAAATAATCCAGAGGTTATTAAGGATTATAAAGATGAGGAAATAATCGCAATATGTCACTCTGGTTCTCGGTCCATGATGGCTGCTCAAATTCTAGCACAAGCGGGATATAAGGATATCAGAAATTTAACTGGAGGAATGATGATGTGGTACAGAAAAGGTTATCCTGTAGAGCTAGAAGAAAGTAGAATGACAGAAACTTATTATTAATCCATCTTTTTTCATTGGCAAATTAAACAGGAAATATTCTCATATTTTTCTTTAAAATCCGTTTTCCAGCTTCGATCATGCCCATACGATTGTGATCAATACCGAATTCTAAGTATTCAATACAGGTTCTACAATAGAGAAATTTCATCCGAGACAGTAAAGAAGGATCATCAGAATACTCATATTTTAAAAGGAGTGAGTTTAGAAATTCAGGACCTTCATCGAAGAATTGGAGGTCATATGCAGGATCATATATAGAACATTCCTCAAAATCAATGATGCCTGTGATTTCTGGTATAGTGGTATCAGAATTCACTAGAATGTTTGAAGTATCGAAATCTCCGTGGATGAGATTTGGTAAGAAATGAAAATTTTTTTCATTCGAAAGGAAATCATCAAAAACTCTTTCTAACCATTCTTGTTCAAAGGGTTTTATTTCTGAGAAAACTTTTTTCCTCAATCTCTCTAGTCTTTTTAACCAGTAGTGCTTGTACGAATCTCCTCTCAATGGTTCCCGAATTTGAAATAATTCAGTAAACCTTTTACAGATCGATTTTGAATGTAAAACATTTAGAAAAGATGCCACTTGTTCAGCTATTTTCCATCTATAAGATATGCTAGTCTTAGAAAATATACTCGAAAGGGATACACCGGGAATCTTTTCATATCCGATGAATGGAAAATCCTCAGTTAGAGAAATGAATAAAGGCTGTG
>Ga0114922_10003036_pt1 | contig 15689 bp, 16 predicted proteins | sample AartaG_FD_100975 | JGI IMG/M metagenome (GOLD analysis project Ga0114922, IMG submission 100975) | Deep subsurface microbial communities from Aarhus Bay to uncover new lineages of life (NeLLi) - Aarhus_00045 metaG | ecosystem: Environmental > Aquatic > Marine > Oceanic > Sediment | place...
CTTTCTCTCGCTGCCACCAACAGATTCATGCAGTTTTTTTCTATCTCTGCCAGCGTTGTGCCCTTTGGCTCCGGTACAAGCACGCAGACGAAAAGTACAAAACGCTGGAAGAGATAGAAAAACACTGGATGAATTTGTAAGTGGCAGCGAGAGAAAGTGCAGTGATATTTGCAGCATTGTTGGGTGTAAGATGGATTTTCCGGAAAGATTAACTATTCAAAGCCATACGATAACTGTTGTTCCGCGATACGCCGAAACAGACAAAGCCGGAGTGGTTCACCACAGCGTCTATCCGGTTTGGTTTGAGATGGGGCGCACGGAGCTTCTGCGTACCAACGGACTGGCTTACAAAGACCTCGAAGAAGCGGGGGTGTTGTTTGTTGTAGCAGAGTTGCGAATAAAATATCGCCGGCCTGCAATGTATGATGAGAAGCTGCAATTGGAAACGCATTGCTCGGCGGTTACGGCCAGTAAGGTTGAGCATAGCTATAAGCTTACACGCAGCAGCAATGGGACAATCTTAACTGAGGGTTCGAGCGTGCTGGCCTGCGTCAACGCCGAGGGCAAAGTTCGCCGAATACCTGAGTTTATGTATCCTGAAGCCTGTTAGAAATTCTACAGAGTGTGATACCGCAGAAAAAGCGGAGATTTTTGGCCGAGCGAATTAGAAAAAGCAATTCATTTGGTGGTTTTCAATTGACAATTAACGTTTAACAATTGACAATCCCTTTATGGCTTCAGAAAAAAGAGAAAACTGCGGTCTTTTTGGCATTTTTGGTGACGCCGAAGCGATTCATAAAACCTATTTCGGCTTACACAGTCTTCAGCATCGCGGCCAGGAGTCGGCGGGAATTGCCTCCAGTGACGGTGAATTAATCCGGTGTTATACAGGTATGGGTATGGTCAGGAGGGTTTTCCGTACCGGCAGAGATGTTTTTAAAAGACTGTCTAATCCGATAGCGATCGGCCATGTTCGGTATTCAACGACAGGCTCCAGCAGGGCTATAAATTGTCAGCCGCTTTTGGCTGAGTACTCCCGCGGTCAGGTGGCAGTGGCACATAACGGCAATATTATAAACGCAACACTTCTGCGTGACGAATATGAGGCACACGGCAGTATATTTAATTCTACAAGTGATACCGAGATAATTACTCATTTGCTTGCCAAGCCGGGCCATGTCAGCAATGATGACCCCTTAGGGCATGTACTGAACCATCTTCAGGGAGCATATAGTCTGCTGTTTTTATTTGCCGACCGCATTGAAGCGGCCCGGGACCCTTACGGTATCAGGCCTTTGTGCATAGGCCAAACCGAAAAAGGTGCTTACGTAGTTGCCAGTGAGACGTGCGCCTTTGATGCCATCAATGCGAAGTTCGTACGTGAAGTTGAGCCCGGCGAAATCGTTCGGCTGGATAAAGACGGCCTGCACAGCAGATTTTTTGTTACGCCGGGAACTGTTACTCCAGCTCACTGTATCTTTGAGCACATCTACTTTGCCAAGCAAAACAGCACCATTTTCGGTGAGAATGTGCACGAGTTTAGAAAGAATCTTGGAAGACAATTAGCCAAAGAATACCCTGTCGAGGCGGACGTGGTAATACCCGTGCCGGACTCGGGGACATCGGCGGCGATAGGATACGCAGAGCAGAGCAAAATACCTTTCGATATGGGACTGGTCAGGAGTCATTACATAGGCAGAACATTTATTTCGCCGGAGCAGAAATTAAGAGAATTAGAGGTAAAACTCAAATTAGCTGTAGTAAAAGAAGTAGTGGGTGGAAAGCGCATTGTGATAGTTGACGACTCAATCGTTCGCGGCACAACGACAAGAGGCAAAATCAGGACCTTGCGTCAGGCGGGCGCTGAACAAATTCACATGCGAGTGAGCTGTCCGCCAATCAGGTTTCCCTGTTTTTACGGCATTGATTTTCCGACCAAAGAAGAGTTGCTGGCAAATAATCGCGATTTGGAACAAATCAAAGAATTCCTTGAAGTTGACAGTGTTGGTTATATGTCGCTGGAAGGAATGCTTCAGTGCGCAACATTACCGGAAGACCACTACTGTACCGCGTGCTGGAGCGGGAAGTACAAAATACCCGTAGATATAGCGGTCAACAAATTTACCCTTGAACACTATCAACGGCAAATGTTCGAGGACGAACAATAACCGCAATTCAGCGGCGGGTCAAAGAAAATGAGTAAATGCATTAGCTATGAACAGTCGGGCGTTAGTATCGATGCCGGAGAGGAGATGGTCCGGCAAATCCAATCGGCGGTTGCCAGCACATTCGGGCCGCGGGTTATTCAATTGCATAATGCATTTGCGGGGATGTTTCGGCTCGACTATGACGAAAGACTGTTCAAAAAAAATTACAAGAATCCTGTCCTTGTGGCCTGTACCGATGGCGTTGGCAGCAAGGTCCAGTTAGCCGGCAAGATAAAGAAGTTCGATACCGTAGGCATCGACCTGGTTGCGATGAACGTTAATGATATGCTCGTGCAGGGTGCCGAGCCATTGTTCTTTCTCGACTATCTGGCGGTTCACAAGCTTGAGCCGAAGATTGTTGCTGAGCTTGTCAAAGGCGTTGCGACGGGTTGTCGAGAGGCCAGCTGCGCACTGATAGGCGGAGAGACTGCTGAGATGCCGGATACCTATTCTGCGGGCGATTTCGATATGGCCGGGTTTGCCGTTGGGATTGTCGAGCGGAAGAGAATAATTACAGGCGAAACAATAAGAAAAGGTGATGTGATTCTGGGCCTTGCTTCAAGCGGACTGCACAGTAACGGCTATACGCTGGTTCGCAATATCTGTTTCAAAAAAGCGAAGCTCAAGATGACCGATGCACCTGATGAGCTCGATGGTGCCGTGCTGGGTGATGTTCTGCTGGAGCCGACACGAATTTATGTTCGACCAATAATTAAACTTCTCTCGCAATACAAGGTCAAACGGGTTGTACACGCAATGGCACACATAACCGGTGGCGGTCTGGTGGGAAATATTCCGAGGGTGCTGCCAAAAGACTGCAATGCAACTGTGAAAAAATCGAGCTGGCCGAAACATAAGATATTTACGTTTTTGCAGAAGACAGGGCCGGTCGAGGAAGAAGAGATGTTCAGAGTTTTTAATATGGGGATAGGGTTCGTGCTGATAGTGGCTGAAGACTTCGCCAATTCGATAGCCAAAAAATTGACAAGGTTCGGCGAACGGGTTTATAAGATAGGCAGAGTAACAACGGGGGCTGGTAAAGTAATCCTTAAATAGTTGATAGTCTTTGAGCAATAGAAATTCTCAGACATTGCCGAAAAAGGAGATAAGATATGAGTGGTATTTTTGGAGTAGTCTCGAAGGGAAATTGTGCGGAAACGCTTTTTTATGGCACGGATTATCATTCACATCTGGGAACTGAATACGGAGGTATAGCGGTTCTTGGAGAAGATTTCACCCGCCAGATACACAACTTGAACCAGAGCCAGTTTAAGTCAAAATTCTATGATGATTATACAACTGTTAAAGGCAACAAGGGCATCGGGGTTATCAGCGACTATGAAGAGCAGCCTATTTATCTTAATTCAAGATTTGGACCATTCTGTATAGTTACCAGCGGATTTGTGGAAAATGCCGATGAGCTGGCGGCCAGACTGTTAAAGGAGGGTATATCTTTCAGCGAGGTAGGCAGGAGAACGGTTAATACCACGGAGCTGATAGCAAAATTAATCAATCGTGGAAGCAGTTTAATAGACGGCATTGAGAAGATGTTCGGGACTATAGAGGGTTCCTGCTCACTTTTATTACTGCACAAAGATGGGATATATGCGGCAAGAGACAGGCTCGGATATACACCACTCATTGTTGGTAAGCGTTCTGATGCGTGGGCCGTGACTGCTGAGAGCAGTGCCTTTCCAAATAGCGGGTTCGATATTGTAAAGAATATAGAACCGGGAGAAGTAATTTTAATAAACGAAGATGGTATGGTGCAGAGAAGACCGGGTGGAGAAGGTGTAAATCAAATCTGCGCATTTCTCTGGATATATACCGGTTTCCCTGCATCGAACTATGAAGGAGTAAATGTAGAGATAGTCAGGGAGAGATGCGGACGCTACCTTGCGAAACACGATAAGGATATTGAGGTTGATGTTGTCTCGGGAGTTCCGGATTCCGGATTTGCTCATGGATTGGGATATGCGATGGAATCAGGCAAGCCGTTCAGACGCCCGCTTGTTAAATACACGCCAGGATATGGTAGAAGTTATACGCCACCTTCACAGCGAAGGCGCGACCTCATCGCAAAGATGAAACTTATCCCCATTAAAGAGGTAATTGAAGACAATAGCATTGTAGTGTGTGAGGATTCTATAGTGAGGGGAACGCAGCTTAAGAACTTCACTATAAAAAAACTCTGGGATTGCGGCGCCAAAGAGATACACGTAAGACCCGCCTGCCCACCTCTGATGTTTCCCTGCAGGTTCAATCTTTCCACGCGCTCCATCCATGAGCTTGCTGCCCGTAAAGCCATTCGGTCTCTGGAAGGCCGTGACCTAAAAGATGTGTCAGAATATACAGACCATAATTCTGAAAAGTACAAAAGAATGGTAGAATGGATTGCCAAGGATTTAGATGTCTCAACACTTAGATATCAGATTGCGGATGATATGATTAAGGCCATCGGGCGGCCCAAAGACAAGCTTTGTCTGTATTGCTGGACCGGCGAATGTCCAGAATCGGCACGTCCAAAATCAGCAATAGATATAGTGGGTGTAGAGAAACCATCTGCAAAGAAGACAACAGAAACAAAGGTCGCACTCTAAAAACGGATTTTGCAAGGACCTAAGCGTCTAAATTTGACTGCTAAGCCTTGGTTTTGCACTTTGCATTTTAAGTTTTACGCTTTTCGATGTCTGCTAAAGGATGAGTATAAAAAAGCGTAGTATAATCAGTTTCCTTGCTGCGGGGATAATTTATACGGTCTTCGCCGGTTATCTATATTGGTATTATTTTAGAAACTTCGACAGATGGCAATACCTTTTGGTTGTGAATGCTCCTCTGGCTTCTCTGGGTTGTTACGTGCTCAGCAGGCGGTGGGTGTCTGGATTTGGTGAGTCGTTTTTTGCGGGAGCAATTTACGGCTTCGGGCCATTCATACTCGGGCTGGCTAAATTTCATCCTACAGCAGGTCTTTTGGCGGCGGCTATACCGTGGTTGTTTTGCCCTGCTGCTTTCGGCCCCAAAAACAGGTGGCAATGGTTGCGAGTTCCACTTGCGTTGCTTCCGTTTTTGGCAATCGTGCTTTTCTTCAAGGCGTCTGCTCACTACCGTTTGTTCCCGGCCTCAACCCAGGCAAAGTTGCATTTGGCCGACCTGACCGGCTTGTTGGCTCCGCTTGTTATGAGTGGGCGAAGTACAATTCTAATCGGCTTTTATCATATTCCAATAGCAGCGCTGGTTATGGGTTTTTCAATGCTGCTGGTTGCTCGGCGGTTTGGTGTAATAGTAATTTTTGCTATCGGGACAATATTGGCCTTTTGCGAATCTTTCTTCGAGGTCAGTCCTTTTATCTGGCTTGCCATTCCTGTTTTGTGCTGCTCGGTGCTCATAGGTGGAGGTATGCAGGGACTTGCCTCGGCCGGCTTCGCCGACCGCGGGTGGGTCCTGGCAACGGCAGCCATTATGGGCACACTTGCCATCGTAACATTACTGCTGGCGACAAAATATTTTCAGACGTTTTTAGGATTGGGTGCGGGATACGCAAAGCTTTTTGTCGAAGCCGGAAAGATGTACATCCTCGGTACAATTGCGGTTGCTATTATTTTCTTTATGGAACGTGCAAAATTACGAATGCTCAGATTGCGAGAGCTTTTTCTTTGTGCGGCAATGGCGCTGGATATATTTCTCGGCGCAAGGTTTATCATCGATAAGATTCTTTGAATCTGTACTTGATATTCGAATTACGAGAAGGTTTCCCGCTGGATTTGGCCCAGGTAGAATCGGCCATCGTTGCGCATAAAATTTATAATGGCGTCAAACTGCTGGTCTATGAAGTGGGTGTCGTTGCTGACTATTGATATACCGATGACAGCACTGGTCTTACTGTCCTGATGGTCAACTTCGGAAATTGAGATATTGAACCTGCTTTTGAGCCGGCCGATTACGCTCTTGACGATGCTTCTTTTTCCCTTGAGCGAGGTTATCCCCTGCATAGATAAATGAGCTGTTAACACGCCAACAATCATATCAGATACTAATTTCAAACGTTCATCATCTGCTTTTGGATTTTTTCCAGCAGTCGTTTAGTAGCTATGATGCCATCGTTTTCGCTGAGGCGCCTGCCCTCGTACTCTATTCCGACATAACCATGGTAGCCTGCGTCGAGGACAATCTTCATCATACGGTAGTAATCAATCTTTGTTTCATCGCCGGTGTCGTTGAAGTCGTAGCTCTTGGCACTGACGGCCTTGGCGAAGGACATCATCATTTCGACGGAGTTGTAAATATCGGCTTCCGGCGGAAAATTGCCGAAGTCTGGCAGGGTTCCGCAATTAGGCAGGCTAACTTTTTTGATAACGCTGGTAAGCCACTGGCTGTTGGACGATAGTCCACCGTGGTTTTCTACAATTACGTTGAGCTTGTATTCAATGGCCTTTTCACTTAGACGCCGCAGGCCGTCGGCGGCCAGCGCGAACTGTTCATCGTATGAGCCGCTGGAGCCGGCGTTGACCCGTATCGAGTGACAGCCGAGGTACCTAGCCGCTTCGAGCCACTTGTAGTGGTTCTCGACCGCCTGGGTGCGTTGCTGAGGGTCCTGGTCGCCAAGGGCTCCTTCGCCGTCGCACATAATCAATACGGACTTGACGCCGTTATCTTTTGCACGTTTTTTCATCTCGGCCAGGTAATTGGTGTCTCCGGCCTTGTCCTTGAAGAACTGGTTGACATACTCAACCGCCTCGATGCCGAATCGGCGGGCCTCGGCGGCGAAATCGAGGTTGTCCAATTTTGGCTGTTGTTGACCGCGAAGACTACGGTGCCACGACCACTGAGCAAGAGAAATCTTAAACGGGACCTTTGGACCTCCCAACATCGCATCGAGACTGGAACAACCGGCCAGACAGAGACCGCCGGCGGTGCCGGCACTTAATCCAAGAAATGTCCTTCGTTTCATAATGTCCTCTCTTTATAAAATTCAATGCTAATTACGAGCGAAGAATAGCAGAATCACCCATGGGGGTCAACTTCAAATATTTAGCCCGATAGCTTAAATTGTCGAAGAGTTTTTGTTGAATTTTCCGTTACATTAATGTACCATTATTTGTTGCAGAGATACTTTCTAATATTCCGTAAATAGCATTTACTGAAATTGTTGGAGTTGGAGCCAATCATAATTTATGTTCGAATCTTGGAGCAGTGTTATGCAAATCAAAAAGAAACAGAGCATATCTATAGTGATTCTCGTTTTAATGGCCTTTTTAAGTGCGATAGCTATCAATAGTGTCTATGGAAACGAAAAGGCGGAAGGCCAGAATAAAATAGCTTTCTTTTCACAGACGAAAGAAGGTCCCGGCATTTATGTAATCAATGCCAATGGAAAGGGGCTGAGAAAGATTGTAAAGATTACAAATTTTTTTATTGGAAACATTTCATGGTCCCCTGACGGGAGAAAGATAGCATTCGTTTCTCAAAAAGAAGGACATGCTGATATTTATATGATAAACGCAGATGGCAGCCAACGAAAAAATTTGACAAACGATGAGGTCTTTAATGTAGATCCTTCTTTTTCGCCCGATGGTAAAAAAATAGTATTTTGTTCAATCTAAAATAGAAATTCTGAGATATATATTATGAACTCCGATGGCAGTAATCAGGAAAGACTCACTGATAATCCTGCTCATGATTTTCGCCCTGTTTTTTCGCCTGGTCACCGTTGCCGGTTTCAGATCATTAAACCATCGAAGTAAATCGACCAAAAGCTAAAACTCATTATCCATTAATTCTTGCCTACTTTACCCGACATTTCACGTCCATCCTCTTTTCGATATCCCGCATTACAACAGGTAAAATCTCACCTATCCGCACAGGCTCGGAAGTCCTTCGTTTCTTATCCACAACCGAACTTTCCTGTTCAGAGTCTTCGTAAGGAATTCCAACTTTTAGCCCTGAATTAGCCGAAGGGGAAGAATTTCTAAAACCACTCGATAAGTCGTTACGCATTGGTTTTCATCTCCGTTACGATTCGACGGGTTTGGGGTGATTGGTTCTGTTGGGCTTGTTTGAATGCAGGAGCAGATGAGGCGTTCTCCTTCTTAAAAAGTTCGTTGCCGGCTATAATCTCCTGCAGGGCTTTCGATTTTGTCCTTGCTTGTCTTAAGAATCCAACCGCTCTTGTTCCATAAACTCCGCCCAATAAGGCGCAAATACCAATACCCAACTCCAGCATAGAGTCGGCAACTTCCCAGGCATCAGGCCGCTCGGCTCCCTGTTGCAGAGCGGTACGGGCAAGCTGCCAGTTCGATTCGATAAGGACATCTTCGGCGGTTTCGGCCTGTGGAAATTCTTTCGGTAGACCATAATGAGAACTAAACGCTCGGCTCTGCACTTCGCTTAGCTGAGTCAACGCCTGCATTTTTTCTGAGGTATCTTCCACTTTAGCCGTTTCGGCCGCCATTATTGCTGTGCGGTTATGCAGCCAGGCGTTCTGCTTTTGTGCCTCAGACGGAGCAAAACGCAAACTGTCGCAGCCGGCCGACAAAAAGCATGTAAATACACAAACTAAAAGTATTGCGTTTATTTGTGCTTTTACTGTTCTGTACTTTTTTGTCTTTTTCATCATTTCTCTCCTTAATTTTTGGATATACCTTGTGCTTTTAGCTATAATACCACTGTGCGGGACCGCAAAATTTTAGATGTTAGTGTTGCTATGGACACGGCGAAAAAATTCAGACCTAAGACTATATTGTTGTGGCAGAAAGTTGCAGATGACCCTGAGGCGCAGCGAATACTGGAATTGTTCCCATCGGCTAAAGTTCAACTAATAAAACACCAGAGAATGTCTCCTTCGCCCTATATGTCACCGGCCCAGGTCCTACTGGCCGGAAAGAGGACTTTGATGATTGGCGCAACCTCGTCTTTTGTAGGATGCTTCGATGGTCGGCTTGGCTCGAATGTCCGTTGCTGTCCTTATTGTAAGTTAGTTCCCCTATCAAACGGCTGTCCCTATTATTGCACATATTGCTATCTGGCATTTGTCTATCGTCAGTACTCTCCTTTCATTAAAATCAACATTAATTACGACACAATGTTCAGGCAGATTCGAGAGACCTTGGCCAATTCCCGTGGTAAGGCCAGCTTTAATATGGGCGAGATGCTCGACAGTCTCGCACTTGACCACGTCACCGGCCTGACGAAACTATTGGTTCCATTTTTCTCTGATTGTTACAGTGGCTTTTTGATGCTGCTGACCAAAAGCAGTAATATCGATAACTTGTTAGGTGTCGAACCAAACAGCCACACTGTCGTCTCCTGGAGCCTAAATCCTCAGCAGATAATAAGTCAGTATGAGTTAGGCACAGCCGACCTTGATGAGCGTATCAATGCAGCAAAACAATGCCAGGAGCACGGCTATAGAATCCGGATTCGTATTGATCCGGGTATTCTCTGCGAGAACTGGCGAAACGAATATGCTGATTTAATCCGGAGAACATTAACTGTCATCAGGCCTGAAAACATAACGCTCGGCATGTTAAGGCTTTTACCCGGCCATTTTCGCCTGGCCGCAGATGCGTATGGCAGCCGTGCTCGAAAGCTCTTCAATTATCATTTTGTTAGAGGTGCTTCGGATGGCAAGCTGCGTTATCAACCGAAACAACGTGTCGAATTCTATAATTTCTTAATCGATACCATTCGCAGCTTTGACAAGGATGTTTTTATCAGCCTTTGCAGAGAAACACCCGAAATATGGAACTTTTTTAAGGATCTCTGCGAACCTAAAAAATGTAACTGCATTGTATGGTAAAATCACGCAACGTAGTTCTATTAAACTACCATTATGGATTACCAACACCAAGGTAAAATGCTCCTTCTACTTTATCGAAAGAACAAAACGCTCTTATGGAACACGGATAACCTTTATACCTCCGCGTTTGAGTATCTCACCGGTTACTCCTTCACTGTCACAGGAAGGACTTCCACCTTTCAAGTAGGCTCGTCGAGCACCTACAATTTTTGCAATCTCCAGTGTGTACTTGGCGCCGTTGATATGAAACTTGGTTACGTCCTTTCCTGTTTCAGGTGCGATTATTCGCAATCGTCCGTCAAGAACTTCTGCTCCACTGCCTTCGAGTTTTTCGCCGGTTCTCGGTGTTGGCATACCGCCAAGCTGCTCCGGACAAACTGGAACAAGAACATATTTTTTCTTCAGTCGCTCGATTAGTTTCTCACGTTTCTTTGGTTTGCGTCCATGCCAACGACAGGAAATCCCAAGCAAACAGGTACTAATAAGAACAGGTTCCGCGTTGATTCCACAATCAAACAAATAACCATCGCAACTATGGTTCTTACTTGTCATGCTACGAGCTTTCTACGATGACACGACGCCAAAACCGATGACGCCAACCCATGCAAAACTTTAGCCGAATACACTTGCCACACTGAATGCAGCCTTCGATCCGTAGCGACTTAGTCGTTCTGTCAAATTGTCGGCATGGGAAGCATTCTATCATACAAAAGCCACAGTCCATACAATTAATCATTCGCTTGATTAGTATATCAGCGAGTTTTTCCGGTACATCCCAGAATCGTATCTCATTACCTATTCTGGCCCATCTTCCCAGGGCTTTAACAAGGATAATTTTATATCTTGGACTTTAAGCATTCTACTGTTTTCCTAATATCTGATTTACAAATAGCGACAATAGATATTAGTTTTGTCTTATCAGTCGTTGCTTTGAACATTTCTCTGCGATGTTGGTTTTGGATATATGTTTTTCAAGCGCTCGCAGGCGGTATTCGTATGAAATGCTTTTGCTCCAAAGCGATTCGAGCTTTTGTTCAAAATTCCTCTGGCATTGTAATAGCATATTCACGTCGCGTTGTAATATATCAAGCTGTCTTTGCAAATTGACCCAACTGCCCACAATCAAAGAAGCCAAAAAAACCAGCTGAACCAGCACAGAAACATTTATCTGCCGGTTGAACTGCCACGATTTGGAATTTACTTCAGTCATCAAGCACCTCGTTTATCGATGAGCATCCAGCATTGATTTACGGTTTGACGTGGAATACGTTCTTGTCGCCTACTCTGGACATTGCCGCGTATGTCCCCGCGGCCAACGTTCCCTGTTGCTGAAAAGATTCAGCCAGATTAACTGCCTGTATGATAGAGCCTATTTCGACAGGTATCGACCCGGCTTCGCCTACTACTACTGTGACAACGTTATAGACATTGTACGACGAATTACTTTTAACCTTAACCGCCCATGCAGTCGTTCTGGCCCCGGGCGAAGTAACAACTGATACTTCCCTGGTCTGTTCGGAGCCTTTTCGGGCAAGCCTTTCCAGCATCTGTTGACCATCTACAATATTCTCTCCGCTGACCATAATTCTCAGCCCCTTTGTCGAACGATTTTCAAATTCGTACACTGCTTTTCAAAATCCATCTGCACTCGTTCTATCCAGCATCTGCTTCGGTTATCACTCCTGCAGGCCAAAAGGTCCCTGCTTTCGGGACGTGTGCTGACTACATCACCGACCCTGAAATCAAATGCTAAAAACGGCGTTTGTATATCGACGGTCTCGATGGTCTCGGACGAAACCGCTGCCTTATGCCGGACAAACTCATAAAGGGCATCCATATCATCGACTTCGTTCGCAGTGCCGAGTGTCTCATCGCAGGGGCCCGTAAAGATGCTTTGGTCCGAAACCTTGCGATACTTGAACTGGCGGGGTAGTGTAATAATATGCTCGACCACAGGAACTGTCGAATTGACAGGCCCATCGGAAACTATACAAGTTAATCTCTCATCACTAATTACCGAGGCGGTCATTCTGAATTTCAACACTCCTTTCAGCGCCGCCACCCAGGTATCAACATCGAGCTGGTCACTGCTGAGCCATAGTCCGCACTCATCGAGCAGAATATTGAAGGCGTGAAGATACTGCCACCAGTGCACGCCGTCGTCGAACGATACCTGCAGGAAATAACCCAATGACTTTCCCTGTTTATCGGTGGTTAAGGTTGGTCGGAAGCGCCTACTGCGACGAACAAAATCACTGCTGCTAAAAATTTTGGAAAAGTCAAACGAATCACCTTGATTGTAAGGAGCGCCACTGTAGCTCCCCGCCTCGTTAAGGCACCATTTGCGATATACATCTTTTACCTGATAGAAATCAGGATTGGTCGAAGGTGAGAACGTATCATAATCGGTATCCTCAAGGCTGCCATCCCAGGCCTTCACCAACTCAAAGGTCGCTTCTATAATTTTGAAGTCGCCTTGACCAATATATTTGTGTGTTGTTGGCCAAAAATTTTTCTTGCTGCGCAAAGCTGCGATATTTGTCCTTGATATGCTGAACTGCTCACCAGCTTGCTGACAATTCAGCTCAACGGTTCTGCCTGTGCCGGCTTTATGAAACACAATTGCCTGGCCAGGCCCGATCTGCACAAGCAGAGGGACAAACTTGAACTTCAAACCGATCCTCTCACAGCATCGATACAGGGCCTTTATCAGATTTAATCCTGTGACATCGAGGTCGCGAACTACCTGGTTCTCGGTTAACACCCTCAATTGACCTATGCTCGGCATTTGTACTTGACTGGCCGTCAAATATTCACAAAGCAGATAATCAATTACTTCTGCATAGCTCCAGAGTTTGCCTTGCGACGGCTCGGCACAAAAGCCTGTGTAGCTCTTGCCATTAACTTTTATTGGTTCCGGATTGGCATTGGCCTTACCATCCGGATTGAATGTTGTATCAAGACCAGCCAAAAACACACTGGAATTGCTTGCCTTTGTCAGACGCTGGCCATAGACTGAGACCCGCTTTAAATTTGCGCTGAAATCTCTCGCTATTACTTCAGCCTTTTCACCGTCGGGCGCCAACTTTATATCGATGCTTTCTATTTGACCGTAAAAGATTGGGAAACTAAAAGCTGCTGCACCTGGTGGGACACCATTAAAATATTGCCGAATGCAAACAGTCTTTCCCATAGCAAATAAGGTCTCAATCTCTTCGACAGCCGTTAAGCCGGAACCTGGGTACGCGGCGGGGTTGTAAGCCAATCTGGCCCAACTAAATTCCGGCCAACCACCGCGTATAATCTCTACCGGCTCCAGCGCCGGACACAACATCCCATCGACCAAAATTGAGACGGAAGCAGCGGGAAGTGCCAGTCGTGTTTTTGTTGATTGGAAAAAGTCGATTCTGTTAGACATAGTTTATCTCGCACCTCGTTTCTTGATACTTGATTCTCGACGAGTATCGAGCATCCAGCATCAAGTATCAAACAGCTTCAGCCTTTAAAATATCAACCGCGTCTGGACTTGCGGTGTCAAGCTGGATTCTCAGCCGTACTAAAGAACTCTTCTCTATGCCGCCGGCATCCTCAGCCCTTATAGCAAACAAGTATTTGCCTGCCTCCAAAGCGCTACTTTGGAAGCTGTAAAACTTTCGCCCCTTATAACCAATTGTGGCCAGAGCATTTTCATAGTCGATTTGTCCGGTTCGGTCATCATAATAAATATTGAAGCAACTGGGCTGTGACTTTTGTGCAAGGGGACAATAAAACCAGACAAGCTGTATCTTATTGCTGTCTATCTGTTTAACTTTTGAACTGGAAATATTGTTCGGCTGCGGCTCCGCCAGGTCCCCATCTGATTCTATTGAAACCTTTACTGCAGCAGCTAAGGTATGTTCCTGATAGCCGCAATTGTTGAACTGACGAATAACATAAAAGTATGTCGAACCGTTGTTGTGTGGAATATAGCCGGGTGGTGAGATTTCGCGAGCATACTGCTCAGAGACAGTCAATATATTCGCAAAATCTATTTCTCCCATACTGGCCCCGCGGTAAAGCACAGAGCAGCAGGCAACACGAACCCAGAACCAGCCCAAACTCAAGGTCGTGCCCAACTTAAAAGCATTAGCAGTCATTCCATTAAAGAGTGCTTCTCTTAACCAATTCCTTTCTATGACCGGTAAGCTGCGAATTGAATTTAGTAGTGCCGCTACATCAGAGGTACCTGCTACAGTTCCACCGACTTTTCGCATTGCTTTTGCTGTTACGCTTAGGGATGACAAAGCCGCAGAGGTACCCAAAAATTCGACTATTTGGCCGCCTATCAACCCAGGTGTCCAAGCCCTATCAACCATACAGAAGGGGTCTCGGTAGAGTTGTGCAATTTCAGAAGCACTAAGAGCACGGCTGAAAATCATTACGTGGTCGATTACGCCGTTGAAGTAAGTTGTTGTTCCCCCAATTTTAAATGAGGTAGCAGCCCCGGTCCAAATGATATCTGTCTTGCTACTAACATAGACCCCATTCTTGTATGCACTTAAAGTACTTCCTTGTTTAGTTATAGCAACAAAAATCCACTCTCCGAATGAAAAGAAATTAGACCAATCGTTGCTCGATACAGTTCCCGCGGTTCCGTCTTCAGAAGCCGCAAATCTTAATATTTTGTTGTCTGCTGCAGAAGTTACTATTCTATAAGCCCTATTGGTTCCCAGGGAAGTATACTTAGACAAAAACTCGTGGTCTTGACTTCCACTCATATTATTCATATTAACCCAGAAAGTCCAAGTCATACCATCAGTTATATTTCCGGCACCATTCCCGCAATCAACATAATCCCCCGTTCCATCAAATTCCAAAGCCGATCCAAACTTACCTGATGTAAAGTAAGCATTACCCTGAAGGGTGCCTATATCACCATTGCCGCTCAAATCATAGACTTTCCCGCCCGTACCTTCATTGAACAGCCAGCATCCAACAAGGCCACGAGCAAGCGGGTGGCTCTTATTTAGTTGTAACCCTCTTGTAGGTTTAGGTAGCACTTAACGTTACTCCATAAAATTTGTGTTCAAAATTATACTGATTGTTGTACTCAGCTTTCACATTTTGCCAGTCAGCCTTAATTGCAACGGCAACTTCGGTTTGAGTCTGGTTATCTTCTATCACTATGTCTTTTGTGATTTCAACCAGCGTACCGACAGCCAGGGCATCGATTTCAGTCTGTTGAAGTTGAAACGCTATTGAACTTTCTGGTGTCAACACAATCCCGGCTTTAGGAGTAGTTATTGGAATATGATAGATAAGCTGTGCCTTCCCTCTGCCGGTTTCCGATTGGCTAATCTTACCAATATGAATATCTGCCATTTTAATCTCCTTTCTCCGCCCCTGCTGCTTCGTTTTGCCAAACAAACGGCGGGGATTATGAAGGACGAATCCTTACGATGATTGATAGTTCCAGCACTGGACGTATGCCCTTACATCGTGGCTGTCCGTTGAGCCGGTTTGCTGAAAACCAAGCCTAAAGTGTGCAAGGTCTTTGACTATGAAACTCAACTGCTGTGGGTCAACACTCTTGTCTGCCTGCATTTCCCAGATGGGTGTATCGTCATAGTTAGAACCATCAAGAGAGCCGTACAGCTTGATTTTGACTTCATCAGTAGGAGTTGCATCATAATCAATCTCAACAGTCA
>Ga0114922_10003037_pt1 | contig 15687 bp, 16 predicted proteins | sample AartaG_FD_100975 | JGI IMG/M metagenome (GOLD analysis project Ga0114922, IMG submission 100975) | Deep subsurface microbial communities from Aarhus Bay to uncover new lineages of life (NeLLi) - Aarhus_00045 metaG | ecosystem: Environmental > Aquatic > Marine > Oceanic > Sediment | place...
GTCGCAACTGGATATACGAATCAATTCTAAGATAACATCCGAAAAATCAAGTTGCCAAACAAAGTCACAAGCCCTTGAGGTACGATTACGACACAGCCTCATATGTCAGGAAGGTTAATCCGACGTAAAAAAACCTTCGTTTTCTCGCTAAAATAGCACATTAGCAAACTCAAACAATTATGCTGTTTTTGCATATTTTATTGTCGTTTCACTCTATCTCATGCTTCGGCCATTTTCTCAGTTGGACACCTTGCAAGCAAGCAACTACGATTTGATGAATTGAAAAAAGTTCGCTTCTCGTAAGAAATCTGAACTAATGGTGGACGCTATCTTAGTCTTTGTGTAGTTATTGCAGGCATTCTGCGAATCCGGTTACCTCCGGGTCTGCGGTGATATTGGTACAATAATAATTCAAAAAACTCAAAGACCACCTGCAAAAATTGCACGCCCGCTTCAGAAGGACTATCTGCGTTTCTACAGGATTTATGAAGTTCACAAAACTCCAAACACAACAGAGCCTGATAGATACTCTCAAACACAACCGCAAAAAGTGTAGATCAAAAGTGTATGTAAACAAGGGCTACTCATCAAGGAGTGGTGTCACAAATTCTCGGGAGACTCAGAGAACAAAACATCGATCATATGCGTGATGAGCGATACGGTGAAAGCCTCTTGGTCTGGCCCTATCCATGACATGATGCCTCGTTCATATCCGTAGCCGCCTTTCTCATCTTTGTCGTAGTAGTACTTGTCAGGCGAGATGTATCCAACATAGTCACCGTTGAAGCTTAGCACCCAGAGATCGCTAATACGCTTTTGCATCCGGGACTTTAGGTCTATGCTGATTTCTCCGCAATAGTCGGCTGGCGTACCCACCAATGCGATATCCCCAATGCGCACGGCATGCATCCAACCGTCGGTATCAACGCCAAGAATAGGAAACAAGAACTTCGATACACGCCAGTTTTTACTGAGACGCAGTTGAAACGGTGGCAGCTGAATAGGAAAACCAATGGATGCAACATCAACCTTATCTTTGAATAGCGGGGCATCTGCAACCGCTTCCAGCACCTTGTCTGCCAACGCCACACCCATGGCGCGGCAGCGATCAAAAGGATTACCTTTCTCAGGGGGCCGAGGACTCATGCTGCCAACAGATCCACCAAGATAAATGGCCTCCGCGCCTGTTTGTTCTGTAATACGACGCACGAGGAAACCGGGATATTCGCCTGTGAACTGCATGTTGTTTGCCCCGAGAATAGTCGGGTGTGCAGAGTAACTTACCAAGAAGCAGCGATCTCCGTCTTTTTGTTCGACAAGCATGTACCTGAGTTCACTGTCGACTATGCCGTCTCTGCGGGTGCGATTTCTGATGTACTCAGGGGCGTTCCACACCGCCATGTGTCACTTTGGCTGGCTCAAGCGACTGGTAGGCCTCGACTATGGCTTCTGTGAAGGCTCTTACCAAAAAATCGGGGATGTTCGGATCGTATGGTCCGCTGAAGACTCTTGAAGCAAGCCCGGGGGCAAATGCACCAGGACCTGAGTGATTATGGCTGGCGTTAAAGAGAATCTCATTCGTTGTGAGTACCGTCTGCTTAGAGACACGGACCCGAACTATCTCGGCTACGTTCTCGGGGACGATTAGCATATCCGCACCGACAATAACGGCCGTGTCCGTGCCGTCGCTAACTGCCATTGCCTTGACAAAGATTTCATCGTGCACACCCGTCGATGGTTTGCCTTTGCGGTCTCCAAATCCAGCCAAGGGAGTACCTATTGGTGGTGTGATGGAACGCGAGCCCCAACCCGCTTCGAACTGACCGATGGGGGAGCCATGGGAGAAACGCTGTCTATGTCGCCCAATTACAGCGAGGGCCTCCTTGTAGTATGGCCGATTTTCAAAACCACTCTTATAGGTGGGCCAGGGCCCCACAAGAGTGACAAAACATCCGGTGACGGCTACAAGAATGGCCACCACGATAGATATTATTCTGCGTTTGCGCTTCATAGAAACACCGCCTTCATCAAAGAATCAAATACAGCATACAAGAAATCCAAGAGATTGACCACACTTCCATCATCGATATCCTTCGCCGCAACACCACCAGAGAATAGCCAATCCATCCCAACCACCCAACCCCGCCCCGCGACTGCCGGGAGGCGGTTTGCATATCTTAAGCGTTCACCAATTCTTTGGTTTCTTTCTTCTCGATTTGACACTCCCAGTCTATAATGGTGCGTTAGAACAAATTGTATTCTAAGCGGTTTTTACGGAGGTATAATATGCTGGTTCGAAGCAAAGCCTTGACCTTAAACTCAAAAGGATATACTGTGAATAACAAGCTCAAAAATCATATATTCCTTGGGATTACCATGAGAAACATGACACGAGTACTTATTATCACTGCAATTTGCTTTTTGGGCATTGGCTGCACAACACAAGAGGGCTATCAGGCAAGCTCTTCACTCATCAGTGACAATCTTGAAGCTTGGGAGTGCTACTTGGAAGATCCAGAGGCCAAAGTGCAGGACGTGTGGTACATAGAAGACGGCGTGCTCATTTGTAGCGGTAAGCCATTGGGGTATTTGTACACAAAGAGGGACTATCGTGACTTTGTGCTCAAACTTGAGTGGCGATGGCCTCCCGGAAAGAAGCCGGGCAACGGCGGAGTGCTGATCCGGATGACCGGCGAACATAGGATCTGGCCCATGAGCCTAGAAGCTCAACTCAATGTCGGCAACGCCGGTGATTTCTGGGGTCTCGCCGGATACCGATTGTCCGGCCCTGCAGAAAGAATGCGAACTTCCGATCACCAAGAGTTCGGAAAACTGACCAATCTGAAGAAGACCAAGGCCCTTGAGAAGCCACCGGGTCAGTGGAATATCTACGAAATCAGTGCCGAAGGTGATACAGCCACGCTGATCATCAACGGTGAGGAAGTCAACAAGGCCACCGGATGTGATCTTAATCCTGGCAGGATATGCCTAACTTCCGAAGGCAGTGAGATACACTTCCGAAACGTGGTAGTCACTCCCGTAAATACGGAGTTTGCCCCTCAGCCTACAATCTACCGTCACAGCGTGTTCATCTCAAACACAACGTCGGCTTACTAATAATGATTTGCGGAAAGAAGGAGAGTTGTTATGAAAAAATCATTTGGTGCCAAAACACTGATATTTCCCACACCTGTTTGGTGTGTCGGTTCGTATGATACGAATGGCAATCCTAATGTGATGACAATTGCCTGGGGAGGCATCTGCTGCTCAAAACCACCCTGTGTGACTATTTCTCTTCGCAAGGCTACCTATACCTATGGCAATATAATGGAACGACGGGCTTATACTCTCAGCGTGCCGTCAGAAGAACATGTTCACGAAGCTGACTATTTTGGAGTTGCTTCTGGTCGAAACGTGAATAAATTCAAGGAAACTGGTCTCACACCGGTGAAATCAGAACTTGTCGATGCACCTTATGTGGGAGAGTTTCCCATGGTCTTGGAATGCAAGTTGATCCATCATCATGAGATAGGCCTGCATACGCATTTCATAGGCGAGATATTGGATGTCAAAATCGAAGAAAGCATGTTGACCGATAACAGCAAGGCGGATATCGGAAGAATTCGTCCGCTTGTTTTTAGCCCTGAACTCCGAGAGTATCACGGCATCGGGGAATTTGTCGGAGAGGCATTTCAGATCGGAAGGAAAAGTGGAAGTTAACCGCCCCCACCACCCCGACCCGCGACTGCCGGGAGGCGGTTTTGCACGTTGGACAGAGACCCGGAGCCGCAACAGTTTCTGTGACAGTTGCTTTTCTCAAGCAAACATGGTATCATGTGGAACTGTAGCGTCAGGGGTGATTGACGTTGAAATTAAGCTGAAACACTGTTGTTTACATAGCTTATTGGAAGGTTGAAAGAAATGAAACGTTCTCTTTTGTTTTTGACTCTGATTTTGGCAATTACACGTACTGAAGCTTGGGCGGATTGGCCTCAATATCTCGGCCCTGATCGGAACGCTTCAGCACCAGAAGCCAGACTGGCTAAGACGTGGCCCGAGAGGGGGCCTAGGAAGCTCTGGTCATTCTCTCTGGGGACAGGCTACGGAGGTGCAAGCGTCCAAGGAGGAGAGGTGTTCGTTCTCGACCGAATCGTCGGCAAGAAAGATATCCTGCGCTGCATCGATCTGCAAAGTGGCAAAGAGCTATGGAACTTCTCCTACGATGCCCCAGGGAAACATCCTCATCCCGGTTCGCGATCGGTTCCCACGGTCGATGAGGAATATGTTTGGATAGTCGGGCCGTTCGGGCATCTCCACTGTGTTAGCCGGGAAACACATCAAGCTGTCTGGAAAAAGAATCTGCTGGAGGAGTTCGAAGCTGAAAAACCGGGCTGGGGAGTAGCTCAGTCGCCGCTGCTCTATAGGGACACGGTAATCGTAGCTCCACAGGGCGATAAATCCGGAGTGGTTGCCTTCAATAAGAGAACAGGATTATTGCGCTGGGCGAGCCGAAAACTCAGTGGCCACTCCTGCCACGTTTCACCAGTCTTGGCCTCGATCGGCGGCGTCGATCAAGTTATTATGATCAGCCCATGCGACCGGAAAGACGAAGCAATCAAGAACGAAGTGGCCGCCTTCCATGCCTCAAGCGGCCAACCGCTGTGGACATATGATGGACTTACTTCTTTTGCCTGCATTGCTCCGGCCACCGTTATCGATGATAGTAGGATTTTCCTTACCGATTGCTCCTACAACGGTCGCTACGATCCAGTGTCAATCATGCTCGAGGTCACACGTAAAGGTAACAGCTTTGTTGTCAGAGGGTTGTGGAAGAACGAAGAAGTTGGGAGCAAGATACATCCGGCCGTTCTACACAATGAGCATCTCTATCTCAACAACTGCGGCAGAGACAAAGGGATGATGTGTCTTTCACTTGACGGCAAACTGGTATGGGAAAAGGACTCAGCGCCGAGCTTCCATTTGGGCGCCATAGCACTTGCTGATGGACTGATCCTGAGCCAGAACGGTGTAAACGGTGATCTGCATCTGATTGAACCAAGTCCCAAAGGATACAGGGAGCTGGCGAAGGTCGAGCTATTCTCTCTGGAGCGGGACGAGCCGTGGGCTCCCCTTGCGTTCAGTGATGGCCGACTACTCGTACGCAACAGCAATCAGATGATATGTTTGGACCTTCGGAATCCATAGTCTCACTCCTCCCCACGTATGTGTGCTGAACGGGACATCGCCAGCATGAACCACATGCGCTCATACAGACAGCCTGCAAAAAGTGCGGGCGATCTTGGATTAAGTCTAGTGATATACTGCAGGATCATTCATATTTCTTACGAGTTCTGAACCTTACGTCCCTCTTTAGGTTCTTATACCGAAGCCAAGGCAAATTAATCATCAATTGTCAGTAGTCTACCAAATAAAGCCACATTTACTGATAAACCGTCTTTGTTATTCAAATTATACCTCCCAATTTAATGTTTCAGAGTTTAGATAATAAAAACGCCCCAGCAGATGAGCTCCGACCATCGCTAGGTAAATAAAAATAGCATTGAATAAGAATGAAAAGAACAGCGACCCCTGAAAAGAAGACATTATTCCAGAAACAAGCCAGCCGAGGATACAAAAGAATAAGACTAGTCCACAGTATTGAACAAACGTGCTCAATATTGACATAATCCACACGAAAGGATTAAAAGCGGCAGTTGACCTAAACATGGCAAGGGCCAGCAGACCCATCGGGAAAAAGAAAATTCCATAGCCCAGCAACAGCAAAAAGATTGTGTCGATTTTCCGGGTAAATAAAAAATAAAAGCCAACCAGCCCCCAAAAGATAACGAAGCAAGCAACTATCTCCATAAGGTCTGATAGAGCTTCGCTCATATCTGGTAGGCTGGCTATATTTTCCGGCGCCCTTATTCCACCTTTGGCACTATCACGAATACATTCCATAAAGTAATAGTACATATAGGCGCTTATGACAAGACCGACTAAGAAACCTAACAACCACACTATTCTACCTGGCAAGAGTATTGTGAAAACTCTAATCAAAACCGGCAGTAACCAAAAGATTCCCAGGTTTATCAAGCCTGACATACTTGTCGGATATAAGAATATGTCCAGAAGCCACGGCAGCTTGCGAACAGGCGGTTTTTCAGTTTGATCTATTTTTATGAGCCTTTCATCGTATTGCGTAACCTCAAAGTCATTAGCGAATACTTTATTTGTTTTTTTCGTCTGATCCGGCGGTTTTTTTTCAAGTGGGAGGTCTGAAACGAGTAAAGAGAAACTCTGATGGCTGTTTTCAAGAGAGTTTCTTCGGTCATTCGGAAAGTCTGCGGCTTTTATCTTGGGAATGACAACAATACTTTTACATTTTGGGCATTTCCCTTTCTTACCGGCGTGGATGTCAGGAACTTTTATTTTCTGATCACAGTTTTTACAGCGGATCTTAATCACAAAGAATGTCCCTTTTCTAAAAAGGCAATTTTCCCGGAATTATCATTCGCTAAACTTAAGCAGCTCCCGCCTGTTCTTTACTTATTCCGTTTGCAATTCATTTGTTGGGGTCCGTAAACCAGGATTTATCTAATTTCATATCTGCAAAGAGTTGCAGATGGAACTCCAGGCAGTATTTATCCGGCCGATTGTGGACCTCGTACGTCATTTGCCAACGCGTCGGATACCATCTGCCGTCAGATAGTTGGGCATAGTCGAGATATTTTGTAAGTAATTTGAGTTCAATGGTTTTCGCATCCGACCCATAATCACAGGATAATGTTTCGACAGGCATATCATCGCGTTCCGGGTCAATCCATAAGAATTGTTTTATTTGTTTTAACTCGCGCGGGCAGCAGCTAAAAAAATGCCCCTTTACATATAAGCCAACTAAACTGGGGTGATTAATATCGTCAAGCAGTTTTGCCTTTGCTTTTTTTCTACGTATTTTATACGCAAGTTTGGACAATATTGGCATTGCTCTACATCCATTAAGCAAAAGCTGTTCGCGACCAAGCCAGATTTCTTTGGATAAACTGGCCTTTGGCATGTTCAGGAACCATACCTGCTCACCATTACTAACATAAAATTTGCTGGGTCTTTTGTTTCTTACGTGTTCCAGAATATCATCTATATCGGGTTCCGGCCAACCTTTGGGTACACTAATTATGGGAGCACCTCGCCGTTTCCCGTTTGGCAAAAATTGATCACCAACCAAATATCGACACCACAGACTTGCACTTTCATTTTGAGAGTAAAGGTTGAGCGCGCTGTGCTCCTTATCTATAGTCCTGTCTTTGTTCACGGGTGTCTCGGTCTTGATAGCAGTGAAATCACCAAAACCCTGAGAAACTCTGCCGTCTAACCTATCCAAAACAGTTCTGAGCTGATGTTTCCCTCTCATGTTATCCTACACTTCGCAACAAAGCTATTTCTCTTTTGCCTGTCAATAAAATCTTCTCGCATCAGTTGTTCGTTGAGAAATGTTGAGCTTTTATTGACAAATTTTAGCAAATCAATTATAATTAATCAAGGTCATAAACCATTAAAATATTTGCGTTTACGACAATATAAATGTGGAGGCATTTTCTTATGTATACCACAGGGCAAACCCAAATGACTTTTCCTTCGCCGACAAAACTTTTTACTCCCGGAGTTACCGCTATCATTATTTTGCTTATTGTAGGGATGTTATTGTCCCTGTTTGCAGGGGATTTTACAATGAGCTTCTTTGCACTTAGTGCCCGCAATGTCCTGCATGGGAGAATATGGCAATTAGTGACGTATCCATTTGTGAGTAGTTTTCCAATAAACATGATTTTTAGTGGTTTGATTGTACTTTTTGTCGGCAGTGCCATCGAACGTGAATGGCGAACGGCCTCTTTTGTTTTGCTTTGGCTGGTTATTTCCGTGGGATGTGGTCTATTATGGGTAATTGTGAATCTGCTTACCGGCAACAATTTTATTGGCATGGGGGCTTCGGGCTGTACTTACGGACTTATTGCAACTATGGGATTACTTTTCCGAGGCAGAAGATTCTTCATGTTTTTCGTTACGGTTGATTCGCGGTACCTGGTTCTCATCCTGATAGCAATAGGTATCCTGATGAATATAGCTACGCCAATTAATCTTGTCTGGATTTCAGGTGCTTTGGTTGCGTATATGTACATAAAGCTGCGCTGGCGTATGGCTTCTCAAAGCCAGAGAAATATCCCATCGGTAGAACAAAGACGTCCCAGTGATTTCGTGGATGTTGATTGAATGATATGGATTCCGTGGCACATAAGAAAGCGTTCGAACGGATAAAGACAGCAAGAGAAGCTCTTGCCAATTGCAATCTTTGTCCTCGTCAGTGCGGGGTGGACCGCACCGCTGGTGAAAAAGGCTATTGCGGCCTTGATGATACCATAAGGTGCTTTCGAGAATTGGTGTATTATGGCGAAGAAAGTGAGTTGATACCGTCACATCAAATTCACTTTGCCGGATGCAATCTTAGATGTGAGTTTTGTGTGGTCTCAGAATGGAATGAAGAGCCTTCGGCGGCAGAGGAGATAAATTTTGACGATACGGCAAAGAAGATTTCCGAACGACAGAGCCAAGGTGCAAAAACTCTTAACTTACTGGGTGGTGAGCCGGCAGTGAATTTGCACGGAGTTCTGGAGCTGCTCAGCCGGTTGGACTCAGGAATAAGAGTGGTTTGGAATTCCAATATGTATTATAATGATATAGTAGATAAACTGATGGCCGGATTAGTTGATGTTTATCTTGCGGATTTCAAGTGTGGTAATAATAATTGTGCAGAAGTTCTTCTCGGAGCACGCAATTACATTGAGGTGGTAAAGCATAACATATTAAATGCGGTAAAAAATGCGGACGTAATAATCCGTCATGTAGTTATACCCGGTCATAGCAAATGCTGCCTTAAGCCAACTTTCGAGTGGCTGGCCGCGGAGATTCCGGACGTGAAGTTAAGTCTCCGGGGTAACTATGTGCCGCCGGTTTCGGCTACTTCGGCACCAAAGGAATACCTGAAGCCGGATGATATGCAATGTGCCGTGGAGTTGGCCGGGAATATGAGGTTGAAATTGGTTAAATGAAAAATAAGCACTATAAGCGAAAACCAGGTGATTTCGAGATTCGTATATTGAATAGCGGTAAAGTGATTATGATAACACCGGATGAGGCACTTATGGAAATTGCACGTGTAGTAGAGCCGAATAATTGTGCACTGCCTCCTCAAATGGAGATAAAAGATGTCGGACGCCCAACAAGCAAGACCAACTAAGCAGGTTCCTGTTAGCCCAGGCAAAAGAAAACTAATGAATGAATTGGAAGTATTAATCAGGGCCAGGTATCCCTTGATATACGTTATAAGCTGGGAAGAGCAGCGAGTATTAGCTCAGGTTTCAAAGATTGCCTCGAAACTTGGTAAAAATGTTATGGAATGGTCTATCACCACGGGGCTGGTGCCGGCGGGGACCTCCATACAGTCTCAAAAGCATCGTGACACTGCCACACAGGACCCGCTGGTGGCTCTGACTAATGTCATTGAACACGTGGACCCGGCTCTTTATGTTTTCAAAGACTTCCATCCTTTTCTCAAAGGGCAAAACATGTCGGTAATCCGGCGGCTGCGGGAAGTTGCCGCCTCACTAAAAAATACTTTCAAGACAATTGTCATAGTAAGTCCCATGTTTCAAATTCCGGCGGAGCTGGAAAAGGATATAACTGTAGTTGATTTTGATTTGCCGAAGGAAAACGATTTTACAGCATTATTGGGACGGATTATCGAGGAGGTTAAGGAAAACCCGAAGCTCAATGTCAATATAGACGGCAAAATGCGTGAGCAAATTGTGCACGCCTTACTTGGACTAACATTGGCAGAGGGAGAAAATGTTTTAGCTAAAACTTTAGTACAGCATCGTGGCTTTGGCGAAAAAAGTCTGGAAGTCATAAACAGTGAGAAAAAGCAAATTATTCGCAAGAGCGGCCTTTTGCAATATTACGATGCCGAAGAAAAGCTGGAATCCGTGGGTGGCTTGGATGCCTTAAAAAGCTGGTTACTCAAACGCTCAGTCGTTTTTTCCGACCGGGCCCGTGATTATGGTTTGCCCGCACCTAAAGGTGTGTTGTTGCTGGGCGTTCAAGGCTGCGGCAAGAGCCTTATGGCCAAAACCATAAGTAATATCTGGCAGTTGCCTCTTTTACGTTTCGATGTCGGGCAGGTATTTGGTAGTTTGGTTGGTTCATCAGAAGAAAATATCCGCAGAGCTATCAAGGTCGCGGAATCTGTTTCGCCGGTGGTTTTCTGGGTGGATGAAATTGACAAAGCCTTCCGTGGCTCTCGCGGCAGCGGAGCCAGTACGGATGGAGGGACCTCAGCTCGTGTTTTCAGCACTTTTTTAACGTGGTTGTCTGAAAAGAAGAAACCTGTGTTCGTGGTTGCTACTGCAAACGATGTTTCTATATTGCCTCCGGAGCTGTTACGCAAAGGACGATTTGACGAGATATTCTTTGTGGATTTACCGTCATCCATAGAGCGAAAGGAGATATTCCGCGTACATCTGTCAAAACGCAAGATGAGTCCGGATGTTTTTGACCTTGATGCATTGGCACAAACATCGGCAGGTTACAGCGGTGCAGAAATAGAAGAAGCAATTATCAGCGCCATGTTCGATGCCTTCTATGAAAAAGAAAAGCTTTCAACCGAAAGAACGCTTGCGAGCATAAGGCAGGCTGTGCCATTGTCTAAAACAATGAGTGAGGACATCGATGAATTACGTAAGTGGGCCGACGGCCGGGCACGAGCAGCTACCAGTGCCGAGGTTGCCAAAGAGCCAGGAATGGATAAACGTAAACTGGAAATATAAGTAAGGACAATTTGCTATAAACCAAAGTAGAAAGGAAAAGTTATGAGTGCTATATTGGTTCTCACACCGATAGTAATAGGTAGTTGGCCGGTTATTACCGCTGCGGTTGCAGGTGCGGCTGCAGCTATGGGGCTGGTAGTAAGTGAATCGGTCAAGGAAACAGTTAAGGAAAGTCAAAGTAATGTCGAGCAAAATGTGGAATTTGAGCTTTCCGACAGCAAGGTGTTGGCAGAGAGTATGGCAACAGACCAGGAAATTGTGCTCATCAAAGGTACCGTAGAGCTTCGTGTAAAACGTGACGAGCGAGGTCGCTGTATCGTATGTGCAAAAGGGATGGGACACAACGAGACAGAGCTTAAACAGGTGGCCGAGGAGTTTTCTCAGAAGTTAACGCAGTGTTTTGTTTATGACAAAGTAGTGAGAGAGTTGAAAAACAAAGAATTTCAAGTGGTCAATGAGGAAGTTATGGAAGATGAAAGTATCCGAATACATGTACGCAGATGGATGGATTAAACTATGGCACAACACGAAGTTGAAATTACGATATCTAAAACCGGTGAAGTGAAAGTTCATATAAAAGGGGCCAAGGGAAAAAACTGCCTCGCATACTCGAAATGGCTTACGGAGGTAATCGGCAAGGTTAAAGACAAACAGCTTACAAGCGAATATTATGAACCTGAAATCAAAGCACGGATAGACCTTGAGCAGGATTTAAGGTTGGAAGAATAATTTGCGATGAGATGTCAAAGATGTAAATTTGAAAATATACCCGGCCAAAAAACATGTATCAAATGTGGTTCGGCTCTTGAGATTAAATCGGCTGCAATAAATATTTATCCGCCACGTATGCCGAGATGGAAAAAGCCTTTTCGCGATGTGCTCAGGTCGATGCGTAAAGGGAAAGTCGTACCACAAATAGACGCTAAATCGTACCTCTCTCCCCGGCTGAAAGCGTTTTTCAGCGACAGTATTTCAGGATTACTTCTTTCTATCATACCCGGTCTTGCTCATTGGATGCAAAACCGCTTCAAAGAAATCCGCTGGTATTTCTTGGCCTGGTTGATATTACTTCTGTCTGGTTTGTTTCTTTACGGCAGTCCTGCCGGATTTCTTTGTTTTGGGCTGGCAATAGGAGTTCATGCAGCTATCGCTCTTCAATACGGAATCATAAAAGATTTAACTAATATAGGTGAGAAGATAGTAACAATTATTCTTGTGTTAATTGGCTTGACTTTTCTTTACAGGTTCATCCCACGAATGCCGTTTTTGAATTTTGATGGAGGATACTCAAGCCTGACTATCCCATATTATAATGTTGAGGCCGGCGATTATCTATTGGCTCGCGGCGGCTTAGATGAAAAGGACCTTTTGTCGCGTGGTTCTTTGGTTTTGATACATCCTGCTACTCTGGGCGGTTATCGTAGAATAGTAACACGTGGTAACGACACAGTCATCGGAGAGATAGTCGGGCTACCCGGTGAAAGACTTCAGATTGTTAATGAAGTTTTTATAATCGACGGCCAGCTACTGGATGTTGAAAAGTATCCTGTTCCCCAGTGGTTGCGTAGAATACCGTTTTCAGCTACAATTCCAAACGATAGTTATTTTGTAAGTTCTCGATACAGTGTCAGTGCCCATGGCATACAGCTTACTGCTTCGCATATAAAGCAGGTGTGTGTGTTAAAGACAAACGATATTGAAGTGAAGGCTTTTATGAGGTGGTGGCCTTTATCGAGACGAGGTTTCTTAAAATAAACTGAATGGACCGTTTTTCACAGCTTGAATTTGATGAAAAAATCCCGGAACGTAAGCGTTCTCAGGGTGAGCCCGTTCGAGATGTCGAATACTTTCACAAAAAAGCTTTGAGGTATTGGCTTGGAGGTGATTTTGAACTTGCATTGCGAAATTATTCCCGGGTTCTTGAGCAAAATAACACAGTTTTTGATGCTTGGGTTGGTCAGGTCCTTATGTTGATTGAGTTGGGAGAGTACAAGGAATCGTTAGTTTGGGCAGATAAGGCACTGGAGTTATTTCCAGAGCACCCTGAGCTTTTAGCAGTTAAAGCAGTGACGTGCTGTCGCGATGCAAAATTGGAAAAGGCAATTGCTTATTCGGACAATTCAATTAGTAAGGACAATATAACACCGCGGGTTTGGCTGGCCAGGGCCGAGGTGATGTTGAATAGAAAAAGCCCGGTAGCGGATAACTGCATCAGTAAAGCCATAAGTATTGCTGGTAATATTGCACCTATTATAAAGTTGGAGGCTGCCCGCTTACTTCGAAAAAAAGGAAGTTATTCCGCAGCGATAGGACATCTTAACGATGTAGTCAAAGTATTACCGAAATCGGCATTAGCGTGGTATGAGTTGGGCTGCTGCCAGTCCAAACTCGGTCTTTCTCAGTCAAAAGCGACTTTGGAACAATGTCTTAAGCTTCGCCCAGGCTGGAAAATAGCTGAAACTGCGTTAGGAAAATGTAGTGGTAGGGGGTTTTTCGGCAGGCTTTTTAGAAGGTAAGAAAATTATGGCAGTATCAGCAGAAATGCAGCGTTTATTAGCACTTGCTCGGCGTGAAAATGCTTCTGATATTCACATCGTAAACAATTTGCCACCTATGTTCCGAATAAATGGCGAAATAGTCCTGGCTGACAGACCTCCACTCACACCGGAAAATATCGCAAAACTATGTTTCGATATGTTAAACGAAGAGCAAAAAAAGACTTTCAAACGGGACTGGCAGCTTTGTTGTTCTCTGCATGATCCTAAGTTAGGGCGTTTCCGTGTCTCCATATATTATCATGCCGGTAATCCAGAAATGTCAATTCGACCGGTTATGGATCATATTAAAACTCGTGAAGAGCTTAATTTACCCGAAGAAGTCGAAGATTTTACACGTCTGTCAAGTGGTTTAATCCTCATAACTGGACCTACCGGCAGTGGAAAAACTACAACTTTAAATTTCATGATAGATTTAATCAATAGCGAGCGTAGATGTAAGATTATAGCTATTGAAGACCCTGTCGAATATGTGCACAGACAGAAAAAAGCAATTATTGTTCAACAGGAATTGTACACCGATGTAAAATCGTTCTCAACCGCGCTAATACATGTGCTTCGCCAGGACCCTGATGTTATCTGTGTTGGAGAGATGCGTGATTTAGAGACCACAGAAACCGCGTTGGTTGCCGCCGAAACCGGCCATCTCGTGATAGCAACATGTCACACTCCAAACACATTGCAGACTGTCGAACGAATCGTATCTATCTTTCCTGAAAACCAACAACCACAAATTTTTACACAATTGTCTAATTGTTTACAAGGAGTTTTGGCTCAGAGACTTGTTCCATCAGCAGATAAGAAGAATAGGATATTGGCAACAGAGTTACTTATCATGAATCACCCTGCACGAAAGCACATTCGGGACCGCCAATTATATCAACTGGCCAGCATCATACAAATGGGCCGTAAAAAAGGCATGTATGCGATGGATGACTCACTTTTGGAGTTATACGAATCAGGCGAAATAACTTATGATGTAGCTATCTGTAACTCCCATGATCCAGCGAACTTGCGTACAAGGATACATAAGCAAAGCCTATCCTAGGATGGAAATAGAGACAGGTAGAATGCCTACTACTACGGCTTTGAAACTTCGATTAAACTTCTTATTTTCTTTTTGCTCTTAAATGATTCCTGCAGTGCTTTCATGAACTGTATAATACTCCCCAAAAACTGGGCGCATAATTAAGGTGGATTTGTCGCCTGAGACGATAACAGTTTCAGGAGACAAATTTATGAAGAACAAAAGACGTAACCACAGTGCCCAATTCAAGGCGAAAGTCGCCCTGGCAGCGCGTGGCGTGCGGTGCAAAAATGTCTCTTGCATAAGTCTTGTTATAAGCAATAGTTAATGTCGTCCTGGATGAACGTATTTGCCTGCTAACAGGGAAGCAAGGAGCCTTTTAACATAAACTGACCACATGTATTACAGACACTCGCTCAGTTTATATGGAAATTGTGAGATTTTTCCACATTTTCTGGAAAATTTATTGTAACAATTTTGTGATTTTGGCGTCTATTGTGTAGACGAAGCGTTTTTATGGCTTTACATGTGAAAGAAGCGTTAAGAAATATAAGAGCTTGTCATCTATAAAGATAGATAGAATTTCAGAGTGGTCCTATTATCGCTTGACAAGCGCAAGCGGTCTTTTCACTCATGGCGTGCAGTTTAAATATTATCCCCACATAACTCCTTCTACAGCAGAGACATAAGGTCGTCGCGGATGAAAGTGATTGCCTCTTGAAGTAGGATTTCGTAGTGTATCCAGACTATGAAACAGAAATTATGGATTACACTCGCCACTTGCCTGGCCTATTGCATCGACAAGGAACTCTATAAAGCTATTGACTAACTCCGGGAACAGGTACGAGTCCTTGTGGAGCATCAGGAAAAGCAGGACAAACGTATTCGGCTGACCAACAGCCAGCGGATGAGAGTGGCGGCTAAGGCGAAACGGCTAAGCCGAAAGATGCTGGAGCAATGTACAGAGTTGTTCGGAAACAAAAATGCTAAAAAACTATTGCACTATGTAATCATGGGAGACATGGCCCGAGGATTTTAAGCTATGTTGAATATAAGACCATATTCTACAAAAGGTTATATAATTGACTCATTTCATTTCCTCCGGAGTAGGGTCGAGGACTGGCGCGTTGGTGTAGGTCGAAGTTTGTGTTCCCTGTTAACTCGCCCTTTCGTTTGCGAGTGTCACAATATCTCGACCTTGCCACGTTTCCAGCCCCCGCCTCGTCAA